>C688J18823_10002599_pt1 | contig 11276 bp, 16 predicted proteins | sample HopSoiMetagenom1_FD_18823 | JGI IMG/M metagenome (IMG submission 18823) | reverse complement strand
ATGCCGATGTGCGAGGCGATTTCCTGCCTGGCGGTCCCGCTGTCGTGGAACTTTCGTTCGTTAGACCGGTGACTTTGCGCCCCCGCTTTTCAGACGGGTTTGCCTTTTTCAGAGCGTGGTCAGTTTAGCAATCCCGCCGGCGATCGCAGTCAGGGAATGCAAGGCTTCAGATGGGAGGAGGTTGACCGCCGACGAGGACGAAGACGATCAGCGGGAACAAGCGGTAGATCTGCAAATACACGTCAGCGACGTAGTAGAGCGCGAAGACCAACGCAGCCACGCATCCGAGCGCGACCCAGTGGGAAACCTCGAACTGGCGGCCGATCCCCTCCATTGCCGTGCTGACCAGCTCTAACAATCCCGGAGCACCCGCCATAGCTCTTTTCCACAATCGAACACGAGTCGGCTTAACTTAAATCAGGAGCGGGCAGATTACGCACAGGCCTACAAACGTTGACTCCGGCCCGGGAATGCAGACGGTAATCTCGCGTCGAGAGGTCGGAGTTGATATGGCCTATTGCATTGCTGCGACATGCGCAGCGTATCGATGAACTTGAGCGGATGAACGAACCGAGCATAAAACTCGTCGGGTGCCCGTGTTGCCGCGCGCCGCTGTACAGCCTGGTGTGGGACCGCTTCACTTCCAAATGGCAAGTGAGCAACGACAGCCCACTGCTCGGCTACGACGCCGAAGGCTCGTTCATGGAATGCCGGCGGTGCGCGCGGCGCGTTGCCATCATCGAGGCACCGGAGCATGCCGAGGAGCCGTTCTTCGTTGCCGTCCGGCAGAACTGCCGGCGCTGCGGAGCCGAAGGCCTGACGCCATGAACTACGCCGGCGAAGAAGGCGATTACGTATTCCGCGCGTGGGCCGACACACGCCGTACGCTGCTGAAGGTCGCAGTAGAACTGCTGGGCCGCGCCACTGTCGCCCAGCGCCTGAACGTCCCGGTCGTAGTGCTGGAAGACTGGATCGACGGCTATCCGCCGGTGCCCGACTGGAAGGTGACCGCGCTGGTCGAGCTGGTCGACGCTGGCATCAACGGCCAAGCTTCGGCTTGATCCGGACTCACCTTTAGCGCTATCTGCGCTCTCTGAGCAGCGCACTCGAGCCTGCACGACGACGCGCGCTCTAAGCCAGGTTCGACCAGATTGCGCGCAGTTGCTCTTGGTCCTTCAGTGCGAAAGGCTTTGCGATGGCTGCAGCCGCGTGGAGGGCGATCAGGGAGGCCGTGGCCGGGTTTCTAGTCCAGTATTCCGAGCCATTGGCGGCTTCGGCAACAAGCCAACCTCTGACTCGACAAAGCTGCGGTGCTAGGTGCAATTCAACCAAACCTGGCTACGTATCAACGTGCGCCACGAGGCCGACGGGTCGCATGGCCATGATCTGCACGCTTACATCCATGAAGTAGAAATGAAGGAAGGCGCCGGCTAACGCCATCGCCATGGTTACTCGCTTCGCCATCAACAATCTCGACTGGGTATTCGCCCAGATCGACTTCTTTAGCCGGCGGGCGCGAGAGAACTGGTTCTCGAGCGCTGTGATCTTGGCCGATAGGCTCGCCACGATCGCAACGTGCTCGAGTTGACGAGCGAAATCCATATGACGGTTCTCAGGGCCTGGCACCAGTCAATTATGGCGTCGGCTGCTGCCGCCGGAACCGCAGAGGACGTCAATAGAGGTTAGGTCCTCTTTGGCGGGGCGCCACTGCCCCATACACGGAGCAAGGACTACGCTACCTCTTGTTTATTTCGGCGTATTTGGCGAGCAAATCCGCGAGCCGCAGGAGGTGGCTGTTGGAGAGGGTACCGCTGCCGTCGCACCAGCACTCGACGACCTTCTCGCTGACTTTCAGTCCCTCGGCAATCTTGCCGCGGCCCAGGAGCTTTTCCGCCCGCTCGAGGATATCCAGGAGATCTGGTGTTGTTCTACCGGCCTTGGCGCTCATGAACGAGACTCTAGCGTGGGAGCGCGCGGCTCCCTTACGAACTTTTGCCTGTCTGCGTGCGAAAGCGTTCCGCGCTGTGGTGCTATCGCCACGGCAGGCGACGCGATCTCGGGGCGGTGTTCAGGTCTTGTCGGGGTTTCACCGACAGTCGCTTCAGGTCCTCGCGTTTCGTCGACTAAGCGCGACGGCGTTCGCGGAGCGCTTTCACTGTGATGGGCGCTTTGCGAACCTGAGGTTTGCCGGTAAGCGGAGAGGTCAAGCCAAGTTCATCTAGCGCCGCTCGAAACCCTTTTTTCTTTGATTTCGAGGGCCTTCGCTCAGCATCGCGAGCACGTCTCATGGAACCGAATTCAGCGGCGTAAGTGCCTCTCGACGTTCTTGACTATCGGGCCAGCGGCCTCTACCGCCTTGCGAAGCTCTTCCTCGCTCACGCCGAAGTGCTTGGCCCAATCGCGCACTTCGTAGTCTTCTTCAATGTTGATGCGGTCCCGATCCGCGGAGCCGCGCTCGGTAGGATCGTCTGCCATAGATGGTCTCCTTTCCAGCTCGTATGGCAGCAACACGCGTGCCGGGAGTTGCTTTCGTGTGTCCGTGAAACACCGCAACGCGGCGCCGCGAGTCCGAAATCACTTCGGAGGCGAGGTTTATTCTCGAGCGCGCGGTACGGATCAGGGCGGTGATCTGCTTCGCATTCACTCCACCGCCGCAGCAACCGGCATACCGGCCTCGCCCCGGAGTCATTAGCTGCCTCCTTCCGAGGCTCACTACCCGTCCCTTCAGGGTCAGTCAGCCCGATGCGCTCTATGGCGCTTCGCGCGACCCGCAGGGCCAAGGAGGCGATCGGCCGCTCAAAGAGATTGGTCGCGGCGCGCGTTCGCAGCCGTTGAACGTAACAATGGCGTGGGTAAAATCGGCGGCTTCCCATGGCGGCCACCGACCGGAGCCCGATACCATCTCATGCCAGGCTTCGCGTGCTGGTGGTGGACGATAACGACGATACCGTAATCACGTTGATGCTCCTGCTTGAGGACGAGGGGCATGAGGTGCGTGGTGTCCACGACGGCAAGCAGGCCTTGGTCGAATTTGCGGAATTCGAGCCCGATGTGGTGATTGTGGACATCGGCCTTCCTAAAGCGAACGGCTGGGAAGTCGCGCGCGCCGTACGCAAGATCTCGGAAGGCGCCGGGCCGCTGATGATCGCCATAAGCGGTCAATACACAAAAAGCGCAGATCGCGTGCTCAGCGAAATGAGCGGCTTCAACTACTTTCTGTCAAAGCCTTTCGATCCGAACGCGCTGATGGCCTTGGTGGTAGCGCAGAGCAGTCGATAACCCGCGATTGGGGCAGGGAGCCGCGGCGCTAGCCGTATAAAAACCTCGAAGGCCCGCTGCGCGCCAAGAATCCCTGCGCTGATGCTGCGCTAGCACCCCATTGCGCCGCCCGCGCCTTCGGCGCCAGGCTATTTAGGGCCATAGGCATGGGATTGTGCGTGGTCGCGCGCTCTGCCATAGTGACTGCGCCGAGTGGCTTGGGGAGAGACGCCATGCGCCAGTGGAATGCGGCTTTACGCGCTGCGATTCTGATCGCGGCGTGTTCATTTTCCGCAGTAGCGCTCGGCCAGTCGAAGCTGGCGCCCGGGTTCGCGAAGTTGCCCGCCGGCGCCACGATCCTGGTGATGCCGATCGACATCGAGCTGTTCGAGCTGGGTGTCGGCGGGCTGCCGGCGCCTCGAGCCGATTGGACGCAGGAGGCGCGCGAGCGGATCCGCCAGTCCTACGTGACGCGCAAGCAATGGCGCGTCCAGGCGGCCGATCTGCAGGACGATCCCCAGGTCGTCGAGCTCAACCGGCTGCATGACGCAGTCGGCGCAGCAATCCTGGTACATCACTTCGGCGAGAAGCAGCGTCTCAAGGGGAAGTACGGGAAGCTCGATTGGACCTTGGGCCCGGATGCGGTGCTGCTGCGCGAGAAGACCGGTGCTGACTACGCCTTGTTCACGGTCGTGCGCGACGCTTATGCGAGTGGCGGCCGGCAAGCCGTCGAGGCTGTCCAAACGCTCGCCATGATCGCGCTCGCGCTGACCGGACGCGTCATCGTGACGCCCGGCAGCGCGAGGATAAATCGCGCCCATGCGTCGCTCGTCGATTTGAAGACCGGCCAGATCGTATGGGCGAACCGCCTCACGGAGCGTGCTGGTGATCTTCGCGATGCCGACGCCGCCAAGGAGACGGTGGAGGCGCTGCTAGCGGGCTTCCCGAACTGAAGCCATGCGGCGCCGACACTTCATTCTCGGCTGCGGCTGCATGGGCCTCGGGACGGCGGGCGGTCTGCTTGCCGCCGATGAGAGCTGGACGCCACCGCCGCGCCTCAAGCGGCCGGACGTAGCAAGCGACGAAGGCGGGCTGTGGGCGCAGATGGACCGGGCGGAGGTGAAGTTCAAGACCAGTCCGTTTCTGATCCGGGACCGAGCACTGAACGAGTATGTGTATGGCGTCGCCTGCAAGCTGGCCGGCGAACATTGCCCGGACGTGCGCGTGTATGTGATGCACACTCCGTGGTTCAACGCCTCGATGGCGCCGAACGGAATGATGCAGGTCTGGTCGGGCCTGCTCATCCGTATGGCGAACGAAGCCCAGCTCGCGGCGGTGTTGGGCCACGAGATGGGGCACTACATTGCGCGCCACTCTCTGGAGCGCCTGCAGGCCGCCCAATCGACTTCCGCGGCGGCTCAGATCCTCGGCTTCGGGCTCACCATGGGGACCGGTTCCCTGGTATCGGGCGCGCTCACGCAGGTTGCTGCCGTAGCGGGATTCATGAGCTACAACCGCGACCAGGAAAGAGACGCGGATCGTATCGGTCTTGAGCTCATGGCGCGCGCGGGTTACGCGACGAGCGAAGCGTCGCGCGTCTGGCGGGGGCTCATGGACGAGGCGAAAGGAGACGATGCCAATAGCGACGCCGCGAAGAGCAGCCCGCTGTTTGCTTCCCACCCGGCGCAAGAGGAGCGGTTCCAGACGCTCGCCGAGCTCGCGCGCCAGCGTCCGGGCGGCAATACCGTCGGCTCCGAGGTCTATCGCGAGCGCCTCGCGTCGCTGCGCGCCGATTTCCTCGCCGATGAGCTGCGACGTCGGAGATTTGGCGAAAGCCTGGTGCTGTTCGATCGGTTGCTGAAGGACGACCCGAGCGATGGGCGGATTCATTTCCTGAAGGGCGAGGCGTACCGCCTGCGCGGCAAGGCCGGCGATCTCAAGCGCTCGCTCGAGAACTATGGGGCCGCGGTAGCCGGGCGCGATGCCCCGCCCGAGGTCTACCGCTCTCTGGGCATGGCGCAACGGCGCCTAGGCCATGACGCCGAATCGGAGAAAGCGTTTGCGCGCTACCTCGAGCTCAAGCCCGATGCAGAGGACGCGGAATTGATACGCAGCTATGCGAGGAGCACCAAATGAACTTCATTCGCGCACTGGCAATGCTGGTCTTGCTGCTCGCCGCTGGTTGCGCGAGCCGCGAGGCCAAGCTCGCCGCCGCCGCGGAAAAGGCAGCCAAACTTCCGCCGCAGCAGCTGAAAGTGCGCGAGGTGAGCTACGCGCTGGACAGACAGTACAGTCGCCTGCAGGAGGCGACGCTCGGTGCGATTTATGCGCCCGGCGCGAGCGCTGTCTATACCGTCGACGGCTTTACGCTCGACCTCCTCGCGCTCTATGTCGGCGTGCCGGCAGGCGCGCCGCTCGCGAAGACCCGGTCGGGGGCGGCGGAGTTTCCGCCTTTCCGGCCGTCAATGTCGCCGCACGAGATCGTGGAGCTCTACGAGATGCTCATGACGCAGAACGGCTCCAGTTTCAAGCTCGGCCGTATCGCGCCGGCCAGCTTCGGCGGCGTGCCCGGTTTCCGCTACGACTTCACCCTGATGCGCCGCACTGGCTTGCCGGTCACCGGGATGGGATATGGTGCGACGGCGAACGGGCGGCTCTACCTCGTGACCTATACGGCGCCGTCGTCCTATTTCTTCCCGAAATACCTGCCGCTTGCAGAAGCCACAGTGAAATCGACGCTGATCGGCAAGCCCAAGACGACCGACGAATCCAATGCGGGCGAGCTCGCTGAGGAACTGGAAACGAAAAAATGAGCGGAGCTGGGCGAGGCAGCAAGTCGTCGAGCTACAGTTATGCTGCGCGAAACGAAATGAGCCGGTCGTCGAGCAGGCAGGCTAAAGGGCGTTTCGTCCTATACTTTTTGCATACTGCGAGGACCGGCGTTCGGTAAGCCGTTGACTATTGGTGGGTCGTACTGGGATCGAACCAGTGGCCCCTGCTGTGTGAGAGCAGTGCTCTACCGCTGAGCTAACGACCCTTCGGAGAGGCGCAATTCTAGCAAAGCGCATGATCTTCCGGCTGCCGCCATGATTTTTCGTCAACTGTTCGATCCGCAATCCTCGACGTACACGTATCTGCTCGCCCACAATGCGAGCCGGGAAGCGGTGCTGATCGATCCGGTATTCGAGCAGGCGCGGCGCGACGCGGCGCTTGTCGAGGAGCTCGGCCTCAAGCTCAAGTACACGCTCGAGACCCACGTGCACGCCGATCATGTGACCGCGGCCTGGCTCCTCAAGGACAAGCTCGGAAGCCGCATCGCGCTCTCGGCAGCGAGTGGTGCGAGGGCGCCGATCTTTACTTGAAGCCGCACGACAACGTTACCTTCGGCGAGCGCCGTCTAGAGGCGCGCCCGACCGCCGGCCACACCGCGGGCTGCATGACCTATGTGCTGGACGACCGCAGCATGGCCTTCACCGGCGATGCGCTCTTCATCCGTGGTTGCGGCCGCACCGACTTTCAGGGCGGCGACGCTCGCACGCTCTACCGCTCGGTGCGCGAGCAGATCTTCGCGCTGCCCGATCGCTGCCTGATCTATCCCGGGCACGACTATCGCGGCCTTACTGCGACGAGCGTCGGCGAGGAGAAGCTCTACAACCCCCGCCTGGCCGAGTCGATCGGCGAAGCGGACTTCGTCGGCTACATGACGCATCTCGGCCTGCCGCATCCGAAGCAGATGGACGTCGCCATCCCGGCGAATCTGAAGTGCGGCAGGCCGGACAAGACGACGACCCTCAATCCGGGCTGGGCGCCGCTCACGTATACGTTCGCCGGCATCTGGGAAGTGCAGCCCCACTGGCTGGAGGAGCATCTGCGCGAGGTGCAGATCATCGACGTGCGCGAGGCCGACGAGTTCAACGGCCCGCTCGGCCACGTGCCGGGCGCGCGGCTCATACCGCTCGGCACGCTCACTGCGCGCGCGGCGGAGATTTCCAGGACGCAGCCGGTCGTCACGGTCTGCCGCTCGGGCGCGCGCTCGGCGCAGGCCACCATTCTCCTCGGCAAGACGGGCTTCGAGCAGGTGGCCAACCTCTCCGGCGGCATGCTGCGCTGGCACGCGCAACGCTTCGCTGTCGAGGGCGGCGCCGAATAATTTCGTACTAAGTACGTAATTCGGCGAAAATCGCAGTTCCCATGGCTGTCCGCACCCGGTTTGCGCCGAGCCCGACCGGCTATCTGCACATCGGCGGCGCGCGCACCGCGCTTTTCTCCTGGGCGTACGCGCGCCACCACGGCGGGCAGTTCGTCCTGCGCGTCGAGGACACCGACCTCGAGCGCTCCACGCAAGCCTCGGTCGACGCGATCATCGAGAGCATGCGCTGGCTCGGCATCGACTGGGACGAGGGCCCGTTCTTCCAGATGCAGCGCCTGCCACGCTACCGCGAGGCGGCCGACCGGCTGATCGCCGCCGGTCAGGCCTACAACGATTACATGTCGCGCGAGGAGCTCGAAGTGCTGCGCAAGGAGCAGCTCGCGCGCGGCGAGAAGCCGAAGTACGACGGCCGCTGGCGGCCCGAGCGCGCCCGCGCCCTGGGTCTCAAGCCGCCGGCGGGCGCAATGCCGGTGGTGCGCTTTCGCACGCCCGAAGAAGGCACGGTGGCCTGGAACGACCTGGTGAAAGGACCGATCGAGTTTCCCAACAGCGAGCTCGACGATCTCGTGCTGCTGCGCGCCGACGGCGTGCCGACCTACAACTTCGGCGTGGTGGTCGACGATCTCGACATGCGCATCACGCACGTCATCCGCGGCGACGACCACGTCAACAACACGCCACGCCAGATCCACATCTTTCGTGCGCTCGACGCCGAGCTGCCGAAATTCGGCCACGTGCCCATGATCCTCGGCGCCGATGGCGAGCGCCTCTCGAAGCGGCACGGCGCCATCAGCGTCATGCAGTATCGCGACGAGGGCTATCTGCCGGAGGCGTTGCTCAACTACCTCGCGCGGCTGGGCTGGTCGCACGGCGACGACGAGCTCTTCTCGCTGCGGCAGTTCGTCGAGTGGTTCGACCTCGCGCACGTATCGCGCTCGCCAGCGCAGTTCAATCCCGAGAAGCTCGCGTGGCTCAACCAGCAGTACATGAAGGGCGCCGACGACGCGCGCCTCGCCGAGCTGGTAGGGCCGCTCCTGCGCGCGCGCGGCGCCCAACCGGCGGGCGGGCCGCCGCTCGCTCGCGTGATCGCCCTCCTCAAGGACCGCGCATCGACGCTCGCGCAGCTCGCCGACGAAGCGATGCTCTTCTACGCCGTCGAAATCGATCCCGGCACGCCCGACTGGGACGAAAACGTCGGCAAGGCGCTGCGCATGCTGAAGGCGCGCCTGACGACCGCGCGCTGGGAGCGTGCGGCGCTCGGCGAGGCGATCAAGGACGTGGTGAAATCGAGCGGCTTGAAGATGCCGCAACTCGCCATGCCGCTGCGGCGACTGGTCACCGGGCGCACGCAGACGCCCTCCATCGACGCGGTGCTCGAGCTCCTCGGCCGCGAGACGGTGCTCCTCCGACTTACTGAACACCTCGACCAGGACTGAACATGCAGAAGTGGATCCTCGCCGCCGCCATGGCGATACCGTTCGCCACGCAGGCGGCGCCGATCGAGCCCGGCAACTGGGAATTCACCGTCGACGTGCACGCCGAGGGCCTCGGGGCGTTCCAGCCCAAGCCCGGGCCGATCGTCAACACACGCTGCATCACGCCGGAGCAGGCGGCCGATCCGGCCAAGGTGATGAGCGAGGCAGGCGCGCGCGGCGAGTGCCAGTTCTCCAACCAGCGCGACACCGGCTCGGAATACTCCTTCGACGTGCGCTGCACCGGCCGCGTACCGGTGGAAGGCTCCGGCAAGATGCGCTACAGCGCCCAAACCATCGACGGCGACATCAAGCTCGACGGCGACGCGCAGGGCATGCGCTTCACCACGCGCTCACACGTCAGCGCCAAGCGCCTGGGGCCGTGCTCGTCGTAGGAATCGTAACAACCCATTGGTATAATTCCGCCCCTTGGTCGGGGGTATAGCTCAGCTGGGAGAGCGCTTGCATGGCATGCAAGAGGTCACCGGTTCGATCCCGGTTACCTCCACCAGCCCGACTTAAAGCGGTACCCGCAGTCCCCATCGTCTAGAGGCCTAGGACATCGCCCTTTCACGGCGGTAACCGGGGTTCGAATCCCCGTGGGGACGCCAGACAATCCGCCAATTCGACCGCCAATTTTGTGACCGATCCGAACGACACAGCAAGACGGTACGCGGCGTATTTCGAGGAATGGCTCAAGCGCGATGAGGAACAGCGCGGGTTGAGACCGCTGGTGATGAACCTCCTAAGTACGGCCACTTGGCAAGTTGGCGCTATGGATACGATCCGCAGAAATTCGCCGGAGATGGCGCGCGAATTGAACGGCGAGATTGACCGCAATTTGCAGTTGTTCGCCACAATGCTGCCGCTGCCCGTGGAGTACAACCGCGACTACACGACTATTGCTAGCTCCACAGCCGCGGTGACCTCGAACGCGAACGTCTTCCAGACGCTCCTCTCCCTTCGCCCCGCGGATTTCCAGCCAGCGCCGTCCTCGGATATTCAGATACAGATCGACGGCTACCAGAAGCTCGTTGAAGAGCAGGAGCGCGCCGCAGAGGCTGGTCGTCGGGTCGCTCGCCTATTCCCGGATTTCCCGGACGTGGCCGCCAGATTCATCGCGGCGAAAGACGCCGTTGCAGGGGCACGTGGAAACCCCGCTGCCGAGGAAAGTGCAGCATTTGCTACGCGTACATTTCTCGACAAGTTCCAAGGCGAGCTCTTTAGTAAGGCGGGAAAAGCGGTCGAGAATATGAAGTGGGACCGGATGGCCGAGCGGCTTGGTGTTGCACCGAGCGTCCGCGACGCCCTTGCCGAGCAGGAACAAGTGCGCTCTGGCCTGATAGCGGGCCTGAGCAGCATCGGGAAGAGAAGGGGTCCGTCGTCCAGCCTTAATGAGGTCTGGATACGAGTGGTCGATCACGTATACGTGGTCTGCGGCCTTGTGCTGGCGGCGACGGATCGCGCCGGAAGTACTTGATGAAGTACTCGCCGAGCTACCGCAAGGAACAGGGCTTAGCCAGCGGGCGCCGAGCAACTCGGCATCGCCCAGCAAACTTATGCTGAGGCCGCGAGAGCCGGCGTGCCGGGCTCAATTCTTCTCCAGCTCGCGCGCAGCGTAACGACGCGGGGACAATGGACGCGCAAGGGCGCGCAAGGGAACGCCATCGCCGCCAACCAACAACGCATGAAACTAATCACTCTTTACGGTGCGCCGGGCGTTGGCAAGTTGACCACGGCACGAGCGCTAGCCGAGCTGACCGGGTTTAGGCTGTTCCATAACCACCTGACCTTCGATCTGGTCAAGTCGCTGTTCGACTTTCCTTCGCCGTCCTTCGCCAAGCTAGCCGAGCAGATTCGGCTTTCCGCTTTCGCGGCGGCGGCGGACGCGGGCCTGCATGGCCTCATCTTTACCATGGTCTACGTCGCGCCGGACGACGACCCTTTCCTGCACAAAATGATCGAGGTCGTCGAGGGACGGAATGGCAAGGCCCTGTTCGTGCGCCTGCAGTGCGACACGGCAACGCACGAGCAACGCGTGCGCGCGCCCGAGCGCGAACGCTACGGCAAGATCGTCGGAGCCAAATGGCTGCGCGAGGCGATGACGCGCTGGAATTTGTCGTCCCAAATCCCCATGCGCGACAGCCTGCAAATCGACAACTCGTCGCTGGGCCCCGAGGCCGTCGCGCGCCGCATCGTCGGCCATTTCGGGCTCGCGGTTCCACCGTAGCCACGCTACGTTAAGGGCGCCGGCACACCGCAGGCTCGGGCAACCGCCGCTCGTCAGATAAGTCCGTGAGTTCGCGCACCGCGGCTACAAGGTCTTCGAACTTGAACGGTTTCTTGAACGTCCTGGCGGCGCCGAGTTCGCGCGCGACCTGGAACACGTCGAACTT
>C688J18823_10002598_pt1 | contig 11283 bp, 15 predicted proteins | sample HopSoiMetagenom1_FD_18823 | JGI IMG/M metagenome (IMG submission 18823) | reverse complement strand
CGACGAGTGCGAGCGCCCGAGCCGGGCGAACGGCTTGTGTCATCGCCACCTCATGCGGGTCCGTACTCACGGAGAGCCGGGCGAAGCTGCAGCGCGACGCCGCGCCGCAGGCGAAGGCAATATCGATCCGAACGGCTACCGAGTCTTCTCGATCAACGGTCGCCGGATATTCGAGCACCGACTGGTCATGGAGCGGCTGATCGGTCGTGAGCTGTTCCCCTTCGAGAACGTCCATCACAAGAATGGGCGCAGATCAGACAATGACCCCAGCAACCTTGAAATCTGGACAAAGCCTCAACCCTGCGGTCAGCGTCCGGAAGATCTCGTGGCATGGGTGCTGGACAACTATGCTGACGTCGTCGCCGCCGAGCAGGCAGCGCGCAAGCTGATCAACCCCCGGTAGCGCACCGGGGGCGAGGTGCGGCCGGATACCTCCCTGGTTCCGGCCGCACCGTAAACCCAGGGAGAACATGTGCGACCCAGCACCGAAAAGGCTGTCATCGGCTACCTGTCCGGCTCAGACGTCAAAGCCGACTACATGGAGTCGATGCTGTACCTCACCCTGTACGACATGGCCGGCCCGCAGCGCCTGATTGGCGGCGGCGGCGTCCTGCCGATCCGCGCGGGTGCGAACCTGTCCGGGCCTCGCAACGACATGGTCCGCAAGTTCCTGAAACACGGGACGGCTGACTGGCTGCTGATCGTCGACTCGGACATGGTGTTCACCCCCGATCTCCTAGAACGGCTGATCGAGCACGCCGATCCGGTGGAGGCTCCGATCGTGGGGGCGCTCGCGTTCGGCTTCGACGAGAACGGCGAGGTGCAGCCGACGCTGTATGGCTTCGCCGGCGACGACGACAACCCGAAGGTGGTCCGCTATCACGAGTGGCCACCGGAGGCGATGATGCAGGTGGCGGCGACCGGGACGGGAACGCTGCTGGTGCACCGGTCGGTGTTCGAGCGGATGGCGTCGTTCGCGCATCCGTCGCGGCCGGGCAAGCTCGGCTTCAACGACGCCTTCCCGTGGTTCCAGGAGCTGGAGCACGAGGGGCGCCCGGTGGGCGAGGACATCGGGTTCTGCTGGCGGGCGGGCCTGATGGGCATCCCGGTGTTCGTGAACACCAACGTGCAGGTGGGCCACATCAAGGACCGCGTCCTTACGATGGACGCGTACCTGGCCGAACGCGGCTACCTGTCCCCTCTGCACCCGAAAGCGAGCATCTCATGAGCAAGGTCTACGGCACGGTGAACCAGTTCGTCGGCCACGGCGGGCAGTCGGTGTGGATCGGCGTCGGCGACGAGTTCGACGGCTCGGAGGACATCGTCAAGTCGCACCCGGAGATGTTCACCAAGGAGGAGGCGTCTCCGGCGAAGTTGTCGCCGGCGGCGCGGGCGCGTCTCGGCAGGCAGACATCGTGAACGATCTGACGGTGATCGTGCCGTCCCGCGGCCGGCCTGAGCAGGCGCTTGCGCTCGCGAGCGCTTTCCGGGACACGTGCACGGCCGGTACCCGGCTGGTGTTCGCCACCGACTCCGACGACCCGAGTGATTACTCCGAGGTTGTCCGGCTTCAACTCGCGTCGGAGATCCGGGCCAACCACGCATCAATGGTCGATGCGCTCAATCGCCGCGCCACCGGCTATGCCGGTCTCAGCGATGACGCCCCGTTCGCCATCGGCTTCATGGGCGACGATCACTGCCCGCGCACTCTCGGCTGGGATGCGCGATACCTGGAAGCCTTGACGGCGATGGGTACCGGCATGGTGTACGGCGACGACCTGCTCCAGGGTGGCCGCCTGCCCACACAGGTCGCGATGACCTCGGACATCGTCCGGACCCTGGGCTACATGGTTCCGCCCGTTCTGCGTCACATGTACGCCGACAATTTCTGGCTCACCCTGGGCCGGTCGGCCGGGTGCATCCGGTATCTGCCGGAAGTCGTCATCGAGCACCGGCATCCGATGGCCGGCACGGCGGAGTGGGATGAGGGGTATCTGCGGGTCAACGACAAGGCCGTGTACGCGCAGGATGAGCAGGCGTTCTCCGACTACCTGCGAACGTCGATGCCAGCCGCGGTGGAGAAGGTCAAGGCGCTCCGTGGCTGAGTGGCGCCTGTTCGATGAGGGCACCGTCCCCGCTTTCACCACGCCGGAGTGGTACGACGGCCGGGACAACGCCGCGCACCTGGAAGACCCCGGGCACCGGCCGCGGATGGTCCGGGCGTCGATGATGGTCGCGCAGGCCGCCTACTCGTACGGCCTGCAGTCGGTGGTCGACCTCGGAGCCGGCGACGGCGGTCTGCTGTCGCTGCTGGGTCCGATGGTGCGGGCCTGGGGTTACGACCTGTCCCCGAACGCCGCGGCGCACGCCAAGCTACGCGGCGTGGACGTCCGGCACGGCGATGTGCTGTCGGGGCCGGTCGAGTGGGGTCAGCTCGCGGTGGCGACAGAGATGTTAGAACACCTGCTTGAGCCGCACGCGTTCGTGAAGACGATCCGGGCTAACTGTAAGGCGCTGGTGGCGTCGTCGCCGTTCACCGAGACGCCCGAGTCGCACTACGAATTCCACACGTGGGCGTGGGACTTCGATGGTTACGCGGCGATGCTGCGCGGCGCCGGCTGGCGGATCCTGCGGCATGAGGCGGTCGGCCCGTTTCAGGTGGTGCTCGCGGTATGAGGAAGCGCCTGCGCCCCGCGTACACCCCGGAAGAGCTGCGGAAGGTGTACGCCCTGCCGCACCGGCACGCTCCGTGGATCGATCACCGTGCCCGGGTGCGCTTCACGGTGCTACTGGCTGAGGCCCTGATGAACGACGTCACTTCTGGCGCCGACCTGTCCTGCGGCGACGGTGCGATCCTGGGGGCCATGCGGTTGAAGACTCGCGTGTTCGGAGACTTCGCGCCCGGCTACGAAGTGACCGGCCCGCTCGAGGAAACCCTCGAGACGCTGGAGCCGGTGGACATCTACGTGTGCTCGGAGACGATCGAGCATCTCGACGACCCGCGGGCCGTGCTGAAGCAGATCCGGGCGAAGACGGGCCGGCTGCTGTTGTCGACGCCGGTCAACGCCTGGAACGACACGAACCCTGAGCATTACTGGGCGTGGGACCGGGCCGAGGTGGAGGCGCTGCTGGCCTCTGCCGGTTTCACGGTCAGCATCTATGTGGCGCTCGACATGCGGCCAGCCGGCGGCGACTACTGCTTCGGCATCTGGGCGTGCACATGATCGCGCTGGTCACCGGCTCGGCTGGCTTTGTCGGGCGGCACACGGTCGCCCATCTGCGCCGTCGCGGCTGGGAAGTGGTCGGCTTCGACATCGAGACCGGCAACGACGCCCGGACCGCGTTCGAGCATGCGCACCTCACCCACTACGACCTGATCGTGCACGCCGCGGCGTCGGCACCGCACCGGGCGGCCATCGACACACAGCCGTGGCACTTCGCCCGCAACCTGCAGCTGGACGCGGCGATGTTCGATTGGGCGGTTCGGACCGGGCAGGGCCGGGTGGTCTACCTGTCGTCGTCGGCGGCGTATCCGGTGGTGTATCAGGGCTTGTCGAGTTCTGGCCGGCCACTAGCCGAAGACGACATCTGGTCAAACGATGCGCAGGAGCCGGACTCCGTCTACGGCTGGACGAAGCTGACTGGGGAGCGCCTCGCCGAGCAGGCGCGTAAGACCGGCCTGCCGGTGACGGTGGTCCGGCCGTTCTCCGGCTACGGCGAGGACCAGTCGGAGAACTTCCCGTTCCGGGCGATCATCGAGCGAGCCCGGCGTCGCGAGGACCCGTTCACGATCTGGGGCGATGGTGCGCAGGTCAGGGACTGGATTCACATATCGGACGTAATCGCCGGAATGCTGGCGGTGGCGGAGTCCGGCACGATGGAGCCGGTCAACCTGTGCACGGGCGTCGGCACGAGCATGACCGAGCTGGCCCGGATGGCGACCGAGCTCGCCGGCTACACGCCTGCCTTCGAGTACCTGACGGACAAGCCCGCCGGCGTCGCCTACCGGGTCGGCGACCCGGCCCGGCTGCACCAGTTCTACAAGCCGGTGGTCAGCTTGCAGATGGGCGTCGAGTGGGCGCTGACCTCCTGATGCTTCACGTCGAAAGCGAGGCCCGCCTCATCGTGGGTCTGGCTGTCCCGTACGGTCCTGCCGCCCGCCTGCGATCGCGTCGGCGCCGGTTCGCGCCGGGCTGGTGGACGTCCCCGCCTCGCGTGTGGCTGTGCGAGGAACACTCGCGTAGCGCGCGCCGCGGTGAGGTGACCGCCCTCAAGGACACGCCGGTCGGTTTACTCGCCGTCATCAAGGTGCGTCCGGGAAGCGCGGGAGACCGTATCCTGATCAGGGCGGCTCAGGGTGCGTACGGTCTGTCCGTGGGGTTTGACATGATCACAGAGATTCCGGACCCGGAGGAGTTGAGCGTGCGGATCGTGACGGCCGGCCTGCTCACCGAGATCTCGGTGACGCCTGATCCCGCGTTCGGTGGTGTCTGATGGGTGTCAACGCCGTGTCCGCGTCCGAGGGTCAGCGCATCGTCTCGGACATCTGGCCGATCGTCGTGGAGGTCACCGACGAGAACGGGTTCGGCGTCTCCGCCGTTCCCTCAGTGACGGTCACCTTGCCGGACGGCAGCATGGCCATTCCGCTAGCGACGGCGACCACCGGTGGCTGCATGCGCGCCGAGTATCTGCTGTCCGTCCCCGGCCGCTACGTCGCGACCGTGTTCGCCGCCGGCTACGGCGCGACTGGCTTCGCGGTGGACGCGGTGGACGTCACCGACGCCGGGCGCCTGCCCGGGCTGGCCGATGCGACGTCCTACCTGGGGACGACGTCGTGGGGGCCGTCGGACATCGCGGACGCGCTGAGTGTGGAGCGGGCGGCGCAGCGGGACCGGTGTGCGATCCCGGCCTACTACCCGGACAGTCTGCGCGGGGCGCTGCTGCGGCGGGTGGCGCGGAACCTCGGGATGCGGGTCATCCCGCTGGCGCAGCCGATCGGCGATGCGGAAGGCGGCGGCCCGAACCTGCCGCCGTACGATCCGGAGATCAACAGGCTCGAAAAACCGCATTGGCGGGTGCAGGTCGCGTGAGCAACATCGGGGACAAGCGCGCGGCGATCGCCGCCGCTGTCAACGCGGCCGAGATCGACGGCGTAACCATCTACGCGCACCGGCGTGAAGTTCCGGCACCACGTGCAGGCGACGGCTGGGTGCTGTACCGCGGCGGCACCCGAGCGGACGGCTACTCGTACCTGTCCACCTACGCCGTGGTGATCATGCTGCCCGGTGACGAGCTGATCGCCGACCAGTGGATCGAGGACAAGTTCGATCTCCTGGACGATGCCCTGCGGCCGGAGCTTTTCGTAGAGTCATTCCTGCCGGCGGAATTCCCGCTGACGGGCAACAGTGTCGCCCTGGCTCTGATGATCACGGGCAGAACGGAGTAAGGCCATGGCCGCAGCTACCGGGGCGTACGTCTACAAAGATGCCCTGATCACCGTCGAAGGCACCGACTACGCCAATCAGCTCAGCAAGGCCGTGCTAGTGCCGGACACCCCGGTTCAGACGTATCGCACGCTGGTCCCGGACGGTTCCGTCGTCGACGTCGACTCGCCGGCCTGGACGTTCGAAGTCAGTGCCCTGCAGATCAACATCGCGGGCGGGCTGGCGAAGGCGTTGCGCGACGCGTCACCGGGCGACGACCTGGACATCGTGCTGGTGCCGAAGAAGGGTTCCGGCAACCCGCAGGCATCCTTCACGATCAAGGCGGCGCCGGTGGACTTCGGCGGCGAGCAGGGCGGGTGGCAGACGTTCGAGAAGGTATTCGGCGTCGTCGGCAGCCCGGTGTTCGGCACGGCTTCCTGATGCCGGCTTTCAAGGCATCCGTTCACGTCTATCTCGAAGGCGTCGACGAACCGGCCACCGTCGAGTACGACCAGCGTGATGTCGCCAAGATGGAGACGCTGGAGCTGAAGGGCCGGACTACGGTGGTCCGAGGAATGGCCTGGGCAGCGATGCATCGGCAGAAGCTGTACCGCGGCGCCTGGGAGAAGTTCAACGAGGTCGACTGTGTCGAGGTCTGCGATCCGCCGGAAGCGGAGGAGCTGAACGGCGCTGAGGACGGCCTGGACCCTGGCCGGACGGATGGGTCCGTCGGGAGCTGATCCTGCTGGCAGTCCATTCGGGGCAGTCGTTTCTGGAGTTGCTGCGGTGGGAGCCGCGGGATGTGGACACGCTGAAGCAGCTCTATCTTGATCTTGGCATTGAACAGCGGATGCAGGCGGCGCGGGACGCGTACAGCGCGGGGAGGTGACATGGCGACGAGCTTCGATCAACTGGTCCGGGAGTTGCGCGGCTTCAACCAGCGGCGCGAGATCGTCAAGGCCATGTCGAAGGGCATCCGGCAGGCCGCCCCGATCGTCCGCAAGCAGATCAAGACGGTCGCCACCGAGACGTTGCCGTCCGGCGGCGGGCTGAACAAGTGGGTCGCGAAGATCCGCATCAACGTGAAATTCAAGACGTCCGGTCGCAACGCCAGCATCAAGCTGGTCGGTGGCCGTAACTCCGTCGGTGACCGGTCGGACATCAACGCCATCGACCGGGGGCGGGTGCGCGCGCCGACGTTCGGCCACCGGAGTAAGGCTGCCTGGCACACCGTGACGGTGGAGCCGGGTTTCTTCACGCAGACCGCAGCAGCCGCGGCAGAGTGGAGTGCCCGGGTGGATGCCGAGGTCGACAAGGCCCTTGATCAGTTGCGGAGGGGGTGACCGGTTTGGCCAGAGATGTCGAGTTCAACGTCACCGCGGACGACAAAACCGGCACCGCGCTCACCGCAGCGGAGAAGCGTTTCGCCGAGTCGCAGAAACGCATCGCCAAGGCCAACGAAACCGCCATCAAGAAGCGTCAGAAGGATGAGGACGCAGCGGCTGGCAAGATCGGCCGGACGCTGGAGAAGACGTTCGGTCAGGCCGGGCTGGACTTCGGTAAGAAGATCACTGCGCAGTTGTCGGCCGCGGGTGACGCCTCGGGCCCGCTGATCGCCGTCGGTATCGCCGCCGCCGCTCCGGTTATCGGCGCGACCCTGTCCGCTGCGATCATCGGCGGCGCGGGCGTCGGCGGTGTGCTCGGCGGCGTGCTCCTGGCGTCCCGGGACCCGCGGGTGGCCGCGGCCGGCAGTCAGCTCGGCCAGAACCTGCTGGGCCAGTTGACCAAGGACGCCGAGCCGTTCATCGTACCGATCCTGAAGAACATCGCGAAGATCGAATCCCGGTTCGACTCGATGAACACCAGGATCAAGCAGATCTTCTCCACGTCGTCCGGGTTCCTCGACCCTCTGGTCGACGGCGCTCTCAACGCTGTCGACGGCATCCTGCGCGGGGTCGATGCGCTGGTCGACAAGGGTGCGCCCGTCATCGACGCGATCGGTGAGTCGTTCGGCATCCTCGGTGACTCCATCGGCGACGCCTTCGAAGTGATCTCCGGTGGCGCCGACGAGAGCGCCTCCGCGCTGGTCACGGTCGCGAAGGCCGTGGGTGCGGTGATCGTCGCCACCGGCTACCTGGTGCGCGGCCTGACCGAGGCGTACGGCGTCATCAGCTTCATCCCCGGCAAGCTGTCCGCGGTGTCCGACCAGCTGGCCACTCTCGCCGGCCGCGGTGACGCTGCCGAGAAGACGATCACCAACGTAGGCAAGAGCACCGTCGCTGCGGTGATCAAGCAGACGCAGCTTGGCGCCGGCTACAGCAACAGCGCTGAAGGGCTCGCGTACACCAACGAGTTGCTCGCCGCCAACCAGAAGCGCCTGGACGAGGCGGCGCAGGCGGCGCAGCGGAAGATCGACGCCGACCGGGATCTGTACGGCGCGGAGACCAACGTCGCGCAGGCGTTCGCCGACGCGAACAAGTCGATCAAGGAACACGGCAAGGGCCTGGACGTCAGCACCCAGAAGGGCCGCGACAACCGCAACACGATCAGCGGCGTCGCCGCGGCGATCAACAAGCAGTACGAAAGCCTGATCGAGGTCAACGGGGTCACCCCGACAACGTCGAAGCAGGCCACCGACCTGCGGAACAAGTTCATCGGGCTGGCGGAAAAGGCAGGTGCTTCCGCGGGCAAGGCGCGTGAGCTCGCCGACCGACTGCTGGACATTCCGGCGGAGACCAAGCCGAAGATCACCGTGAACGCGGCGCCGGCCATCTCCGCTGCGAACGAGGCCCGTGCCGCGTTGAACCGGATCAACTCCCGGACGGTGTCCGTCACCCTCACCGTTAACACCAGCCGGCTCGACGCCGTGGAGAACCGGCTGTCCCGGCTGCACGGCGTCGGCATCGGCGCGAGCGCCGGAAGCAGTCACTGGGCTGCCAACGACCGGCAGGGCTCCACCTCGAGGACGGGCGGGCCGACCTCCGTCAACGCCAGCTTCGATCAGACCATCGTGCTCGACGGCGAAGTCATCGACCGGCGCATCGTCTCCGGTGTCCGGGCCAACAACGCCCGGCAGGCATGGCGCGCCAAGGTGGGCGCCCGGTGACGATCACCTACGTCGGCGCCGGCACCGCGGCCACCGGCAACAACACCTCCGTGACTCCGGTCGCGCACGCCTCCACCACCACCGGCGACCTCGTCGTCGTACACGCCTCCATCCGCAACTCCGGCACCGGGACGGTGAACACCCCGGCCGGCTGGACACTGGTGGCCGGCACCGCGAACCAGGTCGTGCTCGCGAAGATCTGGGACGGGACGGCGATCCCCGCCATCACGTTCACCGGCGGCGTCGCCAACGCCGACACCATCGCGCAGACCACGACCTTCCGCGGCGTGGAGAAGCAACTCCCCGACGCCATCGGCTCGACCACCACCCAACTCAACGGCAGCTCGCAGAACATCGCGATGCCCGCTCTGGACGTGCCGGGCGCCGCGCATCTGGTCATGGTGTTCACCTGGAAACAGGACGACCTCACCACGATCAGCTCCCCGGGCGGCTTCAATGCGACGGGCGTGACCAACTCGACCGCAGGTGACGATGCCGGGATGGCGGCGTTCTACGCCATCGAGACCACCGAGTACGACCCGCCGTCGGAGACCCTGACCGTGACCGGCGGGGCGTCGGCGATCTCCCGGGTGATCCTCGCCAGCTTCCGGCCGGCCGCGACACTGACGATCACCACGCAGAACGTCTACCCGCCTCGGGTGCTGGTGGAGCTTACCGGTTTGACCATCGGCGACAGCGTCACCTTCTACCGGTCGGTCGACGGCACCCTCACCGCACTGCGCGCCGGCGCCGACGACGCGGTGTCGGACACGTCGTTCCTGGTGGTGGACAGTGAGCTGCCGTTCGGGGTGCCGGTCACCTACGTCGGCAAGGTCGGCGCGGTCACCTACACGTCGGCTGCGGTCACCTACACCTTGCCTGGCGGGCAGGTGGCCGTCACCGACGCCATCACCGGGCTTGCCGCCGAGCTGGTCATCCTGGCGTGGGACTCGCTGGACTACGACCGGCAGGCCACGATCTTCAAGGTCGCCGCCCGCAACATCGTGGTGAGCGCGCCCCTCGGCCAGGCAGAGGCTGACATCACCTTCTACACCGAGACGCGAACCGCGTCCGAGGACCTGTTCGCGTTGCTGACCGACGCCACCGAAGGCGTCGTGCAGATCCGGCAGCCGGGCGGCTACGACGACGTCGACGGCTGGTATTCGATCACCAGCGTCAAGAAGACCCGGTTCAGCCAGGACGGCTCCGACCCGCGCCGCACGTGGATCGTGCACGCCGTGCAGGTCGACGGCTGGGCCCCGGCGCTCGAGGCGCGCGGCTTCACCCTGCAGGACATCTACGACTTCTACGGCGCCACCGGCACGCTCACCGACCTGTCCGGTGACTACGCCACCCTGCTCGCCCTGGCCGAAGCAGACTTCAGTTGATCACCGCGTCGGCGACGTTGACCGCGCTGCTCGGCAGCAGCATGACGTATCGCTGCCGGGTGGAGTCCTGGCTGGGCGGGGAACTGCTCGCCTACGACATCCCGGTCTCCGGTGGCAGCGAAGAGGTCGACCGTGGGTTGCGGGTGCCGGAGCGGCTCACCTTGACCGTGCCGCGCACCGCGGACGGCGTGTCCTACGCCCCGGTGGCCGATGACGCTCCACTAGCCGCGAACGGGCAGCGCCTGCGGCTACTGCTCGGCATCGACATCGGCCAGGGCATCACGGAGTGGCTACAACGCGGCTGGTACCTGGTGCAGGAGTCGGTAGCCAACGGCGACACCATCTCCGTGACCGGCGTCGGCCTGCTCGCCATGATCGACGAGGCCCGGCTGGTCACCCCGTACCAGCCGACGTCCACGATCGGCGCGGCCATCCGGGACCTGCTCGAGCCGGCGCTGACCGTCGACCTGACGAACGCGCCCACGGACCGCACCGCACCCACGTCGATCAACTTCGACAACGACCGGCTCTCCGGTGTGCTCGAGTTGCTGGACGCCTGGCCGGCGGAGGGCGTGGTGTCCGCCGACGGGGTGTTCGTGGTGACCGCGCCGACGACGACGTTCACTCCGGTCAAGGAGATCACCACGGACAACGTCATCGTCCGGGACGTCGGTTCGTCGACTCGGGATGGCGCGTTCAACGCGGTGGTCGCGCAGGGCTCGGCCACCGACGGCGCGCAGGTGCAGGGCGTCGCCTACCTGGACGTTGGCCCGAAGTCGTACGGTGGCCTGTTCAACCCGTTGCCGGTGCCGTATTACTTCTCGTCGCCGCTGCTCACTACCGTGGCGCAGTGCACGGCCGCGGCCGACACGATTGCGGCCCGGCTGGAACGGGTGGTGGCCGCGCAGGTGGATGCGGAGATCATCATCGACCCGACCATTCAGGGCGGCGACGTGGTGACCGCGGCGCCGTCCGGGCTGGATCCGTTCACGGCGACGGTGGAGACGTTGTCGCTGCCGGTCGTCGCGTCCGGGCCGATGCGGGTAGGTCTGCGGAAGGTTCCGACGTGAGTGACTTCTCGTCCATCCGGGTGGACCTGACCGGGGTGCCCGCAACCCTGGCCACTGCGCTGACGGTGAAGTCGTCCGGAGTGGCCAGCTTCTCCATCGGTGAAACCGCGGTCAACGTGCAGGTGGCCAGGGACCTGACGATCGCCGTCGGGGACGTATGCCTGGTGCAGCGGGTCGGCTCGGCCTGGTTCGCGCTGCAGCGGTTCTACACCGCCGCATCGACCAGCCCGCCGAACAACACGACGCCGCCGCCGCCGAAGCCGGCGATCGTCTACGGCACGCTGGTCTGCCCGCCG
>C688J18823_10002597_pt1 | contig 11284 bp, 9 predicted proteins | sample HopSoiMetagenom1_FD_18823 | JGI IMG/M metagenome (IMG submission 18823) | reverse complement strand
CTCACGCTCCCAGCCATCACCGGAGGCTATGCAGACCATCGAGCGAATCCGCGCGATGGGTGCCGACGTCGAGGTGGAGTGTGGTGATATCGCCGATGCGGCTGCTGCGCGACGGTTGGTGGCCACAGCGACCGCCACTGGGCTCCCGGTGCGCGGTGCGCTGCATCTCGCGGCGGTGGTCGAGGACGCCACCCTGTCGAATATGACCGACGAGCTCATCGAACGTGACTGGGCGGCAAAGGTTTACGGCGCGTGGAACTTGCACATTGCCACCGCCGACCAGCCGCTGGACTGGTTCTGCTCATTCTCCTCGGCGGCCGCGCTGGTGGGCTCCCCTGGGCAGGGTGCCTACGCNGCAGCCAACAGTTGGCTGGACGCGTTCGCCCTGTGGCGGCGGGCNCAGGGCGTGCCGGCGACGGCGATCGCCTGGGGTGCCTGGGCGGAGGTCGGTCGCGCCACTGCGGTGGCAGCGAGTGCCGATGTTGCCATTGGTCCCGACGAAGGTGCTTACGCGTTTGAAACGCTGCTGCGCCACGACCGCGGCTACACCGGGTACGCGCCGATCACGGGCACACCGTGGTTGACCGCCTTCTCCGAACGCAGCCCCTTCGCCGAAGCATTCCGTTCCAATGGGCAGAACGCGGCTGGCACGAGCAAACTGCGCGCCGAGCTCAACGAGTTGCCACCAGATGAGTGGCCCACCCGGCTGCGGCGACTGCTCTCCGATCAAGTCAGCCTGATCTTGCGTCGCAACATCGATCCCGACCGGCCGCTCGCCGAGTACGGCGTTGACTCGCTGGGCGCCCTCGAACTGCGTACCCGCATCGAGTCCGAAACGGGAGTACGCCTCACTGCGGGCGACATCGCCACAACCTCCATTCGCGATTTGGCGGCGCTGCTGTGCGAAAAGCTGGCGCCCGCGGAAGCCGCCTGACATCGATGTGTCGGCTGCACCTGAAATCTTGAATGGCTGGTGACTTGATCGGCTTGTGAATGGCGGAGGCCATCGCCCCGCTTCGTAGAGCTCAACGTGATGGCACCGGTTGAGTCCGTTGCTCAACCGGTGCCATTCGCGCTCACCATCTTCATGAATCCCGTTGCGCCCCAACTTGCTTCGGGTGGCTCACCGTAGCTCGAGCAACATTCCGCAGCCGCGGCGGAGGTCGTCGCCGTCTAAACCGAGCCTCAGCCCGATGAAGGTATCCGGACGGGCGAAGGTAAGAAGTTCGCGCCCGATCCGGTCAGAAGTTGTTGCAGGTGTTGAACGCCTGCTCCATCGATCCAAGGTACGGCGCAAACGCTGGCGCGGTCGCGATATTCGTCGCCATCCGCTGCCGCTGCACCGGACCCGAGGCGAGGAACACCTGCAAACCGGCCTTCAGCTGAGGCGACTGCTCGAATGCCGCGCCAGCCTGCGGATCTTGGGCATTCAGCGCAGACACCAGCTGCGGGTAGCTGCATGTCGTGCTAACCGCCGGGCCCAAATCAGGAGTTGCAGACGCGACACCGGCGCCTGCGCCCAGGGCCATGGCGGAGCCGCAGATCGCGACAGCCAGTCCGGTTAATGACAGTTTGATCATGTCTGGAGACTCCCCTAACTAGTTCCATCACTCTAAATCATCCAATTCGTAGCCCGGGCCGAGATTCCCATTATCGGCTGAGCTAACACCATCCCGTCAATCTCAAACCGTCGCGAGGTGTACCACCCATATCGGCCCGCGTTCCGCCGATGTTACGCGCGCCTATCCGAGGGCTCGACTAAACGATCTGGTGTCAAGCCAGTTAGGTCAAGCCAATTAGCCGGAAGGCCTCGGAATCGGGGTTGTCACGGGGTCCTGGTCGTCGCGGCGCTCCTCTCCTAGCAAATAGCGCCGCGCCGCCCAACGGGGCCCTAACGGTTCAAGTAGGGCACTGGCGGGGCGGGGGCGAACTCGTTGAGGCCACCAGAACCAGCGCCCAAGCAGCGCGGCGATGGATGGCGTCATGAACGATCGCACGATCAAGGTGTCGAACAACAGACCCAGACCAATCGTGGTACCGATCTGCCCGATTATCAGCAGATCGCTGACCGCCATAGAGGCCATTGTCAGCGCGAACACCAACCCGGCCGTCGTGACGACCTTGCCAGTGCCACCCATTGCGCGAATGATGCCCGTGTTGATGCCGGCGCCTATTTCTTCTTTCATTCTTGACACGAGGAGCAAGTTGTAATCGGATCCCACGGCCAAAAGGATGATCACCGACATTGCGAGGACCATCCAGTGCAGATTGATGCCCAGAATGTATTGCCAGAGCAACACGGACACCCCAAACGATGCACCCAGCGAAAGCGCAACCGTGCCGACGATCACCAGCGAAGCTATTAAACTACGTGTGATGATGAGCATGATGATGAAAATAAGGCAGAGCGCCGCGACTCCCGCAATCCACAGATCGTATCTGGAGCCGTCTTGCCAATCCTTCGCGGTTGATGCAGACCCAGCCATATAAGCCTTGGCGTTTACGAGAGGTGTCCCTTTCAACGCCTCCTCGGCCGTCGTCTTTATTTGATTGATCCGGGCAATGCCTTCGGAAGACGCGGGGTCACCGCGATGCGAAATAATGAATCGGGCTGACTTCCCATCGGGAGAGAGGAAAGAAGCCATTGCTCGCTTGAAGTCCTCGTTTTCGAAAGTCTCCGGCGGCAGATAGAAGGAGTCATCACTTCGGCTATCGTCGAACGCTCGCCCCATGGCGGAAACGTTCTCACTCGATTCGTTCATCGTCTCGAGGAAGCCCGACATGGTGCTGTGCATGGTAAGCAGCATGGCCCGCATGCTCTGCATGGTCTCAATTAACGGCGGGAACTGCTCTAGCAGCTGCGGCATGATCAAATCCAGCTGGTCGAGGTTGGCGACCAGAACTTGCAATTTATCAGTGAGAACGTCGATTCCGTCGATGGTGTCAAATATTGCTCTAAGCGAATTGCAGATAGGGATGTCGAAGCAATGCGGCTCCCAATAGAAGTAATTGCGGATCGGCCGGAAAAAATCATCGAAATCGGCGATATGATTTCGCACTTCTTCTACTGATGTCTGCAGCTCGTGCGTGTGCCCAATCAAGCGATGAGTCAGGCCATTCATCTCTTGCATCACACGGTATTGATCCTGCATTACTCCGATCATCGTCGCCATATCGTCGGCTTGTTTGAGCAGATCGTTCACGCGTTCTTGTTGGAACTTCTGAGTTTGCAGCTGGCTGGCGTTCTGTAAGCTAAGAAGAAATGGAATCGAGGTGTGGCCGATTGGTGTTCCCTCGGGTCTAGTTATGCCCTGCACACGAGAAATGCCCTTGATCCTGAAAACTGCTTTCGCCAGTCTATTCAGCACCAAGAAATCGGCTGGATTGCGCATATCATGATCGGCTTCGATCAGCAGAATATCCGGCATCAACCGCGCCTGGGAGAAATGACGCTCGGCCGCGGCATAGCCCTGATTGGCTGGAATGTCATCTGATATGTAGAGGCGATCGTTGTAACTCGTTTTATAACCCGGAAGTGTCGCCAAGCCGAGCAGTGCGAACGCGAGGGAAGCCGCCAGGATGGGGGCGGGCCAACGGGCGATCGCCGTGCCGATGCCGCGCCACCTATGCCCGCGTAAACTGCGCTTCGGTTCTAGCAGCCCAAACCGACCGGCGAGGACTACTCCTGCCGGAACGAGCGTCACCGCGACTGCGACTGAGACGAGCATGCCGATTGCGCACGGGATGGCCATGCTGTGGAAATAGGGAAGACGGGCAAAGCTCAGACAGAAGATCGCTCCGGCGATGGTCAGACCGGACGCCAACACAACCGGGGCGACACCCCGATACATGCTGTAGTAGGCCGTTTCGCGGTCTTCCCCGGCTTGGCGTGCCTCTTGGTATCGACCGAAGAAAAATATCCCGTAGTCGGTTCCCGCCGCGATGCTGAGGAATACCAGCATGTTTACGGCAAAGGTCGATAGCACGAGAACGTCGGTATGGCCGAGGAATGCGACGATTCCGCGAGCAGCCGCTAATTCGACGCCAACCATGACCAGCAGCACGATCACCGTGACGATCGACCGGTACACGAGGAGAAGCACTGTAAAGATGATCGCGACGGTCACCACAGTGATCTTCAGAATGGATTTGTTCCCACTGTGCTGCATATCCGAAGCGAGCGGTGCCGCTCCGGTTACATAAGCCTTGACCCCGGGCGGCGGCGCCGTCCGATCCACGATCTCGCGGATCGCCGCCACCGATTGGTCTCCAGCGGGCGTCCCTTGGTCGCCGACCAGATTCACTTGCACATATGACGCCCGGCCGTCGGGGCTCTGCACGCTCGATGAGGTAAGGCGATCCCCCCACAAATCCTGCACATGCTCCACATGCTTGGGATCGTTTCTCAAGTCCCGCACCAGCGCGGAATAATATTGGTGGGCGTCCTCACCAAGCGGCTGCTGCCCCTCCAACACGATCATCGCGGAACTGTCCGAGTTGGATTCCTTGAAGTCTTGGCCCATGCGCCTCATGGCCTGTACGGACGGGGCATCCTTAGGCATCAGCGAAACGGAATGCTTCTCGGCGACCCGCTCCAGTGATGGGATCGCCTCCGACCATTTCCCGCCGACTGATACCAATGTCGAAATCACAATCAACAACAGCCAAGCCAGGATGATGAATAGCGAAAACCTGCGTATGGTCCGCGCTATGAAGGGGGGCCGAGGATGTTCGGTGCTCATGCGGCCTTCGCTAGTCCCTCAGCAATAAGGAACGCACGAGAGGGCGAGGACCTACCGGCCGAAGTAGTGCACTGGCTGGGCGGGGGCGCACATGTTGCGGCCACCAGAACCAGCGTCCCAACAGCGCGGCGATCGAAGGTGTCATGAACGCGCGCACGACCAACGTGTCAAACACCAGACCCACGGCGATGGTGGCGCCTAGTTGGCCAAGACTGAGCAGGTCGCTTACCAGCATTGACGCCATGGTGGCTGCGAATACGAGACCGGCGGCTGTTACGACCCTGCCGGTGCCGCCCATTGCGCGGATGATGCCCGTGTTGATTCCCGCGGCTACTTCCTCTTTCATCCGCGATACCAATAGAAGGTTGTAGTCAGACCCGACCGCCAAAAGGACCATCACGGCCATCGCTAGGACCATCCAGTGGATTTGTAAGCCGAGAAGATTCTGCCAGACGAGAATTGACAACCCGAAGGACGCACCCAGCGAGAGCGCCACTGAGCCGACGATTACCAGGGCAGCGACGAAGGCTCGCGTCATGAGCAGCATGATGATGAAAATAAGGCAGAGCGCGGAGACTCCCACGATCAAGAGGTCGTAGGTGGAACCCTGCACCAAGTCTTTAACGGACGCCGCACTGCCGGCGAGGCTGATTCTGCTGTCTTCTAGTGGAGTACCCTTAAGCGCTTCTTCAGCCGCATCCTTAATCGGGTCGACCCGCGAAACGCCCTCAGGCGTCGACGGATTGCCCCTCTGCGAAATCAGCATGCGCGCGGCCTTCCCGTCCGGTGACAGGAAAATGTTCAGGACGCGCTTGAAGTCCTTGTTCTTGAATACATCCGGCCCCAGATAAAAGGATTCGTCATTGTTGGCTGCATCAAACGCCTTTCCCATGGCCGTCGCGTTATCGCTCGACTGCTCCATCGCGCTGATGGTGCCACCCATGGTGCTGTGCATGGTCAGCATCATTGAACGGGTGCTCTCCAAGGTCGAAATCATCTGAGGGAAGGTGACGAGTATTTGCGGTAAAAGCACATCCAATTGATCAAGATTTTTGACGAGTTCATCCATTGTCTCGGTGATTTGGTCGACTCCGTCCAGCGCGTCAGCTACGGACCTGATCGACCAGCAGATGGGAATGTCATAGCAGTGCGGCTCCCAGTAGAGGTAATTGAAGAGCGGTCGCCAAAAATCTTGGAAATCCGCAAGGTGATCTCTCAGCTCGTTCGTAACGTCCTGTATTTCATGCGTGCTCGCCACCATGCGATGAGTTGTGTCGACCAGTTGTTGCATCAAGGCGTACATGCGCTGCAAGATGCCGATGGTTGTCCCCATCTCGTCGGCCTGCTTGAGCATGTCCTCCATGCGGTCCTTTTGGAACGGCAGGCCTAAGAGTTGGCCGGAGTTCTGGGTACTCATCAGAAATGGGATCGTCGTATGCGGAATCTGGGTTCCCTCGGGACGAGTAATTGACTGCACGTTGGCAATGCCTGGGACAGCGAAGACGGCCTTGGCTAATTTGTTCAGAACAAGGAGATCAGCAGAGTTCCGCATATCATGATCGGACTCGATCATCAGTAGGTCAGGCGCCGTCATTCGCGATTCTGGAAAATGTCGCGCTGCTGCCGTGTAGCCCATACTGGCCGGGATATCCGGAGGGAGGAACCTTTGGTCGTTATAGCTGGGTTTGTAACCCGGCAGCGTCAATAATCCGATCAACGAGAGTGCCATTGTGGCGACAAAGATAGGCGCGGGCCACCGAACGATCATGGTGCCTACCCGCCGCCATCGACGAGTGTGGATCTGCCGTTTGGGGTCGAACAACCCGAAACGGCTGCCGGCAGCCACAATGGCAGGAACGAGCGTAAGGGCCACTGCGACCGCGACGAGGATGCCCAACGCGCCGGGGATGCCCATAGGTTGAAAGAAGGGCAGACGCGCAAAAGTCAGGCAGAAGATCGCGCCGGCGATCGTGACACCAGAGGCTAAGACGACTTTAGCCACTCCGCGGTAGGTAGTGTAGAAAGCCGTTTCGCGGTCCTCGCCGGCTGCACGCGCCTCTTTATATCGCCCGAAGAAGAATATTCCGTAGTCTGTTCCAGCCGCGATCCCGATGGCCACCAAAAGATTCACGACGAAGGTCGTAAGCCCGACAATCCCATGAAGCCCGAGGAACGCGATGATTCCCCGAGCCACCTGCAGTTCTATCCCAACACTCAGCAGTATCACGATTGTGGTGGTAATCGAACGAAAGGTCAGTAGCAGCATCAGAAAAATTACAGAGAGGCTGACCACCGTGATCAAAATGACTGTTCTGTTACCACTCTCACCCATGTCAGCCACGATCGGCGCACCGCCAGTGACATACGCCTTGACCCCGGGCGGTGCGGGCGTGCGCGCCACGATGTCTTGGACGGCTTTGACCGATTCGTTCCCCGTGGCCTGGCCGACTTCACCGGCGAGCGTCAGCTGAACATATGCGGCTTTGCCATCGGCGCTTTGTGCCGCACCAGTGGTGAGTGGATCCCCCCAAAAGTCCTGGATGTGCTGCACATGTTTCGGATCGCTCCGCAGCTGACGAATCAGATCGTCGTAGTACCGGTGAGCGTCGTCGCCAAGGGGTTGTTGGCCCTCTAAGACGATCACCGCTGTAGCGCTGGAAGTGGATTCGTTGAAAGCCGCGGCTGCTCGCTGCGCGGCCTTGAACGACGGCGCATCTTGGGCAGACAGCGATACCGAATGCTCTCTTTCGACTTGCTCCAGGGAAGGCACGGCGACCACCAGTAGGACAGTGATCGCCAACCAGGCAAGAATGATGAGGACCGAAAAACGATGGATCGTGCGCGCTACTCTTGGTCGCTCAGTGCGCTCTTCGAGCATGTCGGTATTGGTCATGCGGCCTTCAACAGACAGGATGTGAAGGCGTTGTACTCATTCGAAATCTTCTCGGCTTTAACCTCGTCATCCACGAGAATGCGGCAACCAATGCTGTCGCTATCGCCTTGCGCCAAGATGCTTCCCACCGCCGATGTTTCAGTGATCTCGAAGTTTAGCGACCAGGGCAGACTCGCTCCCTTAACAAATGTCGGCTCAGAATTTGCGTCAAAGTAACTGATATTCGCCACGGCCCCTGCCGGCCCGAACACCTCGTACGTCAGATGCTTGGGATTGAAGGGTTTGCTGTCGTTGACCTTCGTGTCGGCATACGCCGGCCGCTTCTCAGAACCGAAGACGCCATGCAGCCGCGACACGGTAAACGCTCCAGCACAGACAACCACCAGCACCAGGAGCGGAATCCACAGCTTCCTCAGAACCCTGAAAATCGCAGATCCCTCCCAAATTTCGGTGCCCGGCACATGCTAACCGCTCGAACGTGTCGACCACACGCCGGTGGTCACAGGCCAACCTCCGGTGAGCTCGATCGCGGCGAAGCCCCGGCGAGCGCAACCTGAGGTTCGAGTAAACCATGCCATTGGCCGCCCATCTCGGCTCGTTCCCAAGGTGATACGGGTTCGCAATGCGTATCTCAAGTGCATAGCGGCTGGTAAAAACCTTCAGCACCTACACCGCAAGTCATGTGTTCAGCTTCGGAACGACGGTAGTTCATCTTCCGCGGCTCCTCCACAGATCGGGCAGGCGCCTTGGTGCGGCCGCCGCCGTGACGTTCGACTACGGCTGCCGAACCAGGGCCGCGGAGGCAAGTACTAACTACCGTCGGCGAAGAAATCAAGGATCGCCAAGTTCACCGCATGTGGCCGTTCGAGAAATCCTAGATGGCCGGTGTCAGCAATCTCCAGGTACCGTCCATTCGGAAGGGCGTCTGCCACCTCGGCGCCGAGGTGCGGAGTCGACTTTCTGGGCCATAGGGCGAAAGTGTCGATCCAGTCCTGAACGGCTTTCTCATCGTTCAATGTCTTTGCTGAAAACCCTTCAAGCAAACGAAGTTTTGCATCGTAAGTGGGTGGTAACCGGACACCGGAATTGGCGAAATCTTCTTCGGCTGTGTGAAAGAACTCTCGCGTGCGGTCCTGGCGTCCACACGTGGCCATTAACGCAGCCTGGCTCACCAACTCGGGACGAGCCAGCATCAATTCCTGGGCGATGTATGAGCCCATTGAGACGGCTACGAGTCGGACAGACACATGTCGAGCGTCTCGATCAATTCCACGGTGTCAGCCACCATCGTTGCCACCGTGAAATCCTCAGCGTTCGCCGTTGCACCGACACCCCTGTTGTCAAAAGTGACGACGCGGTAACCAGCGGCAAGGAATGCAGGCACCTGATGGAGATCCCACGTGCGCCCAACACCGCCTTGGCCGGCAATAAACAGCACTGGCTCCCCGTGGCCGCTGTCGTTGTAGGCCAAGTTCACCACGTGGGGACGCTACTACGGATTTGCCGGTGAAGTGCTTTTGAAGTTTCCGGGCGGGGTACCAGCCCCGCGGGAAACGACGCATGGCCGTGCGAGCAGTTCTAGCAGTGCAGCGGTCACCTCGTCGGGCCGCTCCTCCATGATGTAGTGATCGCCGCCGGTCAGCTGCGTAAGGGTCGCATGCGGGATGCGTTCAGCCAGTTCGCGCGCGGTGGAAAATGGAATATAGCGGTCACGATCGCCCCAGATGATGGCGGTGGGGCAGCCGATCCGCCCCAGGCCTGCGGCCAGCGTGGGCACCGCTGGAACATGGTAGTTGGCGAAGAAATCGACAAATGCCTGTCGGCCGCGCGGCGTGTCCATCCAGCCGAGATACTCGTCTTCCAGACGCTCGTCGAAGCACCCGAGCGTGCGGTACGGGCGCAGCGCGACGTGATGCAGGCGTCGCAGCGGTAGGCGTCGCAGTAGCGCGGGCGCGTGATTGGCAACCCACCGCTGGCCCTGCGAGAAGTGGTAGAACCAGGGCCGAAAGATGTTGTGCGCGCGGGTATTCAGCAAGGCCAGCCGCATAACTCGCTCCGGGTGGCGCTGCACATAGCCAAGACCGAGGAAGCCGCCATAATCATGTGCGACGAGGTTGAAGCGGTCCAATCCGAATGAATCGGCCAGCGTGCCGATCCGCTCCACCTCGGTGTCGTAGACGGCCGGCGTTTCCGGCGGGTCGGAACGGCCGAAGCCGGGCCAGTCGGCGGCGATGACGTGATGGTGTTCGGCCAGCGCGGGGATCTGGTGTCGCCAGCACGCTGCGCTCTGCGGATAGCCGTGCAAGAGCAGCACTGGCTCGCCCTCACCCGCCTCGATATGCGCAACATTCATTTTGTTCAAACTAGTATAAAATTCGCCAAGTGACCAGACGCCGCGGCAGGCCGCGGGCATACGACCCGGCTGTCGCGATGCGGCAGGCGCGGGACACCTTCTGGCGCGGCGGGTACGCGGCCACCTCGCTCGAGGACCTGTCGGCGGGCATGGGGATGAACCGGCCCAGCATCTACGCCGCGTTCGGCGACAAACATGCGCTGTATCTGCGGGCCGCCACCGATTACGCGGACATCAGCCGCAGCTGGCTGGCGGCGGCGCTGGCCAGGCCGCGATCGTTGCGCGACGGGCTGTTCGCGGTTTACCGGTACGCCCGCGACTTCTACCTGGCCGGCGATGACGCGCCGCGCGGCTGCTTCCTGCTTGGCACTGCCGTCACGGAGGCCTTCCGTGACGCCGAAGTGCGGGCCGTCGTGGAGGAGACCATGACGTCGTTCACGACAACATTCGCCGAACGATTCGAGCGCGCCGAACGCGACGGGGAGCTGTCCCCACACACGCCCGACGCGCTCGCACAAATCGCCACGGCGGCGTTGAACAGCCTCGCGGTGCGCGCCCGCACCGGCGCAGACGTCGCGGTGCTCGACGCGCTGATCGACGCCACCGTCGACGTGATCTGCGGTTAGACCTTGCGGTTCTCGGACTTGATCAGCCAGGCCAGCTTCTCCAGGCCGTCGATCAGCTGATGCAGGATGTCGGCGGTGCTGGGGTCCTCGGCGTCGACCGCGTCATGCACCGTGCGGATCGTGTCGACCGCCGCGTAGGCGCGGCCGGTGATCAGATCGACGACCTCGGTGGTGTTGTGCTCGTAGGCCGGGAACTGCGGCAGCGTGGTACTGGCCGCGACGGTGTCGGACCGGCCATCCGGCACCGCGTCCAGCGCGCGCATCCGCTCGGCGATGGTGTCGCTGGCCTCGCGGGCGAAGTCGACGAGCTCGTCGAGCTGCAGGTGAAGGTCGCGGAAGTTGGTTCCGACGACGTTCCAATGCGCCTGCTTACCCTGCAAATGGAGTTCGATCAGATCGACCAGCACCCGCTGCAGGTTTGCGCTGAGCTCCGGTGATGCCTGAAAGCCCTGCACTTTCCGCTCCTCGCGTGCGCGGTGGACTTCTGTGCGACGTGTTGTGGTACCCATGCCTAGATCAACGCCCCATAATCTGGGATGAGTCCAAATTACTGTGTGGCGCCGGTCACACCCGAATGATCCTGCTGCTGGTCCTGCCTCTCCAGCAGCCGCGCATAGCCGGCCCCCATGCCCAGCAGGACCAGTCCGACCACGATGAAGACGACGACGCG
>C688J18823_10002596_pt1 | contig 11286 bp, 12 predicted proteins | sample HopSoiMetagenom1_FD_18823 | JGI IMG/M metagenome (IMG submission 18823) | reverse complement strand
CGCCGCCGACGTCCACGTAGCGGGCACCCGGCAGGGGCGCACCGACCGCCGCGGCGAGCGGGGCGGCGAGGGCGGTGGCCCGCGGCACCTCGCCCAGCGCGCGGCCCAGCGCCAGCAGCCGGTTGGCGATCGAGTCCGTGGCGATGGCCCACAGCGGGCGCTCCCGCATCCGCCCCGCCTCGGCCACCGCCGCGATGACATCCATCAGTGACTTCCGCAACTCCCCCGCCAGGTCAGCGCCGGGAGCCGAGGACACCGCCGCCACCGGCAGCCCGCCGGAGAGCAGGAAGACGGACGTGTCGGCCAGCCGTCCCGACAGCGGCACACCGGTGACCAGCCCTGTCAGCGGCGGGGTGAGCAGGACGCTCGACACCGAGTACCACCACACCGTCGCGAGGACTCGACGGTCGTCGGTCCCCTGCCGCGGCGCGCGCTGGTCCAGCACCTCCGCCGTCCACGCGGGGTCGGCCAGCAGCCGTGCCGGGACGGCGGACGCCGACGGTGGCGCGATCAGGCCGAGCGCGGCGGCGCCGGGGATCAGCCGGGCGACCGCCTCCTGCCCGCCGTCGCCCACGGGCCCAGTCTGGCCCGGTGATCACCGCGGCGGGCGGTCACCCCCTGCAACGACGTCGCCCGGGGAGACGCCGGGCAGTCGGGGGTCATACGGTGTGCTCCGAGTCACTCTGCGCCGAGGAAGCCCGGCGCCGACACCGGAGGTAGCGCATGAGCGAGACAGCCAGCGAGACCGGCACCGCAGAGGGCCGGACCCTCTCGCCGCCCCCTGAACTCGCCGCCGAGGCCAACGTCGGTCCCGAGGTCTACGAGGAGGCATCCCGCGACCGGCTGGGCTTCTGGGCGAAGCAGGCCGAGCGGCTCACGTGGGAAAAGCCCTGGGACGAGGTCCTCGACTGGACCAACCCACCGTTCGCCAAGTGGTTCGTCGGCGGGAAGCTCAACGTCGCCTACAACTGCGTCGACCGGCACGTGGAGGCCGGGCACGGCGACCAGGTGGCCTACCACTGGGAGGGCGAGCCGGGCGACACCCGCACGATCACCTACGCCCAGCTCAAGGACGAGGTGAGCAAGGCGGCCAACGCGCTGCTGGAACTCGGCGTCCGCACCGGCGACCGGGTCGCCATCTACATGCCGATGATCCCCGAGACGGTCATCGCGATGCTGGCCTGCGCCCGCATCGGCGCCGTCCACATGGTGGTCTTCGGCGGTTTCTCCGCCGACGCCCTCGCCAGCCGGATCACCGACTCCGGCGCCGTCCTGGTGATCACCTCCGACGGCGGGTACCGGCGCGGCGCGCCGTCCGCGCTGAAGCCGGCCGTGGACGAGGCGGTCGAGCGGACCGACGGCGTGCGCAACGTCGTCGTGGTCAGGCGCACCGAGCAGGACGTCGACTGGACCGAGGGCCGCGACCTGTGGTGGCACGACGTCGTGGACCGGCAGTCGACCGAGCACACGCCCGAGGCCTTCGACGCCGAGCACCCGCTCTACATCATGTACACGTCGGGGACGACGGCGAAGCCGAAGGGCATCCTGCACACCACCGGCGGCTACCTGACCCAGGTCGCCTACACGCACTGGGCGGTCTTCGACCTCAAGCCCGACACCGACGTNTTCTGGACCGCGGCCGACGTCGGCTGGGTGACCGGCCACAGCTACATCGTGTACGGACCGCTGGCCAACCGGGCGACCTCGGTGATGTACGAGGGGACGCCGGAGACGCCGCACCGCGGCCGCTGGTTCGAGATCATCGACAAGTACAAGGTCTCGATCCTCTACACGGCGCCCACGGTGATCCGGACCTTCATGAAGTGGGGCGAGGACATCCCGGCGAAGTTCGACCTGTCGAGCCTGCGGGTCCTCGGCTCGGTCGGTGAGCCGATCAACCCCGAGGCCTGGCTCTGGTACCACAAGAACATCGGCGGCGGCCGCTGCCCGATCATGGACACCTGGTGGCAGACCGAGACCGGCGCCCACATGATCACCCCGCTGCCCGGCGTCACCACGCTCGTGCCGGGCTCCGCGCAGCACCCGTTCCCCGGCATCTCGGCCAAGGTCGTCGATGACGAGGGCAACGAGCTGCAGAACGACTCCACCGGGCTGCTGGTCCTCACCGAGCCCTGGCCGGCGATGCTCCGAACCATCTGGGGGGACGACGACCGCTACGTGGACACGTACTGGTCGCGGTTCGGGAACAACGTCTACTTCGCGGGTGACGGCGCCAAGGTCGACGCCGACGGCAACATCTGGCTGCTCGGCCGGGTGGACGACGTCATGAACGTGTCCGGCCACCGCATCTCCACCACCGAGGTCGAGTCGAGCCTGGTGGCCCACCCGACCGTGGCCGAGGCCGCGGTGGTCGGTGCCAGCGACCCGACCACCGGTCAGGGGATCGTCGCCTTCGTCATCCTGCGGGGGAACGTCAGCGAGGACCAGGCCTCGGGTGACGAGCTGGTGCAGACCTTGCGCAACCACGTCGCCCGCGACATCGGCCCGATCGCCAGGCCCCGGCAGATCATGGTCGTGCAGGAACTGCCGAAGACCCGGTCGGGCAAGATCATGCGCCGCCTGCTGCGCGACATCGCGGAGAACCGGGAGCTCGGCGACGTCACGACGCTGACCGATTCCTCCGTCATGGGCCTGATCAAGGACAAGCTGCCGGCCGCGCCGTCGGAGGACTGAACCGACGTCGCCGGGTGCCCTCCGGTGGCACCCGGCGACGCCCGTTCAGGGGAGGCGATCACCCCGCGAGGCGCGCTCCGGCCGCTCGTGCGGCACCATTCCACTGACCAGCAACTGTCGACGGACCACCGTTCGAAGGAGGAGCCCTCGTGGCCCACAGCGTGTCGCCGGCCGGGCTCACCCGGCCCACGGGAACCGACGAGCCCTCGATCGGGACGCTCGTGCAGAGCGCGATGGCCGACGTCTCGACGCTCGTGAGGGCCGAGATCGAGCTGGCCAAGTCCGAGATCGGCGACTCGGCCAAGCGCGCCGGCATCGGCCTGGGCTTCTTCGGCGCCGCGGGTGCGCTGCTGTTCTTCTCGGGCATCTTCATCTTCGTCGCCCTGGCGGAGGCGCTGACGGCGCTCGGCCTCCCGCGCTGGCTGTCCTACCTGATCGTGTGGGGACTGCTGGTGCTGCTCTCGGCCTTCGCGGCCCTCCTCGGCGTCCGCAGGATGAAGAAGATCAAGAAGCCGGAACGGACCATCGAGACCCTCCGCGACCTGCCCGAGGTCGTCCACCGCGAGGCGCCGGGTGAACGCCACCGTGAGGTGCCCACGGTGAGCAACGGGCGGGTCGCGCTGCGCGGCAACGAGTCCTACACCGTCTGATCGGCAGCACCCCGTGACCGTCCGCCCGGACGGCCGGCCCGACGCGACCAGCGTCCTGCTCCCCGGACCATGGACGCACCGCGACATCTCGGCCAACGGCGTGCGCCTGCACGCGGCCGAGACCGGTGAGGGTCCACTGGTCCTGCTGCTGCACGGCTTTCCGCAGTTCTGGTGGACCTGGCGCACGCAGCTCACCGACCTCGCCGCCGCCGGCTTCCACGTGGTCGCCCCTGACCTGCGCGGGTACGGGGCCAGCGACAAGCCACCGCGCGGCTACGACCTGCCCACGCTGTCGGCCGACGTGGCGGCGCTCGTCCGCGCGCTCGGTGAGCGCGACGCCGTCGTCGTCGGCCACGACTGGGGCGGCCTGCTCGCCTGGACGACGGCGGCGCTGCACCCCCGCAGCGTGCGGCGGCTGGTGATCCTCTCCATGGCGCACCCGCGGCGGCTGCGCGCAGGGATGGCCGACCCGGCGCAGCGACGGGCCTCCCGCTATGCGCTCCGCTTCCAGCTCCCCCGGCTGCCGGAGCGGATGCTCACCCGCTTCGACGACGACCCGGTCGCCGACCTGATGCAGCGCTGGGCCGGCCCCGAGTGGTGGCGCACCACCGACTTCGCCGAGGCCGTGGACCGGTACCGCCAGGCCGCCCGCATCCCCCAGGCCGCGTACGGCGCCATGGAGTACCACCGGTGGGCCGGCCGTTCCCAGCTGCGGCCGGACGGGCTGCGCTACGCCCGCCGGATGGCCGCCCCGATCACCGCCCCGACGCTGCAACTGCACGGCGCGCTCGATCCCTGCGTGCTGCCGTCCACAGCGCGGGGCTCCGGCCGCTACGTGGCCGGCGCCTACGAGTGGCGGGAACTGCCCGGGATCGGTCACTTCCCGCAGGAGGAGGCCCCCGAGACGGTCAGCCGGGCCATCGCGGAGTGGGCCATCGGCTGACGGCCCCCTCCGTGGTGTCCCCGTCCGTGGTGTCCCCGTCCGTGGTGTCCCGTCCGTGGTGTCCCGTCCGTGGTGTCCCCGTCCTTGGTGTCCCCAGCCTCGGACAGCGCTCCTCCGGGGCGTCCCCCGGTTCGCGAGGGTTCGCCAGGCGGGGGTCCTCCTACTCGCAGGCGCCGGTGCCGACCGCGGCGGTCGCGTTCTTGCCCGTCCGGGCGGCGTCGGCCACCTGCTGACCGGTGAGCGCGTACCCGGTGTTGGGGTCGTCGATCGCGGAGGCGAAGACGACACCGAGGACGCTGCCGTCGGTGGCGAACAGCGGTCCCCCGGAGTTGCCCGACCGCACGGTGCCGAACAGCGCGTAGACGTCGCGGACGACGGTCTGCTCGTTTCGGAAGTCCGGCCCGCTGATCTCGCCCTGGTTGCGCACCCGCGCCGGGCCCACGTAGAGGGCCCCTCCACCCGGGTAGCCCATGATGATCGCGTCGTCCCCGGACTTCGCGGGGGACGACGCGAACGACAGCGGCACCTGCGGCAGCCCGGGCACGGCGAGCACCGCGATGTCGACCTTCTCGTCGACGACGACCGGCCTCGCGCGGTACTGCTTGCCCTCGGCCTCGACGACGGGGTTCTCCACGCCCGCCAGGACGTGCGCGTTGGTCATCACCCGCTCCGGCGCGTACACGAAGCCCGAGCCGTCGATCTGCCGTGAGCAGGACGGCGCGATCCCGGTGATCTTCACCACCGACCCCTTCACCGAGTGACGACGGGGCTGTTCTGCAGGGCCTGGTCCGGTGGTGGTACGTCGCGGGCCTGGGTGGGCGTGAGGGGATCGAGGACGTCGGGCAGCCCCCGCCGGTCGATGGCGTCCCGCAGGTTGTTGTAGACCGAGCGCACGCTGTCGGGCACCACGTGGTCGACGGCCTGCACGAGCGCGGACTGGCGGACCTGGCTGGCCACCNGCGGGAAGGGNGANGTGGCCAGCGGCGAGGCNACCATCCAGGCGACCAGCAGTACCGCCACCGCGGACACCACGGCCCCGGCGACGGAGTCGACCATCTTCGCCGGCTCCCAGGTGACCTTGCGCCGCAGCGTCCGCCCCGTCGCGCTGGCGACGATCTGGCCGAGCAGTGCCCCCGCGAGGACGACGACCAGTGCCGCGAAGACCCGGGTCACGCTGGACCCGCTGATCCGGTCGGCGACAGGTCCCGCGAGCTGGGCGCCCAGCACGGCTCCGCCGAGGAAGCCGAGGAAGGACGTCGCCGAGACCAGGAGCCCCTGCCGGAACCCGGAGAGCGCGAAGACCAGCGCGAGAGCGATCAGCAGCAGGTCGACCAGGGACATCGTCAGCCGCTCACCGTCATGGTGCCCACCTGGCCGAGCTGGATGTGGAAGCTGCACTCGAAGGGATAGTCGCCGGGCTGCGTCACGTCGAAGTCGATGGTCTTCCGGTCCCCCGGTGCCAGCAGCGGGATGTCTGCCGCGATCGGTGCGGGCCCGGAATCGGGCCGGAACCGGAAGTTGTGCGTCGTCTGCTGGGCGGTGTTCACCACCGTCAGGCGCACCTTCCCCGGGGCGACGGTGAAGTGGTCGGGCGTGAAGACGTAGTTGTCCTGGGTCTGCAGGGTGATGAGCTGGACGCCGTCGGGCGCCGTCGTCACCGTGCCGACACCGGGCACGGTGGACGGCGACGCCGCCGGCCCGGCGGTGTCCTGCCCGCACCCGGCCAACGCGCTGACCGCCACGACCGCACCCGCCCCCCACACCGCGATCCGCCGGCTCGGACCCCGTCCCCTCATCCCCGGGGAACCGTACGCGTCGGCGGGCCGTCGGGCGGCGGGTCGGCCACCTCCGGCGCGGCGTCGTCCTCCTCGCCGGTCTCGGTCACCGAACCGGGCAGCGCGTAAGGGCGGATGGCCGACGCCGGCAGCGACCGCACGTCGGCGGTGTCCCACGGCCGGGCCAGCCCGGCCGCCTCGAGGATCGCGTCCAGCAGGCCCGCGGTGAACCCCCACACCTCCATGTCGGCGACGCAGAAGGCCGCCCCGACGTAACCGGAGGGGTGCCGCAGCCGGTACCGGTTGGCCGGGTCGGCGAGCTCGGCCAGCGGCACGCGGGCCACGCGGGCCACTTCGTGGGGATCCCCGACGCTGACGTCGCGGGGGTCTTCCCACCAGCCGACCACGGGGACGACGAGGTTGTCCGAGGGACCGAGGAACAGCTCCGGCAGCGTCGCGACGACGCGGACCCCCGCCGGGTCGACGCCGGCCTCCTCCTCCGCCTCCCGCAGCGCCGTCCCGATCGGGTAGTCGTCACCCGGATCGGCCCCGCCACCGGGGAACGCGGGCTGGCCGGCGTGCCGGCGCAGGTGCGCGGACTTCTCGATCAGCAGCACGTCGGGGCCCTCCGGTCCCTCCCCGAACAGGATGAGGACGGCGGACCGGCGCGCCGTGGCCGTCGGCCGCGGCATGCGGTGCCGCAACGGCAGGTCGACGGCGGCGTCGATGAGTCGCTGCAGGTACTCGGGCAGCCCGTCGGTGGCCGCGTCGCTTCCGGCCGACGTGCTCACAGTCGCACCCCGAGATGCTCGGCGACCAGACCCCGCAGCGCCTCCTCGGAGGAGACGGGGCCGACCTGGGTGAAGGCCAGCCGCCGTCGGCATCGAGGAAGTAGGTGTAGGGCAGCGCGTTGAGCCCCAGGTCCGTCATGAGCCGACCCTCCCCGTCGAAAGCACTGGGAAACGTGACCTTCGCATCGGCGGCGAACGCGGCCGCCTGCGGGAGGCCGTCCTTGCTGATCACGCCCACCACCCGCACCCGGTCGCCGGCGGCGTCGGCCAGCTGCTGCATCAGCGGCAACTCCTCCCGGCACGGCGGGCACCAGCTGCCCCACAGGGTGACGACCGTGGGCACCCCGGGTGCCCGGGAGAGGTCGAGGGTGCCGCCGCCGGGGCACCCGATGCGCAACGCGGGGAGCCGGTCGGGACCGGCCACCGCCCGTTCCGGCTGGTCGGGACAGGACGCCAGGTCGGTCGCGACCGTCGTCGGGGCGCCGGCCCGCGGGCGGCCCTCGTCCCCACCGGCGGAGGAACTGCATGCGCCGAGCAGGAGCGCCAGGGCCAGCACAGCCGTGGCGCGCCCGGCGCTCACTCCGTGTCCGAGGCGGCCGGGGTCTTCACGAGCTTCACGGCCACCTCCGGGTCGATGGGGCCGATACCGAACGACGGGCACCACCGGGCCAGCCCGCAGGCGCCACAGGCCGCCTTCTTGGCGTGGCAGACCCGCCGCCCGTGGAAGATCACGCGGTGGCTGAAGTCCGTCCACTCCTTCCTCGGGATCAGCTCGGCGACCTCGGCCTCGACCTTCACAGGGTCCTCCTCCGCCGTCCAGCCGAACCGGCGCACGAGCCGGCCGAAGTGCGTGTCCACCGTCAGGCCCGGGACGCCGAAGGCGTTGCCGAGCACGACGTTCGCGGTCTTGCGGCCCACCCCCGGCAGCGTGACGAGGTCCTCCATCCGGCCGGGCACCTCGCCGTCGAACCGCTCGACGAGCGCCTGGCTCAGCCCCAGCACCGAGTTCGCCTTCGCGCGGAAGAAGCCGGTCGGCTTGAGGATCTCCTCCAGCTCGGCCCGGCCGGCCCCGGCGAGGGACACTGCGTCGGGGTACTTCGCGAAGAGCCTCGGCGTGACCTTGTTCACCATCTTGTCGGTCGTCTGCGCCGACAGCACGGTCGCGACCAGCAGCTCGAAGGGGTTCGTGAAGTCCAGCTCGCAGTGCGCATCGGGGTGGATCGCGGCCAGCTCCCGCGCCATCCGGCGCGCCCGGCGAGTGCGCGCCAGCGGCGTCTCGTCCGGGTCGAACGGAGAGGCGCCGGTACGGACGGCGCGGGTGGGCCGGCGGGCCGGCGCAGGACGCACGTAGCCGGGCCCCGACGGGGGCAGGGTGACGGTTTCGGGCGCGGGCACTGACACGCGGTCGAGGGTAGGACGCGCCGATGACACGGACCGGCCCGTACGATTGCCGTCGCCGGACTCCCGCCAGGAGTCCCCACGCCCTGGTCCGACGAACTGTCCCGGACGGGCGCACGCCGGGCGCCGACCGACGCCGTCCCCCGCCGACACGACGCCGAGGAGGTCGAAGTGGTCGCCCTCAGCGTCATCCTCTTCCCGCCCCTCTTGATCGCCTTCCTGCTGATCATGGAGCGTGTCGAGGAACCCCTGCGCCGGCCCGCGTCGCCGCGGGAGGTCTCCGACTTCCTCGACACCGCGACACCTGCGGAGGTCGACACGCTGGCGTCGTCCGGCATCCGTCGCGCACTGTTCCGCTGGCGCCGGCGGCGCGGCGGGCAGCCCCGGACGGCCAACCCCCCGCTGGTCTGACCTGGCCGGTCACCTCCCGATCCATCAAGGGTGTGACCTGGGCTACGCGCCCGCAGGGGGGACGCGTGGGGCCACCGAAGGGGTGACCAACGGCACAGCCGCCTAGACTCCCCCCGGAAACGGACCCTTGTGGGTCCGTCGATACGGCTTGTGAGAGGACGTGCGGTGGACGAGGTGCTGGCCCAGTCCGGGCTCTTCCAGGGGCTCTCGGAAGACGCGGTGGACCCGGTCGCCAGTCGCCTGGAGACTTTCTCGCTGCCGCGCGGCCGGGTGATCTTCAACGAGGGCGAGCCCGGCGACAGCCTGTACATCGTCCTGTCCGGCAAGATCAAGCTGTCGCGACGCTCGCCCGACGGCCGGGAGAACGTGCTGGCCGTGATGGGGCCCTCCGACCAGTTCGGCGAGCTCTCCGTCTTCGACCCCGGCCCGCGTACCGCCACCGCCACCGCCGTCACCGACGTCAAGCTGGCCCGGATGCCGCAGTCGGCGCTGCGCCTGTGGCTCGAGTCGCACCCCGAGGTGGCCGAGCGGCTGCTGCACGTGCTGGCCCGCCGGCTGCGCCGCACGAACGACTCCGTCGCCGACCTGATCTTCACCGACGTCCCGGGCCGGGTGGCCAAGGCGCTCCTGCAGATGGCCGACCGCTTCGGCAGCCGCGACCACGACGGCCTGCGGGTCAAGCACGACCTCACGCAGGAGGAACTGGCCCAGCTGGTCGGCGCCTCGCGCGAGACGGTGAACAAGGCGCTGGCCGACTTCGTGCACCGTGGCTGGATCCAGCTGCAGGGCAAGTCGGTCGTCGTCCTCGACGAGGAGCGGCTCCGCCGCCGCGCGCGATAGCACCGTCACCCGCCGGGTGACACCGCGGCCAGGAGCCGTCCCCGGGCCGGGGTGAGCCCGCTGCGTCCCGCCTGCGCGGACCCTCCGGGCCCATCCGGCGCGACCCGGTGGCCGGTCCGTTCCTTGTCCGACGTCCAGAGCGGCTGCGGTGTGACCCGGAAGGGTCACGAAGGCAATGGCACGACCATCCGGATGCGGGTGCCGTCGGGCAGGACTGCCCAGTGGCCGTCGGGCGTCTGCTCGAACGTCGGGCTGATCGGGTGCAGCGGCTCCGGGGGTGACCCGGCGAGGGCCGCGGCGACGTCCGGGAACGGTTCGAGCTGGCCGAGGGTGTGCGATGTCGGCGGCAGCATCGGCCGCACGCCGGCGTGCAGCTCGGCGAGCGCCTCGGCGGGGGTCGACCAGGACGCCTCGTCCGCCTCGCCCGAGACGTGCCGCGCCTCCTGGCCGACCGGCAGCGCCGCGGCGAAGAACTTCGTGTCGTAGCGCCGGGGCTCGACCGGCGGGGTGATCCAGTGCGCGAACGGGCGCAACAGGTCCGAGCGCAGCGCCAGCCCGCGGTCGGCCAGAAGCTCCGCGAGCGACAGCTCGCGGGAGAGCAGCGCCTGCCGCTGCTCCTCCCAGTCGTCGCCGGAGACGTCGGGCACCACCGGGCCGCCGTCCGGTGCGCCGGCGAGCAGGACCCCGGCCTCCTCGAAGGTCTCCCGGACCGCGGCGCAGACCAGTTCCCGCGCCGTCCGCTCGTCGCAGCCGAACGCGGCGGCCCACTGAGCGGGTGACGGCCCGGCCCAGGCGATCTCGGTGTCGCCGTCCCGGGGATCGACGCCGCCGCCCGGGTAGGCGGTCATCCCGCCGGCGAACGGCATCCCCTTGATCCGGCGGAGCAGGTAGACCTCGAGTCCGGCAGTCCCGTCCCGCAGCAGCAGCACCGTCGCGGCCTGGCGAGGTTCCGCGGCAGGACTCACCTGACCTCGACGGTGAGCTCGACCTCGACCGGTGCGCCCAGCGGCAGCTCGGCGACCCCGACGGCGCTGCGGGCGTGCTCGCCGGCCGGGCCGAAGATCTTGCCGAGGAGCTCGCTGGCGCCATTGATCACCCGCGGCTGCCCGCTGAACCCCTCGGCGCTGGCCACATAGCCGACCACCTTCACGATCCGCGTGACCGAATCCAGCCCGACGAGGTCGTCGATCGCAGCCAGCGCGTTCAGCGCGCAGACCTTCGCATCCGCCGCGGCGGCCTCGGCGTCCACCGAGCCCCCGACCTTGCCCGTGCGCCGCAGGCCGCCGTCGACGAACGGCAGCTGGCCCGACGTGAAGACCAGCGATCCGCTGCGGACGGCCGGCACGTAGGAGGCGACGGGCGCGGCCACCGACGGCAGCCGGATGCCCAGCTCGGCGAGGCGGGCGTGCCAGCCCTGGGCCGGCGCGTCGGGGCCGGAGGTCATGCCGGGCGCTTGAGGTACGCGACGAGCTGGTCGGCGCCGGTGGGGCCGGGCAGCACCGTCACCAGTTCCCACCCGTCGACTCCCCAGGAGTCGAGGATGGCCTTGGTGTTGTGGATCAGCAGCGGGATGGTGGCGTACTCCCACCGCTGCCGGACCGGTTCGCTCATGGAGCAGGACGCTAGCGCAGCCCGGCCCCGTCCCGAGGCTCAGGCCGAGCTTGCGAGGCCTGAGGAGGACGGGGTCCTTCTGCTGCTCCTAGGCTGGTACAGGTGAGCTCCGAACCGCCGCCCCCGCGTCTCCATGTCGTGACCGGGAAGGGCGGAACCGGGAAGACGACGGT
>C688J18823_10002595_pt1 | contig 11286 bp, 14 predicted proteins | sample HopSoiMetagenom1_FD_18823 | JGI IMG/M metagenome (IMG submission 18823) | reverse complement strand
AGCCCCTCCTCGGTGTCGGCCGGCAGCGGGTAGTCGTTGCGGCGCGCGATCTCCAGCAGCGTCCCCGGCCGCACCGTCCCCTCGAGGTGGACGTGGAGCTCGATCTTCGGGTAGCTCACGCTCGCCAGCGCGGCTCGAGGATCGTCGCGAGCCCGATCGAGAGCGCGTAGAGCACGACGAGCGGGATCACCGAGAGGATCGTCGTGACCGGGTCGACGCCCGGGAGGATCACGCCGATCACGACCATCGCGAAGATGCCGATCCGCCACGTGCTGCGCAGCTTCGCCGCCGTCAGGATGCGCAGCCGCACGAGCGCGAGCACGAAGACCGGCACCTCGAACGCGAGCCCGACGCCGAGCAGCACGAAGGTCGCGAACTTGTAGTAGTCCCGCGCCCGGATCTGGATGTTGTAGTAGGCCGAGTCGTAGTTCGTGAGGAAGTGGATCGCGGGGGACAGGATCACGAAGTAGCCGAACGCGACGCCGCCGAGCGCAAGCGCCGTGGCGAACGCGACGAGGACCGCCATCGAGCGCTGCTGATGCTCTTCGAAGGCCGGGGCGAGGAACGACCAAAGTTGCCAGAGGACGACCGGCAGCGCCAGCAGCAGCCCCGCCCAGAGGCTGACCAGCACCGAGGTCGCGAACGGCTCGATCGGGCTGAAGGTGACCGGCTTCTGCAGTCGGTCGGGCAGCGGCCGGTTGAGCCAGTCGAGCAGGTGTCCGTGGAAGACGTAGGCGACGATGAAGCCGACGGTGAGGGCGGCCAGGGCGATGATCAGCCGCGCGCGCAGCTCGCCGAGGTGCTCGACCAGCGTGGCCTCCTCGCCGTGGCGAAGGCGCCGCGGAAGCCTGCTCACGGCCTAGGCGGGTGGCGGAGGCGGAGTCTCGTCCCCGGAACGGGGCGGCAGCTCGGCCTTCTCGTCAGAGCCCGTGATCGAGTCCTTGAACTCGCGCATGCCCTTCCCGAGCGAGCGTCCGATCTCCGGGAGGCGCTTCGGCCCGAAGATGAGCAACGCGACGACGAGGATCAACACGACTCCAGCAATCCCGATCTCCGGCATGTCACGAAGCGTAGCGCTTTCCCCTTTGGGTATCGAGACGCGATGCCGAAAAAGCCGCTCTCCGAGCAGGTCGTCCTGGTCACCGGCGCCTCCAGCGGGCTCGGTCGCGCAATCGCGCGGCAGGCCGGCGAGCGCGGCGCGAAGGTCGTGGTCACGGCGCGGAACGAGGAGGCGCTGGCGAACTGCGTCGCGGAGGTCGAGCGCGCCGGCTCGGAGGCGCTCGCCGTCGCCGGCGACATCACCGACCGCGGCCACGTCGACGCCGCAGTCGGAGCCGCAGTGAACCGCTTCGGCCGCCTGGACACCTACATCGCGAATGCGATCGTGACCGTCTACGCCGAGGCCGAACGCCTCGCGGAGGACGAGCTGCGGCGAGTCTGGGACGTGAACTTCTTCGGCGTCGTCTACGGCTACTGGGCGGCGCTGCCGCACCTGCGCGCCTCGCGCGGGACGTTCCTGCACGTGAGCTCGGCGCTCGCCTACCGCGGGATTCCGCTGCAGGCTGCCTACTGCTCGACGAAGGCCGGCTTGCGGGCGTTCTTCGAGTCGGCGCGCGTCGAGGAGCAGAAGGCGCGCAGCGGCGTCGCGATCTCGCTCGTCCTGCCCGGGGCGATCAACACGCCGCAGTTCGACCGCGATCGCCAGAAGATCGGCTTCCAGCCTCAGCCGGTGCCGCCGATCTACCAGCCCGAGCCGTTCGCGGAAGCGACGCTGCACTGCGCGGAGCACCCTTTGCGGGAGCTGCCGATCTCCTGGGGCGCGCAGAAGCTGCTCTGGGGCCAGAAGCTCGGCCCGCGCGCCGGCGACTGGGTGCTGAGGCGAAACGGCTGGAAGGGCCAGCACACCGGCGAGCCGAAGCCGGTCGACTCCCCCGACATCCTCTTCGATACGCTGCCGGGAGACCCGGGCGCGCACGGACGCTTCGACGAGCAGGCCCGCGACTCCACGCTCTGGACACGGCTTCGTCTCCTGCTTCCGAAGGGCTGATGACGCTCGCTAGCATGACCTGAGATGGCTCTCCTAGAACTCAAAAACCTCCACGTTGCGCTCGAGGACGGCACCGAGATCGTCAAGGGTGTCGACCTCGCCGTGGACACGAACCAGATCCACGCGATCATGGGGCCCAACGGCTCGGGCAAGTCGACCCTCGCCTACGCGCTGATGGGTCATCCCGCGTACGAGATCACCGGCGGCCAGATCCTCTTCGACGGCGAGGACGTGACCGAGCTCGGCGCAGACGAGCGGGCGCAGAAGGGCCTCTTCCTCGCGTTCCAGTACCCGCACGCGATCCCCGGCGTGACGGTGACGAGCTTCCTGCGCTCCGCGATCAACGCGATTCGCAAGGCGCGCAACGGCGGGGAGGACGACCCGATCGCGATCAAGGAGTTCCGCACCGAGATGCTCGCCGCAATGGAGAAGCTGAAGGTGCCGCGCGAGCTCGCGCAGCGGTACCTCAACGACGGGTTCTCAGGCGGCGAGAAGAAGCGGGTCGAGATCTTGCAGATGGCGATGCTGAAGCCGCGCGTGGCCGTCCTCGACGAGACCGACTCTGGTCTCGACATCGATGCGCTCAAGACGGTCGCCAACGGCGTTCGCGAGCTCGTCGGCGAGGAGACCGGCGCGCTCGTGATCACGCACTACCAGCGAATCCTCAACTACGTGAAGCCCGATTTCGTGCACGTCTTCGTCGATGGACGTATCGTGGAGGAAGGCGGGCCCGAGCTCGCGCACCGGCTCGAGGCCGAGGGCTACGAGGGCTTCGGCGCAAACGGAAGGAACAATGGCAGCAACTCCTGAGACCGAGATCGTCGCCGGGATCGGCAACGACTACAAGTACGGCTTCCACGAGATCGAGGACTACTTCTTCAAGTCCGGGCGTGGGCTCTCGGCCGAGCTGGTCGCGAACATCTCCGAGCACAAGAACGAGCCGGAGTGGATGCGCAAGTACCGGCTGAAGTCGCTCGAGTACTTCCTGGCGCGCCCCCTGCCCGACTGGGGCGGCGACCTCTCCGGGATCGACTTCGACAACATCTTCTACTACATCAAGCCGACCGAGAAGCAGGCCAATTCCTGGGAGGACCTGCCGGCGGAGATCAAGGACACGTGGGACAAGCTCGGCATCCCCGAGGCTGAGAAGAAGTACCTCGCCGGGGTCGGTGCCCAGTACGAGTCCGAGGTCGTCTACCACAAGCTCCAGCAGGACCTCGAGGACAAGGGCGTGATCTTCCTCGACATGGATACGGCCCTCCGCGAGCACGAGGACATCGTCAAGCAGTACTTCGGGACGATCATCCCGCAGAACGACAACAAGTTCGCGGCGCTCAACTCGGCCGTCTGGTCGGGCGGGTCGTTCATCTACGTGCCGCCCGGCGTGAAGATCGAGATGCCGCTGCAGGCCTACTTCCGCATCAACGCGGAGAACATGGGCCAGTTCGAGCGGACGCTGATCATCGTCGACGAGGGCGCGTACGTGCACTACGTCGAAGGCTGCACGGCGCCGATCTACTCGAGCGACTCGCTGCACTCGGCGGTGGTGGAGATCATCGTCAAGCCGAACGCGCGCTGCCGCTACACGACGATCCAGAACTGGTCGAACAACGTCTACAACCTCGTCACCAAGCGCGCCGTCGCCTACGAGAACGCGACGATGGAGTGGGTCGACGGGAATCTCGGCTCGAAGCTGACGATGAAGTACCCGGCGATCTGGCTGCTCGGCGAAGGCGCCCACGGCGAAGTGCTCTCGATCGCCTTCGGAGGCAAGGGCCAGCACCAGGACGCGGGCGGCAAGGCCGTACACGTCGCGCCGAACACGACCTCGGTGATCACCTCGAAGTCGATCTCCAAGGACGGCGGTCGCGCGGGCTACCGCGGGCTGCTCGAGGTGGCGAAGGGCGCCACCGGCGCGAAGTCGAAGGTCGTCTGCGACGCGCTGATCCTCGACGAGGAGTCGCGCTCGGACACCTACCCGTACATCAAGATCGACGAGGACAACGTCGACATCGGGCACGAGGCGACGGTCTCCAAGATCGGCGAGGAGCAGCTCTTCTACCTGATGTCGCGCGGCCTGACCGAGGCCGAGGCGTCGGCGATGATCGTCTCCGGCTTCGTCGAGCCGATCACGAAGGAGCTCCCGCTCGAGTACGCGGTCGAGATGAACCGGCTGATCCAGCTCCAGATGGAAGGGTCGGTTGGCTAGTGCGAGTGCGCTCGGCGTAGAGCGCGTCGACTTCATCACGATCGCGACGCGCGACCCGGCTCGCGCACGGTCGTGGTACCACGAGACGCTCGGTCTCCCGCCGGATCCCAACAATTCGGACGAGCTCGTTGCCGGCCAGGTGACGCTCAGCTTCTGGAACCCCGAGGCCGAGGGCATCGACTTCCAGCCGAGCGTCGGCGGCTTCGCGCTCCGGGTCTCCGATGTGGAGGCCGCTCGCGCCGAGCTCGAGGCGAAGGGCGTCGAGTTCGTCGGCGCGGCGGACACCGGCGTCTGCCACATGGCCGTTTGCCTCGATCCCGATCGCAACGCCGTGATCCTGCACCGGAGGTACAAGCCGTATGAGTAGGGCCGAGGCCCTCGAGCGCTACCGCGCCCTCCCGGTGCCGGACACGACCGAGGAGCACTGGCGCTTCACGGACCTGCGCGGGTTCGACCCGGACGCTTTCGGCCATGACCGGGGTCAGACCCCGGACGTGTCCGCGCCGTCGATGCTCGACCTCGACGTCACTGCGGAGGCGGTCGTGACCGAGAACGGGATCGAGGTCACGCGCGCGCCGGACGAGATCCGCTTCGAGCCGCTCAGCGACACGAACGAGCGCCTGGGCCAGCTCGTCGGCTGGCAGGACGACAAGTTCGCCGCGCACAACGCGGCGGCGTGGCGGCAGGGCCTGCTCGTCCACGTCCCGGCGGGGCTGGAGCTCGAGCGGCCGCTGTTCGTGCGCGTGGTCAACGCGATCGAGGGCGGCTCGCTCTTCTGGCGGCTGCTCGTGGTCGCCGAGGAAGGCGCCCGCTTCTCGCTCGTCGAGGAGCACTCGTCGGTCTCGCCCGAGCTCAACGGGTACTTCAACAGCGTCGCGGAGCTCTATGTCGAGCAGGCGGCGAAGCTCGAGTACGTCGCGCTGCAGAACCTGTCGCAGGAGACCTGGTACTTCGCGTCGCACCACGCGCGCGTCGAGCGCGACGCCGAGCTGGACTGGGTCAGCGGCGGCTTCGGCTCGAAGCGCGGCAAGGTGCGGATCCAGAACGACCTGGCCGGCCGGGGTGCCACCTCACGTGTGACCGGCGCCTACTTCGCCGACGGCGAGCAGCACCTCGACTTCGACACCTTCCAGGAGCACATCGCGCCGGACACGGAGTCGGACTTCGCCTTCAAGGGCGCGCTCCGCGACACCGCGACCGCGGTGTGGCGCGGGATGATCCGCGTCGAGCGCGACGCGCAGAAGACGAACGCCTACCAGGAGTGTCGCAACCTGATGCTCTCGCCGGAGGCGCATGCGGTCCCGATCCCCGGTCTCGAGATCCTGGCGAACGACGTGCGCTGCACCCACGGCGCAACCGTCGGCCGCGTCGACCGCGAGCAGCTCTTCTACCTGATGGCGCGCGGCCTGCCGCGGGCCGAAGCCGAGCGCCTGATCGTGCGTGGCTTCTTCCAGGACGTGCTCGACCGCATCGAGCTGGAGCCGGTCCGCGACGCCGTCACGAGCGCCCTCGAGCAGCGCATCCCGCAGGCCTGAACGAGCGGTAAGCTCCGAGCGGAAGTTCCCTGCTCAGGAGGCGAATGTGAACCTGAGAAGACGGCTTGGCGAGCGCCGCAGGCAGAAGGCGCACCGGCGCTACCTGCAGGAGCGCGCACGTCAGCAGGCCCTCGCGGGACAGGACGCTCAGGAAGCAGTGGGCAAGGCCGCGCGCGGATCCGCTGCGGCTCAGCAGGGCATCTACGGCAGCTAGCGGCGCTCAGCCGCGACGCTGATCGTGATGCGCGACTCGACGACGCGCGCTTCGACGCCGGTCGGGAAGAGCTCGAGAAACTCCCGCCTCGACAGGAGCTCGAGCTCCTGCCAGCGCTCCTGACCCAGGACGCCGAAGACGCGGTCTGCGCGCTCGCGCGGCAGCCAGTGCGCGACCGGCACCAGCGTGTGCGTCTCGACCGGGAACCAGCGGTTCGGAGTCGAGACGAACACCCGTGGTGCGACCCTGCAGAGCTCGGCGAGAAAGCGTCGCTGCTCCTCTCGGTCGCCGACGTGCTCGATGACGGCGTTCGAGAAGGCGATGTCGAACGCGTCGTTCTCGAAGGGCAGCTCGGTACCGCTCGCCGTCACGCAGCGCACTTGCGGGAACTCGCGCGCGAAGTTCGTCAGCGGCACGTCGCTGACCGCCGTGATCCGCGCCGGCCAGGGGTAGAGGGCCTCGAAGAAGTTGTGGCTCGACGCCACGCCCGGCTCGGTGCCGAAGCCTGTGTCGCCGGCGCCCACGTCGACGATCCGGTCGTCGGGTCCTGGCCGCATCGTCTCGAGGAAGAGCGCCAGCTTCCGGCGCCGGTTCCAGAGCGAGGCCCGCGCGGCGAGCTCGCCCAGCACTAGGTGATCGCGGCGCCGCGATAGCAGTCGGCCCGGTAGCGCTTCGGCGTGACGGCGTTGCAGGCGGCGGTTCGCTGGGCGCCGTAACGGTGCAGCGCGCCGAGGATCGTGCCCACGCCCTCGAAGCAGGAACCGCGGTAACGCACCGGCGACGCGGTGCACAGACGCGACGCCTCCGGTCCGCCCGCGTAATTGTTCCCGTAGTCGCGGGCGGCGCCGTAGATGCAGTCGCCCGCATTCGCGCCGGCCTGCAGGCACAGTCCGATCGTGCGCTTCGGCTGGTACTGGCTGAAGCCCGACGCGTCCCGGCCGAACGACTCGAAGCACGTCTTCACCCAGCCGGATTCGCTGCGGCGACACCAAGCGGCCGTCTTGCGCCAGTCGTAGCCGTCGAGCTCGTTGATGCGCGAGGTGACCATTAGGTAGCAGTAGACCTTGTGCCGCTCGGAGACGGCGGTGCACGGGTAGAGCGGGTCCTTCTTCTTCAGGTAGCGCGAGGTGCCCATCCCAGGCATCAGGTTCTGCATGAAGACCCCGCCGGTGCAGGAGACGCGGTCGAAGCTGGTGCGGAGCCGGTCGCACACCTTGAGCGACCACGGGAGGTCGAGGCCGCTGTAGATCATCAGCCCGTGGCCGAGGCCGTGCACGCACTGGTAGAGGAGGAACTCCTCCTTCGTCACCGAGGGCGTCGTGCACAGCCGCCGCGAGATCCCCGTGATGCGCTCACGCGGGACCCCGGCGAAGGCCCGCTCGATCACGCCGTGGTAGTAGCCGGAGTTGCACGTCATCGAGCCCTGCGCGAGCGCCTCGGCGGCGTTGCCCTTGAAGTGCGCGAGCCCGCCGTGGCCGACGGCATGCGAGATCTGGTGGCAGTCGGCGTGAACGTCGGAGATCGAGACGTCGTCGCGCGCGAGCAAGTCGAGCGCCTTCTTGGGCCCGTCCCGGTAGGCGACGTTCGCGAAAGCCTGGCGAAAGCATCCCGCCTCGTGGCTCTGCTCGCAGCCGGCGATCGTCTTGTCGTCGGGCTTGAAGGCGGTGGACTTCCCGGAAGACCGGGCCGAGTCGGCCACGAAGCCGGCGACGAGCGCGATCTCCTTCGCCGAAAGCTTCTGCTTGAACGACGGCATCCCGTTGCCGCCGTTGCGAACCTGCCGCTCGACGCTCGTCTCGTCCGGCTTCAGCTCGTCGAGGTTCGGCCCGACCTGGCCCTTCGCGTCGGCGGCCTTGAGCGTGTGGCAGCTCCCGCAACCCGCGCTCGCGAAGACCTTGGACCCTGGCGAGCTCGAGGCGCCCTCGGACCCGCCGCAGCCTGCGGCGAGCGGCAGAATCGCAAGCGCGATCACGGCTGTGGCGCAGAGCTTCAACACCCGGTAGCTCGGTACGATAGCCCTGTGGCCGTGACGGCTAGACCCGCCCTCGATGCGCAGAAGCTGCGCGCCGACTTCCCGATCTTCGAGCAGAAGATCCACGGGAAGCCGCTCGCGTACCTGGACTCGGCGGCGAGCTCACAGAAGCCGCGGCAGGTGCTCGACGCGATCCGCGACTTCTACGAGACGTCGTACGCGAACGTCCACCGCGGCGTCTACACGCTCTCCGAGCGGGCGACCGCCTCGTACGAAGGCGCCCGCGAGACCGCGCGCGCGTTCGTGAACGCGCCTGCCGCGCGCGAGGTGATCTTCACGCGCAGCGCGACCGAGTCGATCAACCTCGTTGCGTACGCCTGGGGACTCGACAACCTCGGTCCCGGCGACGTCGTGCTGGTGACCGAGCTCGAGCACCACTCGAACTTCGTGCCGTGGCAGTACATCGCGAAGCGCACCGGCGCCGACTTCCGGCTGCTGTCGATCGACGACCAGGGCGAGCTGGAGCTCGACGGGATCGACGACCTCGCCGGCGACGGCAACGTGAAGGTCGTCGCGACGAACCTCGTCTCCAACTCCCTCGGCACGGTCAACCCGGTCGAACGGCTGACCGCGTGGGCGCACGAGCGCGGCGCGATCATGGTCGTCGACGCGGCGCAGGGCGCCCCGCACCACCGGGTCGACGTGCAGGCGCTCGACTGCGACTTCCTCGCCTTCTCGTCCCACAAGCTCTGCGGCCCGAGCGGCGTCGGCGCCCTCTGGGGCCGCGCCGAGCTGCTCGAGGCGATGGCGCCGTTCAACCTCGGCGGCCACATGATCCGCTCGGTTCGAGCCGAGGACACGACCTGGGGCGAGCTGCCGTACAAGTTCGAGGCCGGGACGATGCCGATTGCGGAGGTCGCCGGGTTCGGGGCGGCGATGGACTACGTCGCCGAGGTCGGCGTCGACGCGATCGCCGCCTACGAGAGCGACCTGGCCGCCTACACGCTCGACCGGCTCGCCGAGTTCGGCGGCATCACGAGCTACGGCCCGCCGCCCGAGCGGCGGGCGGGGATCGTCTCGTTCAACGTCGAGGGGATCCATCCGCACGACGTCGCGCAGGTGCTCGACTCCGAAGGTGTCGCGATCCGCGCGGGGCACCACTGCTGCCAGCCGCTGATGGCGCGCCTCGGCGTCGCCGCGACCAACCGCGCGAGCTTCTACCTCTACACCGTTCCGGACGAGATCGACCGCATGATCGAGGGCCTGCACAAGGTCAGGAAGATCCTCGGCTGATGGTCGACGACCTCTACCGCGAGATCATCCTCGACCACTACAAGAACCCGCGTGGGCACGGCGTGATCGACGACGCCGACGCCCATGCCGAGGGGCTGAACCCGCTCTGCGGCGACGAGGTGTCGATCTACGTGCGGTTCGCCCCCGACGGCGAGACGGTCGACGAGGTCAAGTTCTCCGGTCGCGGCTGCGCGATCAGCCAGGCCTCGACGTCGATGCTGATGGAGATGGTGCAGGGCCGCACCGCGACCGAGATCGCCGAGCTGCCGAAGGAGGACCTGCTCGAGGAGGTCGGCATCCCGCTGACGCCGATCCGCCTCAAGTGCGCCCTGCTCGGCCTCGGCGTGCTGAAGGTCGCCCTGCACCGCGCCAAGGGCACCCCGCTGCCGCAGGAGTGGGCGGGCATCGACGAGATCGACCTCCGGTAACGCGGTCGTGATCACTCCCATCGGGCCGACCGGTCATTGCAGACGGACGCACGGCCACAGCCCGCACGTCCTGACGTCGGCACCGCAACCGGTGCCTTAGCGTGGCGGCGATCGACGTCGGGCCGGTGGAGGACCTTCCGCCGGGAACCGTCAAGATCGTGCACGCGGGAGAGATCTCGGTGGGCGTCTACAACCTCGGCGGCCGCTACTGCGCGATCGAGGACCGCTGCTCGCACGACGACGGGCCGCTCTGCGAGGGGGACTTCGACGTCGAGGAGGGCTACGCGGTCTGCCCGCGACATGGCGCCAGGATCGAGATCTGCACCGGGCGCCCGTTGTCGCTGCCTGCGGTGGAGCCGGTCGAGACGTTCCCCGTCACGGTCGAGGACGGGATGGTCCGGGTCGTCGTCGCGTAGTGGCGCAGCGCTGCTGGCAGAGCTCCGACCCGCTCTACGAGCGCTACCACGACGAGGAGTGGGGCCGGCCGGTCGTCGACGAGCGCGGGCTGCTGGAGCGGTTCTGCCTCGAGGGGTTCCAGTCGGGGCTGTCGTGGCTGACGATCCTGCGCAAGCGTGACGCCTTTCCGGTCGGCGTTCGCGGACTTCGAGCCCGAGCGCATGGCGGCGTTCGGCGAGCGAGACGTGAAGCGCCTGCTCGCGGACGCCGGCATCGTGCGACACCGCGGCAAGATCGAAGCGGCGATCGCGAACGCGCGGGCGACGGTCGGCCTGCGTGAGACCGAGCGGCCGCTGGCGACGCTGGTCTGGTCGTACCGCCTTGACTCGCCCGCGCCGCGGTCGAGCGCCGACTGGCAGGCGACAACGCCCGAGTCGGTCGCCCTCTCGAAGGAGCTGCGGCGCGCCGGCTTCCGCTTCGTCGGGCCGACGACGGCCTACGCGGCGATGCAGGCGTGCGGCGTGGTCAACGACCACCTTGCGACCTGCCCCGCACGCGCGCCGCGGAGCAAGGAGCGCAAGAAACTTTCCGTGGTCCGCCGCAGTCGCTAGAGTGCGCTACCGCGGAAAGGAGGTGGTCCGGTAGTGATTTCATCAAGTACGGGCAGTGGAGGTACCAGCGGGTAGAGGTGCGTCCCCGGGACCTACGGGGAATCGCCTAGCCAGCGTAGGGGGCTCGCGCATTCGCGCCGCCGGCAGTAGTCGGGCCGGCCGGAAGCGCCTCTACCACTTCAGCGCTGGTAACCGGATCAGGGGCCGCCTCGTGCGGCCCCTTTTCTTTCTCTGAGCTACTGGACACGCCGCAGCTGCTCGTCGAGCGGCACGAGCGCGAGCTGGAACGTGCGCACCGCCTCGTCGTTCGAGGCCACGTTGTCGCCGTGCTCGAGCATCGTCAGCAGGTCGCGTGAGCGGGATGTTTCCCGGCAGGCGCTCGGTCAGGAGCGCGTTGGCCCGCATCAGCCTCGTCGGGACGTGCACGCTCGGCCGCCGCAGGCCTAGCGCCCGCTTCAGCCGGACCCAGAACTCGTTCCAGCTGACGGCGTCGGGGCCGCCGAGCTCGAACGTCCGGTTCGCGGCCTCCGCGCTGTCGACGCCCTCGGCGAAGTACGCGGCCACGTCGTCGATCCAGATCG
>C688J18823_10002594_pt1 | contig 11289 bp, 11 predicted proteins | sample HopSoiMetagenom1_FD_18823 | JGI IMG/M metagenome (IMG submission 18823) | reverse complement strand
GTTGGTCGCCGACCCGCCCAGGCCGTGGACGAGGACGATCGGCCGCCCGTCCCCACCGACGAAGGCGCGCATGCGCCGCCCCTTCACGTCGAACGACCGCGCGGCGAACGTGGCATCCGTCACGCCGAGCGATTATCCTTCGGCTCGATGACTGTCTTGGGAGGGCCGGCCCGTTGAATCCGGCAACGACATCTGGAGGCCCGTTCTAGCCCGTCTGTGCGCGTCGCGCCCGGCGGGCTTTTTCATGCGACGAGGGAGGAGTTCATGGCGAACCATCTGACGCCCGAGGAGCTGTCGAAGGAGCTCGGCATCGACCGTCAAGAGGTGATTCGCGTGTGCGTCGAGGAAGGCGTGCCGATCTACCAGGGCAAGATCGACAAGACGCTCTTCGCAGCGCAGCTGAAGGCGCTCGGCGCCCTGCAGCAGCACTAGGAAGCGCAACTTCCGCAAAGGGTCAGGCCCTCCGGGTCTGACCCTTGTTCCGGTTAGGCGCTCTTGCGGGCGGGGGTGCGGCGTGGGCGCTGAGCCTTCGGCGCCGCCGCCTTCTTCTTCCCTGAGGCTGTCGCCTTCTTGCGGTCCTGGGCCTCGGCGACGCTCCGCTTCAGCGCCTCCATCAGGTCGACGACCGGCGTCTCCGGCGTCGGCTCGGGCTTCGCAACCTCGTGGCCCGAGAGCTTCGCCTCGAGCATCGCCCGGAGGTCGCGGCGGTACTCGCTGTGCAGCTCCGCCGGATCGAACTCGCCGACGAGCGACTGCATCACCTGAGATGCGAGCGCGAGCTCGGCGTCCTTGACCTCGGTCCCGGAGACCGCCTCCTCGATCTCCGCCTGCGAGCGCACGTCCTCGGCGAGGAAGAGCGTCTCGAGCGCAAGGGCGTCACCCTTCGGACGGATCAGACAGAAGTACTCCGCGCCTCGAAGCACGAACCGGCCGACGGCTCCCATGTCGGCCTGCTTCATCGCTTCCAGGAGCAACACATACGGCCGCCGCGCCGCCGGCGCCTGGGCCGGNGCGAGGTAGTACGTGCGGTCGAGGTACACCGGGTCGACCTCCTCGAGGTCGACGAAGCGCGTGATCTCGATCGAGCGCGAGTCGTCCTGCAACTGGATCGCCTCGAGGTCTGCGTCGTCGACGATGACGAACTCGCCCTTCGCGACCTCCCATCCCTTGACGATCTCGTCGGAGCCGACTTCACGCTCGTGCGTCGGGCACCACCGCTTCTGGCGGATCGGCGTCTTGCACTCACGATGGAGCGTCCGGAAGCTGACGTCCGACTGCTTCGCTTTGGGCGTCGTCGCGAGGGCCAGGCCGACAGGGATGTTGACCAGGCCGAAACTAATGGATCCGTTCCAGATCGTGCGCATAGGGGCCGCTCTCAGAGTCTAGAGGGACCAGGCGAATTCGCCCCGCAGCGCCGGATCCCTTCCGCACTACGATTGGGCCGGGTGGCGATCGAGACGAGAACCCGCGTTGCGGCCGAGCGGACGATCGCACGGCTGTGGCAGGACGCGGTCGCGCGCGGCTGGAACGCGCCCCCGTACCTCGCCGAGACGCCGAACGGGTGGGAGCCCGTCACCGGCGAGGAGGCCGCGGACGCCGTCGAAGAGCTGGCCAACGGGCTCCTGGCCCTCGGCATCCGGAAAGGCGACGTGTTCGCGATCCTCGGCACGACGCGGCTCGAGTGGGCGCTGTTCGACCTTGCCCTCGGTCTCATCGGGGCGATCGGCGCGCCGGTCTACGCGAACTCCTCGCCGCGCGACTGCGCGTACGTCGTCGAGCACTCGGAGGCCGTGGGCATCCTCTGCGAGGACGACGGCCAGCGGGCGAAGGTCGACGGGCTCCCGCTCGACCACGTGTTGACGTTCGCCGACCTCCCCGGGTTGCGCGAGAAGGGACGCGCGTACGCCCGGGCCAACCCCGACGCGCTCGCCGACGCGTCGAGCGCGATCGGTCCGGAGGACCTGTTCACGTACATCTACACGTCGGGGACCACGGGGCCGCCGAAGGCCTGCATGATCCGCCACCGCAACTACTACGCGATGGCGGACGAGGTGCGCCGCATGGAGGAGTTCATCCTCGGCGAGGACGTGATGCTCCTCTACCTCCCCCTCGCCCACAACTTCGGCCGGCTCATGCATCTGCTCGGTCCGCACCTCGGGCTCACGATCGCGTTCTGCGCCGACCCGTACGGCGTTGCAGACGCGCTTCCGGTCGTGCGGCCGACCGTGTTTCCGAGTGTTCCCCGTGTCTACGAGAAGATCCATACCGCCGTCGTCGCGAAGCTCGACGAGGCGACCGGGGCCAGGCGGCGGCTGATCGACTGGGCGCTGTCGGTCGGCCGGCGCGTGAGCGATCGACGCCAGCGCGGAGAGCCGCTGCCCGCGCTGCTCGCGCTGCAGCACAGGGTCGCGGACCGGCTCGTGTACTCGAAGGTGAAGGAGCGCCTCGGCGGACGCTTCCGCGTGGGCATCTCCGGCGGCGCGCCGCTGGCGAAGAACGTGATGGAGTTCTTCCACGCGCTCGACATCCTCATCCTCGAGGCCTATGGCCTCACCGAATGCACGACGGGAGCAACCGGCAACCGCCCGTCCCAGCTGCGGTTCGGAACGGTCGGGCCCGCCCTCCCCGGAGTCGAGCTGAAGATCGCCGACGACGGCGAGGTACTGATCCGCACCGACACGGTGTTCGCCGGGTACTACAAGGACGAGGCCGCGACACGTGAGGTGCTGACCGACGACGGGTGGCTGCGAAGCGGCGACATCGGGCACCTGGACGACGACGGGTTCCTCACGATCACCGACCGCAAGAAAGACATCCTCGTCACCGCCGGCGGCAAGAACGTCGCTCCGCAGAACCTCGAGAGCGCGCTGAAGACCTCGCCGCTGATCTCGCAGGCGCTCGTCGTCGGCGACCGGCGCCCCTATGTCGCTGCCCTNATCACGCTCGAGCCCGGCGTGCCGCACGACGGCGCGGAGGCGAGGATCCAAGCTGTCGTCGACGACGTCAACCGCGACCTTTCCCGCTTCGAGCAGATCAAGCGGTTCGTGATCCTTCGGCGCGACTTTTCGGCCGAGGACGGCGAAGTCACGCCGACGCTGAAGCTCAAGCGCCGCGTCTGCCAGGAGCACTTCGCCGCAGAGATCGACCAGCTGTACGCGTGAGCGCTCTCTTCCTCGTCGCGTCGGCGTTCCTCGCGAGCGCCGTGGAGATGGTCGAGGCGCTCACGATCGTCCTCGCGGTCGGCGTGACGCGCGACTGGCGCTCGTCCCTCACCGGCGTCGCCGTGGCGACGGTCGCGCTCGCCGCGATCGTCGCGGCGCTCGGCCCCGCGCTGACGGTCATCCCGATCGACACGCTTCGCCTGGTCGTCGGCGCGCTCCTGCTCGTGTTCGGCCTGCAGTGGCTGCGGAAGGCGATCCTGCGCGCGAGCGGCTACAAGGCGCTCCACGACGAGGAGCAGGCGTTCGCGCACGAGGTCGCGGAAGCACGCGCCGCCGGGACCGAGACCCGCGCCGGCCTCGACTGGTACGCGTTCACCGTGTCGTTCAAGGGCGTCCTGCTCGAAGGGCTCGAGGTCGCGTTCATCGTCCTGACGTTCGGCAGCACCCAGGGCTCGATCCCGCTCGCAGCGGCCGGTGCGGCCGCCGCGATCATCCTCGTCGCGCTCGCCGGCGTCCTTGCGCACAGACCGCTCGCACGCGTCCCGGAGAACACGATGAAGTTCGCGGTCGGCGCGATGCTGACGACGTTCGGGATCTTCTGGGCGACGGAAGGCGCGGGCGCGGAATGGCCGGGCGGCGACGCATCCCTCCCGGCGGTGCTCGGCTTCGTCGTGCTGCTCTCGTTCGGCCTCGTCACGACGCTCCGGCGGCGCAGGTTGGCACTCGCATGAACGCGCTCCGGCGATTCGGCTCGTTCTGGTGGGACTTCGTCGTCGGCGACGACTGGCGAATCGCGGTCGGCGTCGTGATCGCCCTGGCCGCGTGCGCCGCGGTGGCGGAGACCGGCGCGCCGGCGTGGTGGATCGTCCCGGTCGCCGTCGCCGTTCTGCTGGCCGTCTCGGTCCGCCGCGAGGCGCGCTAGACCCCCGCAGCGCGAGCGGAGAAGTTAGAGCCGGCGTCCGCCGGCGAACGTCGACGAATACCAGCCGCTGAGGCTGGAGATCTTGACGACGTCGCCGGTGTGCGGGGCGTGGATGAACTGGCCGCCGCCGATGTAGATCCCGACGTGACTCGCGCCGGCGAAGAAGACGAGGTCGCCCGGCTGAAGCTGGCTCATCGACACGGGCGTGCCCATCCCGTACTGCGCGTACGAGCTGTGCGGCACCGAGACGCCGATCTGGGCGAATGCGTACATCACGAGCCCTGAGCAGTCGAAGCCGCGCGGCGTCGACCCGCCCCAGACGTACGGCACGCCGAGATAACGCATGGCGACACCGACCACGCCGCCGTGCGTCGAGGGCGGCGCGACCGACGACCCCTCGGGCGTCGATCCCGACGCTCCGACGACGGGCGCCGGCCCGTCGGCGGCCGGCTGTTGCTGCGTCGCGAGCCGCTGTCGCGCCTCGCTCGCGATCTGGAGCTGACGTGCGGCCTCGGCCTGCTTCATCTGCTGGATCTGGCCGCGGATCGACGAGAGCAGCTGGCGCCTCTGCGCGAGCTGCGACTCGATGTGCTGCCGCTGCGCCGCACGCTGCGAGACGACGTGCTGCTGGCGCGAATGTGCGCTCTGAAGCTGGAGGCGATGGTGCTGGATCGAGGCCCGCGCGGCGGTCACCTCGCGGACGATCCGAGCGTCCTGCCTGGACGTCGAATTCATCGTCTCGACCGTGTTCAGAAGGTCGTCGAGGCTCGACGACCCGAGCATCACCGCGAGGGTCGAGTTCTCCTCCCCCTTCGTGTACGCGGCGACGAGACGCTGGGCGAGTGCCTTCTGCGAGGTCTTGAGATCGCGCTTCGCGACCTTCAGCTCGAATGCGTTCGTCCGGAGGTCGCCTTCGATCCTGCGGAGCTCCACGCTCGCCTGGTTGTAGGCCTCGACGGCGGCGCCGAGGCTGACGTCGATCGCGCTCACCTGGGAGAGCACCTGCTGGGCCTGCGCCTGTTTCTGCGCGATCGAGCCTGGATCAGCGGTCGCTCCGGCGACGGCGAGGAGCGCTGCCGTAACCGCAACAAGGAACGCCTGCGCCTGTCGTCTCCCGTGAATTTTCACGCTGGGGATGCGGTTCGATCGGCGCACCGGGGAAGGCCGGTACGTCACAAGTTCGGCACCCTAACAACGACTTCGGATATCCGCCACCCCTTTATCGGTCAATTTCTGCCGAATTCAGATCGGAACAAATCGCACAAGTGAAGGGTTTGTTAGCGTCCCGCGTCGTGCGTGGGCGAAGGGAGACGCTCCGCGCGCCGGTTCTGATCGCGCTCCTGAGCGGTGTGCTCGCGAGTGTCGTTCCCGGCGCAGGCGGCGCAGGCACGACCTCGACCGGCTCGCTCCGACATTCGGAGGCGCTGCTCGGCAGCCGTTCGCACGTCGCGCTCCTCAGCCTGTATTCGCTGGACGCCCGGCTCGCCGACGCGCGCCGGCGAGCGGCCTCCCTCGCCGCGCGGCTGGAAGAGGTTCGCGCCGAGCGGGCACGCGCCGTCCGGGACCGCGAGATCGCCCACCGTGTGTGGGCCGATTCGATCGAGGCGCTCGGCGCGCATCTGCGGGCGATCTACGAGCAGAATCAGCCCGACGGAGTCGCGATCCTGTTCGGCGCCACATCGATCGACGACGCGATGACTCGGCTCGATGCGCTCCAGCGAAGCGCCCAGCTGAACCGGCAGACCGTGGAGCAGACCCGCACCGCTCAGCGGTCTCTCCGCGAGCTGGAACGTCGGCTCGCGACACGTCAGGCGGAGCTCGAGACGCTCGCCTCACAGGCTCGTGACACGGCGGCGGCCCTCGAGCAGGCTCGCGCGGCCCGCGTTGCCTACCTCGCGTCGCTGCGGCGTCAGCGGGTCTTCACGGCGCGCCGGATTGCGCAGCTGGACGGCGTGGCGCAGCGCAGCGCCGCCCGCTCGCCGGTCGCCCCGGTCGAGCAGCAGAACGCGGCCGCCGTGCCGATCGGCGCTGCGGCACCCGCCGCGCCACCTGCGGCGCCGGGCCAGACGCTGACCGTCTCCGCGACCGGCTACTCGCTTTCGGGNTCGACCGCGACGGGCCTCCCGGTCGGCCCGGGCATCGTCGCCGTCGATCCGTCCATGATCCCGCTCGGAACCCGGATGACGATTCCCGGCTACGGCGATGGAGTGGCGGCCGACACCGGCAGCGCCGTCCACGGNGCGACGATCGACCTCTGGTTCCCGACCCAGGCGCAGGCGCTCGCGTGGGGCCGCCGAACCGTGGTCATCACGCTCCACTAGACTCTCTGCGTCTCCCCCCAGACCACGTGGAGAACGCCCAGATGAGCGAGGTGCTGACAATCGAGGAACGCGGGTCCGACGCGTTACGCGTCCTGATCGTCGATGATCACGATCTCTTCCGAAGCGGGCTGCGGAATCTGCTCGAGGAGGAGAACGGCGTGCAGATCGTCGGCGAGGCGGCCGGCGGCCAGGATGCCGTCCGGATCGTCCGGGAGCTTGCGCCGGACGTCGTCGTGATGGACCTCAACATGCCGGGGATGGGCGGGGTCGACGCGACGCGCCACATCACCGCCGTCGCGCCACTCACGCGGGTCGTGATGCTGACGATCTCCGACGAGGACAACGACGTGATCGACGCGATCCTGGCGGGCGCCTGCGGGTACCTGCTGAAGGACTCCTCGATTCAGGACCTGATGGCGGGGATCCGCGCCGCAGCCCAGGGCGAGTCGCTGATCTCGCCGATCATCGCCTCGAAGGTGCTTCAGCGGGTGCGCGCGTCCTCGACCCAGCCGGAGATCGAGAGCACGATCCGGGCGGAGCTGTCCGACCGCGAGATCGAGGTCCTGAAGCTGATCGCCAACGGCAAGGACAACGCGATGATCGCCGGCGAGCTGCACATCTCGCCGAAGACGGTCAAGAACCACATCTCGAACATCCTGATGAAGCTTCAGATCGACAACCGCATCCAGGCGGCGGTGTACGCCGTCCGCAGCGGTATCGTCTGAGGGGGCGCTAGGCCGCGCGCGTTCGCGCTGCGCGCTGACGCAGCTCGGCGAGCAGGTCGCGCAGCTGTAGGAGCTCCCGCTCGGACGACCGGAGGCGCGCGGCGTGGCTCTTGAGCTCCGAGGCGTGCGACTCGACCTCGCCGTCAGCCGCCCGGACCGCCAGATCGGTCATGTGCCGCCGCAACCGGCACTGTTCCGCGTCGAGTGCCATCGCACGGGCATAGCCCGCGGTGAGCGTGTGCTCGATCGCGGCCAGGCTCGGCGCGCCCTCGCCAATGGCGGGTGCGGCCAGCACGATGCGGATGTCTCTTTCGATCACGACCGTATGGGGAACGGAGGCGGCCCGTCCAGTATCGAGCCTCGGGTGGCGTGCTGACATGGGCCTCCAGGCCCATTTTGCGAACGAGCGCGTCCTATTTGCTTGACGGTGGCCGACCACATTCGAAAAATGGAAATCGCGTGCGTCGCCGCCTCGCAGCGCTGCTGGCCCTTCCGGCCTTCGCCCTGCCCGCCTCCGTGGCGGCGGCGCCGACGCCTCCCTCGGCTCTCCAGCAGCGGCTCGCGAAGGCGCTCCGTGTCCCCCACGTCGCCCCGGGCCGCTCGGCGGCGATCGCGGTCGACCTCACGACAGGCGTGGTCGTCTATTCGCAGAACCGCGCGCGACCGCTCGCCCCGGCGTCGAACGAGAAGCTTCCCCTCACCTACGCGGCGCTGACGACGCTCGGGCCTGCCTATCACTTCGAGACGGACGTCCTCGGCGTCGGGGCGCAGGACGGCACGACGTGGACCGGCCAACTCGTCCTCAAGGGGGGCGGCGATCCGACACTGTCGAAGGCGGGCCTTCGCGCGCTGGCGCTGCAGGTGCGCGCCGGCGGGATTCGCCGGGTCAGCGGAGGGCTCGTCGCCGACGAATCGTGGTTCGACGCCCGCCGAACCGTCGCGGGGTGGAAGCCGAGCTACTACCTCGACGAGTCGCCGCCGCTGTCGGCACTCGTGGTCGACCGCGACCGCTTCGGCGGTTACCTCTCGACGAACCCGGCGCTTGCGGCGGGGAATGCGTTCAAGGCCGCCCTCCGCTCCGTCGGGGTCGTCGTGGCCGGCACGGCGCGGGTCGGAGTCGCGGACGAGTTCGCCGTTCCGCTCGGTTCCTACGAGTCGGCGCCGCTCGCATCGGTCCTGCGCTTCATGGATCGGCAGAGCGACAACTTCACGGCCGAGATGCTGCTCAAGCAACTCGGCGCGACGGAGCTCGATCGCGGCACCAGCGCGGCCGGCGCGACTGTCGTCATGCGCGAGCTGGCGCAAGCCGGAGTGCCGATGGGCGGCGTGCGGATCGTCGACGGCTCCGGCCTGTCGCAGCTCGACCGGCTCACCGCCGATGCGTTGGCCTCGATGCTGCGGATTGCGTGGGCGGACACGGCGACGCGGCAGGTGCTCGTCGCGGCGCTCCCGGTCGCCGGCGTCAACGGGACGCTCGAGGATCGGATGCGCACCGGCCCCGCGCGTGGCCACGTCGTCGCGAAGACGGGGACGACCGCAGAAGCGTCGGCGCTGTCGGGATTCGTGCGGACGCGGTACGCCTTCGCGGTCCTACAGAACGGCCACCCGCTCTCATACTGGTGGGCGCGCGTCGCCCAGGATCGCTTCGCGCAGGTGCTAGCCGCGCAGTAGCTCTTCCAGCGCAGCCTCGTCGAGCAGCGGGAGCTCGAGCTTCCGCGCCTTGGTGAGCTTCGAGCCGCCGGGTTCCTCGCCGACGATCAGCGCGGTCGTCTTCCCGGACACGGAGTTGCCGACCTTCGCGCCCTTCGCCTCGAGCGCGGCCGCCGCCTCGTCACGCGAGTAGCGCTCGAGTGTCCCCGTGATCACGTACGTCTTGCCGGTCAGCGGGCCCTCGACCGGTTTGAGCTCGTCGCCGATCTCGAAGCGCAGGCCGAGCGAGCGCAGCTCGCCGACGAGCGCGCGATTCGCGTCGTCGGAGAACCACTCGGCGATCGACTCGGCGCGGTCCGGGCCGATGCCGTCGACCTCCTGGATGTCTTCCTGCGCAGCGCCGAGGAGCCGGTCGATGTTCTCGAAGTGCCGCGCGAGGTTCTGCGCGGTGACCCAGCCGACGTCTGGGATGTTCAGGCCGAACAACACGCGATGGAACGGCACCTGCTTCGACGCCTCGATCGACGCGATCGCGTTCGACGCCGAGATCTCGCCGTAGCCTTCGAGCTCCATCAGCTGGTCCTTCGTCAGGCGGTAGAGATCCGGCAGCGAGCGTACGAGCCCGAGCTCCCACAACCGTCGGACCGATTGCTCCCCGACGCCCTCGATGTCGGCGGCCGCCTGCACCCAGTTGATCAGCGACTCGAGCCCGCGCGACGGGCACGCGCGGTTCGGGCACCGGTGCATCGCCTCGCCTTCGGGCTTGACGATCGCTGCTCCGCAAAGCGGGCATTTTGCAGGCATTTTGAACGCCTTCGTCCCCTCTGCGTGCGGCAGGACGGGTCCGACGACCTGCGGAATCACGTCGCCTGCGCGCTGAACGATCACCACGTCGCCCTCGCGGATGTCCTTGCGGTTGATGTCCTCCTCGTTGTGGAGCGTCGCGGTCGAGACGGTCACGCCGCCCACCTCGACCGGTGCGAGCTGGGCCCAAGGGTTGAGCGCACCGGTGCGGCCGACGCGGATGTGGATCTTCTCCAGCGTCGTCTGCGCGGTCATCGGCGCCCACTTGAAAGCCCGCGCCCAGCGCGGCCGGCCGTGCAGCGCGCCGAGCCGGCGCTGCTGGTCGAACGAGTCGACCTTGATCACGAGCCCGTCGATCTCGTAGTCGAGCTCGATCCGCCTCTTCTCCCACGCGTGGCACGCCTCCGCGACGGACTCGATCGTCTCGTGTCGTTCTGCATACGGGTTCGTCCGGAACCCGTGCTCGCGGAGCCAGGCGAGTGCGTCCCAGTGACCGTCGACCGGAAGGCCGTCGCGGACGCCGAGGCCGTGGATCCAGATCGACAGCGGACGCTGCGCGGTGATCGACGAGTCCTTCTGGCGGAGCGAGCCGGCGGCGGCGTTGCGCGGGTTTGGCGTCGGTTTCTTCCCCTCGGCGACGAGCCTCTCGTTGAGCGCGTTGAATCCGCTCAACGGCAGGTACACCTCGCCGCGCACCTCCAGCAGCGGCGGCGCGTCGGCGTCCGCGACGCGCATCCGCATCGAGATCGCCTTGATCGTCCGCAGGTTCGGCGTCACGTCCTCGCCGCGCACGCCGTCGCCGCGCGTGGCGCCGCGGACGAATGCGCCGTGCTCGTAGATCAGGTTGATCGAGAGCCCGTCGATCTTCGGCTCCGTCACGTAGACGATTCCCTCGGTCGTGCCGACTCGCTTGCACACGTCGTCGTGCCACTTCGCGAGCGCCTCGTCGGTTGTCACCTTCTCCAGCGAGCCCATCGGCGTCGGGTGATCGACTTTCTGGAACTTGTCCGACGGCGCCGCGCCGACGCGCTGCGTCGGCGAGTCCGGCCTGACGAGCTCGGGATGTGCCTCCTCGAGCGCGACGAGCTCGTCGTAGAGCCGGTCGTACTCGGGATCGGAGATCTCTGGATCGTCGAGGACGTGGTAGCGGTAGAGGTGGTAGTCGAGCTGGTCGCGAAGCTCTGCCGCGCGTGCCTCGACCGTCGCCGCCGTCGAGCGTCCGCTTCGACGCGTTCCGGCCCTAGAGGACATCGAGCAGCTCCGTCGCGTTGTCGACGATCGCGTCCGGCGCCTCGCGCTCGAGGAGCTCGCGCGCGTGGATGCCACCCCACGTCACCGCGACCGCGTGCATGCCCGCGGCGTGCGCCGCGCGGATGTCGAACGGCGAGTCGCCGACGTACGCGCAGTCGGCAGGGTCGACCCCCAACCTCTCGGCAGCGAGCAGGAGGGGATCCGGATCCGGCTTGTGCCGCGCCGTCTCGTCGCCGCCGACGACCGTCTCGAAGAGATGACCGAGCGGCACGCGCGCGAACGCGAGCTCAGCGGTCGCGCGACGCTTCGCAGTGACGATTCCGAGCGTGCGCCCCTCCTCCTTGAGCCGCACGAGCACCTCGTCGACTCCTGCGCAGCAGCTCAGCTCGTCGTGCAGCGGCTCGTTGTGCGCGCGGTAGACGCGCACGAGCTCGTCCACATGGTCGGGCGCGAGG
>C688J18823_10002592_pt1 | contig 11295 bp, 9 predicted proteins | sample HopSoiMetagenom1_FD_18823 | JGI IMG/M metagenome (IMG submission 18823) | reverse complement strand
GGTGGCATAAGTGGCATATACATTTATGTTACTCGTGATTCCATATGTTAAGCCCACTCTTGGCAACAATGCATTTTGTTGCTGGACTGTTGGTACATTACTGGCTGCTTGAGTAAAATAGGTTATTGGGAAGTGATGAAACTCCTGGCGAAGACTCAATAACAATTGAAAACGTTTGTATTTGATTAAGTCCTGCAGATAAACACCCTGGGTCGTGTATTTTATACCGTAGGTGAAAACATTAACAGGATCAAACGTGTAGCTAGACACCGGACGGATGCTGTAATTGGGGCGGCTAAGGCTCATGTTAGGCACACCATTCGTCAACGTACGTGCATAGCGATTAAATCCAAAATTGAATCCATCTATGTAATCATATCCTCCGATAAGGGTTTGTTCCAGGCTTCCGATAGCTAACTTATAGGACAAATAAGAAGAAACATTGTTTCCATTGAATTTTACGATGCGATCTGTAAAAAACATTTTAATGCTATCCGGTGTGATATATCCTCCAAACTGGTGTTCATTCATGCGCTCGTCATGTCGTATTCTCAAGTAAGAAATACTGAATGAAAGTTTTTCCGTGAGCTTCTGATTGAAAGACAGGATAAGTGAAACGCTTTGTTGTTTTAAAAAGTCGCTGGGTTGTCCTACGTTCAAACTAATAGGTGTTGAAAAAAGGTCCTTTGAGTTTTGAATGGTTGGTCTTCCACGGTCATTAGCGGTGTTCACATTCGTATAGACCAAGTCGACATTAAAACGGGTGCGTTCTGACGGTAAATATGAAATGGAGGGAGCAACAACAAATGATTTATTGGATATATTTTCACGAAACGTTTCAGCATTTTCATAACCGATGTTCAAGCGGTAAAGAAGTGTTTTATCGCTTTTCAAGGGACCTGTAAAATCACCCATTGCACGCATGGTGTTAAAACTTCCTGTTGTAAAGCTAATGTTGTTTCGCCTTTCATCTAATGGTTTCTTGGTAACCATATTTACGGTACCACCAGGATTAGTATTTGCAAATACAGCAGATGCAGGGCCTTTAATAAACTCTACCCGTTCAATTGTAACCAAAAGCGGACTTGTCCAATAGTTGTTGTACGTGCGTAGTCCATTTAACAAACGTCCATGGGTTCCGGAGCTACGAAAGCCACGCATGGTGATTTCATCATATACGGAGAATTCATTGACACCCGCAACATGCTGAATGATTTCTTTCAAACGAAGCGCCTGACGATCCTGTATCAATTCCTTTGTTACGGAGGAAATGCTCTGCGGAATATCTTTTACCGGCATTTCAGTTTTAGTATAGGAAAAGGAATTCTCATTTTTATAGGAATGCTCTTTTATTCCAGTCACTTCCACTTCTTGTAAGTTACTGCTGAGTTTTATAGAATCAGTTAATGCTTCTTTTATCGGGTCTGTTTGACTAAATGCTAAATTCCAAATGAATGAACAGAAGACAGTTATAAAAATAATTTTTTTAAGCATAAAACTTTAATGTTGTATTAATTGAAGTGTAAGAACAAAAAAACATTCTGCCAATAACCCCACAGATTTATGTGTGACAAAAATAATTTGACAAAAATAATAAGATTTACAAATGATCGTTAAATACTTTTTTTAAAATTTACCCTGCTTTAACATCACAATACGTAAGAATATCAATTTTATACAAGTTAAAATGGGCTGTTTCCCATAGCTACTGCAATGTTTGCACTATATAAAATGAAATAAATCTAACTACCCCTGTATCATTAAAGTCAGTATTGAAATTCTATTTTTTTTTACATATTTATTATACGGTCGCTTTTATTATATTAACGGTCACCAACCCGCACTTACGGTGCATCTTTTATAGCCTACTTGCGAAGCTCAGTCAAGCCATTTGTCGTAGCCAGCCGAAGGTCTACTCCTCCACCTTATGATGCAGCGAATCCTCTGCCGAATGTTTAATTAAACGATGTGATTCATCATCACCCAAGTATTTTTCAATAAGGTTATGTCCAATGTAAATCAATGGAGTAAGGACAACAGCAATGAGCAGTTTAAATGTATATCCCGTTAAGGCTGCATTTAAAAATACAGTGGTTGTCATTTTTCCAGGTAACCAAAATGCAATTCCCAGGACCACAAAGGTATCGATTAGCTGAGAAATAGCAGTAGAACCAGTGCTTCTAAGCCATATCATTTTACTTCCCGTTTTATCGCGTAACAACCAAAAAATAAATACATCTACAAACTGAGATATTAAAAATGCAATGATACTTGCGACAATGATCCATAAACTTTGCCCGAATACCGCATAAAACTGCGCGTCATTTACAGTGGATATACCAACCGCGGCGGGGATTTTAATGGCCACAAATAAAACAATAAATGCATATCCTATTAGAGATGCTGTGATGATAGACAAGCGGCGAACCCCATCTTTTCCATAATATTCGTTGATTAAATCGGTTGTTAAAAAAACAACGGGCCATGGAATAATTCCAATGCTCATGATAAAAGGACCAATTTGAATAAGCTTCCCTCCTATTAGCTCTGCAACTACAGCATTGGTAATAAAAATACCAGCCATAATGATAAAAATCATTTCTCGTTTTGATTTAAACATGCTATTAAAAATTTAGAGGCATATAAACTGCTAAATCGTATTTAAAAATTCTTCAATTGCTGCATAAATGTACTGTAAATCATCATTGGATATGCAGTACGGCGGTAAAACATAAACAATGTTTCCTAAGGGCCGGAGGATAATGCCCCGTTCCATAAAAAAAGTCGAACTATATTCAGCCAATGAATTTAAATAATGTGTGTGCTCTTTTGTTTTGACTTCAAAAGCCAGAATGGTTCCCAATTGTCGCACATCTAATAAGGAGGTATGTGATTGAATACGTTGCAAAAATTGTTGATGTTGTAACGTAATGCGTTCGATGTGTTGGTTGGTTTCCGGTTGATCAAATAAATCCAAACTTGCCAAAGCCGCCGAACAAGCTGTTGGGTTTGCCGTGTAAGAATGTCCATGAAAAAATGTTTTCATTTTATCATCACTTAAAAAGGCATCGTATATAAATTGTGCGCAACTAGTAACGCCAAGTGGCATCACGCCTCCAGTAATACCTTTGCTCAAACAAATGATATCAGGCTTGTTTTTTAAATAATCACTTGCAAAAAATTTACCGGTTCGTCCAAACCCTGTCATCACCTCATCGGCAATGGTGATAATGTTCTTTGAAGCACAAATTTTTATTAACTCATCCAATATTTTCGGTGCGTACATAACCATTCCGCCCGCGCCTTGCACAAGTGGTTCAAAAACAAAAGCCGCGATCTTATCTTGTTCTACTATTTTTTTTAATGCTAGCAAAGTCTTCTCCTCTTTTCCTTTTATAGGAACAGGAATACGTTCCACATCAAAAAGTAATTTTGAAAAAGGTAAATTGAATGCATTGCGTGCTCCTACACTCATCCCTCCAAACGTATCACCATGGTATGCATTTTCAAAGGCAATCACTTTTATGTGTTCAACACCTTTATTGTTCCAATACTGGAATGCCATCTTTAGCGCCACCTCAACAGCGGTAGAACCATTGTCTGAATAAAATAATTTTGATTGATTGACAGGCAATCTTTTTAATAAACGCTCTGCTAATTGCACTGCAGGTTCATGTGTAAACCCTGAAAATATAGCGTGCTCCAGCCGTTGTAATTGTTCCGAAATTTTTGCTGTTAAATAAGGATGACAATGTCCATGGATATTCACCCACCAAGAAGCGATGGCATCAATGTATCGCCTTCCTGCATCATCATAAAAATAGGCGCCTTCTCCTCTAACAATTGCAATGGGTTCCGGTGCAACTTTAATTTGTGTAAAAGGATGCCATACTGCTTTTTTATCCCGTTCCTGTAGTGTCATAGAAAAAATAATCCCGCCAAAAATATGCATTTTGACGGGATTATTTTTGAATTATTATAAACTCCCTGGAATAAAGGCTTTGATGGCGTCTATTGCTGATGAAGTCTTGGCTAATTAAGAATATCTTTTAGAGCTTCGTAGTTTTCCTGTTTTGCAGTTCTGTAGTTCTGTAATCTCGGCTTCTATCAAACCGGATAGTCGTCGCAATTCTTTAACGCTTTCTTCCTGAGATTTTTTTCTTGCCAATGCGACAAACAAATAAAGAAAACCAGCTAGTGATTTCTTTTCATTCTCGGTGGTATAAGCCTTTGCTTTTGTCATGCTTTTAGTTTTGGGGATAAAACAAAATGATTAATTGACAATAACTTTACAATTTAATAGCGAAATTAATACTTGGCTAAACTAATTAATTTAAAACGCAAACAAATGCTTTAAAATGGAAATAATATAAACGGTAGGATTTTACTAATTATCGGTAGAAAACTGTAAAAATTATTCTACATTTTTTTGTGAATTCATGAGCATATTATTTGCTAACCCTTCCCGAGGTTGCTGAATTTTTTTGCATACATTGAGATCATTTCTTTTTCTATCACTGGTTCTTTTCCAATTCTCCCCAATAATTTCAATCCGCTGTATTGTAAAATAATACTTTCTGAAAGTTCATGAGGGTCCTCATTGATAATAATACCCATGATTTTTATTTTTCTATGTTTAAGCGCGTCAATGGATAACAAGGTATGATTTATACTGCCCAGGTAATTTTTCACAACGAGTATGACTTCAGCATTAAATTTTTGGATCAAGTCAATCATAAACTCTTTTCGATTTAATGGAACCATTAAACCTCCTGCACCTTCTATAATTAAATGATTCGTTGTTTCCGGTAAATTGAGTTGATCCATTTGAATTTCTACGCCTTCCAATTCGGCGGCAGCATGTGGTGACATGGGCTGTTTTAACAAATATCTTTCGGGGTGAAATTTACTTTTTGTATTGCTAATAAGTCGCTTTACTTCTTGTGTATCTGAAGAGAGAACACTTCCTGTTTGTACAGGTTTCCAATAATCAGCCTTCAATGCCTCTACAAGTACTGCAGAGGTTACTGTTTTACCTACATCTGTTCCAATACCGGAGACAACTATTGTTTTCATCTTGTTTGTTTAATTAATTGAAACGTAGCTTTTTTTTACAGCTACTGCGTTTGCTTTATGCAGTTGACAAGCGTATTAATTTCCGATTTCGTATTAAACGCATGAATGCAGATGCGTAAACGTTCTTTTCCTTTAGGTACCGTAGGGCTTAAAATAGGGCGAATATCCAATCCCTTTTTTTCCAACTCTTGCGAATATTTTTTTACTGCTTCGTTTCCTTTTATAATAATTGATTGTATGGCGCTATCGCTTTCTATTAATTTTATTTTGTGAATGGAGCTGACGCCTTGTTTAAACAAGTTGATATTGTTTGCCAATAACTGAATGCTGCTGGTATCATTTTGCAATAATCTGTAGGCCTGCCGAATGGCAACAAGGTTATTCATTGGCAATGCGGTGGTATAAATAAAGGAGCGTGAAAAATTAATTAAAAATTTTCGCAGCAATGCGGAGCCAACAACAACTGCACCATGGCATCCCATTGCTTTTCCAAACGTATGAATGCGTGCAAAAACTCTTTTCTCCAGCTGATGCAATTGTACCAATCCTTTTCCATTATTGGAAGTAATGCCTGTTGCATGCGCTTCATCCACAATTAAATTTGCATTGTATTTTTCGCAAAGTGCAACCATCTCCACCAGTTGTGCATGATCTCCATCCATAGAATAAATACTTTCCACAGCAACATATATGGTTCCTTTGGCAATTTTCAGTCGTTCCTCTAAATGATACAGATCGTTGTGTTTAAATAAATAAGCTGTAGCGCGCGACAATTTTATTCCATCGTGAATAGAAGCATGTATCAATTCATCATATATAAAGGTGGTTGTTGAATCATTTTGACCCAAGGCTGAAAACAATCCTACATTCGCATCGTAACCCGAATTGTAGATGAGTCCGGCTTCTACTTCATGAAATGCAGCAATAAAATTTTCCAGGTTTTCGATATAAACGGAGTTCCCTGAAATGAGCCGGGAACCAGTTGCTCCATTGGATTGAGCAGGCAAAGCTTGCCATTCGTTTTCAATTGCTTTTTGTAAAATGAGGGAGCGTGAAAAACCTAAATAATCATTGCTGCAAAAATCGACCAGTTCATTGCTTACACGCAAACTGCGCAATGCAGCTAGTTCTATTCTCTTTTGAAGAGCTTGTTGTAAATAAGAATCCGCTGCAAAGGTCATGAGGAAAAAAAAGTGGGCTCGTCCGCCGGCTTCTTCATCAAAGCTGTTTTAGCGAAGATGAAAGCTTCAACGTAGGTTAAACCCTATTTATATTATAATACAACCCTAGCAGTCTCTTTCACGGCAGGTTGTTGTGATCCTTTAAATGCTTTTCGTGGGTTTAACCCAAACAATTCAAACATTTGCATATCGGAATTGAAATCAGGATTAGGCGTGGTTAATAATTTATCGCCCGCAAAAATAGAGTTTGCACCAGCCATAAAGCATAGGGCTTGCCCCTCCAGGCTCATTTGTGTACGACCCGCTGATAAACGAACAACAGTTTTTGGAATTACAATACGTGTTGTTGCAATCATACGTACCATGTCCCAAATAGGAACGAGCGGTTGGTTTTCCAAAGGAGTACCCGCAACAGGTACCAATGCATTGATAGGCACTGATTCCGGATGTACTTCCATAGAAGATAATGTTTGAAGCATTTTCACGCGGTCCTCAGTGGTTTCTCCCAAACCGATAATACCACCTGAACATACAGAGACTTTTGCTTTGCGTACATTTTTAATAGTATCCAAACGATCATCATAAGAACGTGTGGTAATGATCTTTTTATAGGTTTCTTCTGATGTATCCAGATTATGGTTGTAGGCATATAAACCGGCATCAGCCAATTTTTGTGCTTGTGACTCCGTAAGCATTCCAAGTGTACAGCATACTTCCATACCTTTTGAATTGACACCTTTTACCATTTCCAATACACGGTCAAAATCACGGTTATCACGTACTTCGCGCCAAGCAGCACCCATACACAAGCGAGATGCTCCACCGGCCTTGGCTTTATCGGCAGCTTCCATCACCTGTCCAACAGTCATTAATTTATGAACTTCGATACCTGTATTGTAACGAGCCGCTTGCGGACAATAACTGCAATCCTCAGCACAGCCACCGGTTTTAATAGATAAAAGAGAGCTCACCTGCACTTCATTGGCTTCATTAAATTCACGATGTACAAGTTGAGCTTTGTGAACAAGCTCTAACAAAGGAGAATTATAAACTTCTAAAATTTCTTCAACGGTCCAATCGTGTCTTACGGCTGTCATAAATTATCAGTTTTTAGGTTTACAAATATAGTAATTAGATGTGAGATATTAGATCTGGGATGTGAGATGAGATAGAAAATGCCAACGGTTTTTAAAACCTTTGACATTTGATAATTTAGATGCGTGTTATAATGATAGATGGGGCTTTACAAACATAACAAGTTGCAGATCACTAACCTCCTTCCAACTATTACCTTCTCTGAAAATTGAATATCTTTGCAGTCATTACTTATTACATACTAATATTACATATCGTGCGCATCGACATCATCACCGTTTTACCTCAGCTGTTGGAAAGTCCTTTTCAGCATAGCATCCTAAAACGTGCTATAGACAAGGGTATTGTAGAGGTTAATTTTATCAATCTTCGTGATTATTCAACGCACAAACAAAAGAGTGTGGATGATTATGCATTTGGAGGAGGAGCCGGTATGGTGATGGGTATTGAACCCATTGCCAATTGTATCAACGCATTAAAGGCAGAACGGATCTATGATGAAATCATTTATACCTCACCGGATGGAGAGCGTTTGAATCAGAAAATAGCGAATCAGCTGAGTACACAGCAAAATATACTTATCCTTTGCGGTCATTATAAAGGAGTGGATCAACGGGTACGGGATCATTTTATTACCCGTGAAATTTCCATTGGGGACTATGTGCTTTCAGGGGGAGAATTGGCTGCGGCTGTGATAAGCGACAGCATTATACGCTTGATTCCAGGAGCGATTTCGGATGAAACCTCTGCCCTAACCGATTCGTTTCAGGATAATCTTCTAGCACCGCCTGTATATACCAGACCGGCGGAATACAATGGTTGGAAAGTTCCTGAAATATTACTCTCTGGACATGCTGCGAATATTGAGAACTGGAGACATGAACAAAGCGTGGAGCGAACACGTAAACTAAGACCGGATTTACTGAACGACTAACACTTCAAAAAATAAAGACATGAACATAAAGCAACGCTCCTTAATTTTTAGTTTATTTTTTATTACCTGTATAACCACTGCACAAACTATATGGAAGGCGCATTACAGTGCAAATTGTGTAAGCGCTGTTCTTCGCCAGGGAAACATTATGTGGGTGGGGACGGATGGAGCCGGACTTTTTAAAATTGACGTAACAACAGGCGATACAACAGTTTACCATAAACTATACACCGACATACAAAGCAATCGTGTTTCTGCACTTGCCCTGGATAAAGCAGGTAATTTAATAGTCGGTTTCTGGGGTACCGGGATTCAACGGTTTGATGGGAATCACACCTGGCAATTAATTGCTGATCTCTCCATACGGACAAAAGGGTTTGCGGTGGAAAAGGATACCATTTGGGTAAGTTCCCCGGACGGGGCCTTTAAAATAACTCCACAGGGCAGTTCTTCTCTTTCTATATTTTCCGATAATATGAGTAATTGCGTAGCTGTAGATTCAGCCGGTGTAAAATGGTTTGGATCCCAGAATTATGGTATCATCAGTTATAAAAACAGCATTATAAAACAATACGACAAGACCAACACGCCAATTTTAAATAATCGAGTAAATCAGATCAAGTTTGATAAATCAGGTAAAATGTGGGTCGCAACGGGTGTGGATGGCTTAATTAAATTTGATGGAACAAACTGGCAAAATTGGGATACCGGTAACTCAACCCTTAGCTCCAACACCATAAACCAATTTGAAATTGATACCAACAATGACCTGTGGCTGGTTTATAAAACACTCGTACATTTCGACGGTCAAACATTTACTGAATATACCATCCCTGGAAGTACCGTTAATACGGACATGCTTGCTGTAGGAATAGATGGTATGAACACAAAATGGATAGGCACTTATGATATGGGGCTGTTTGAATTTAAGAAAACGGGTAGCACCACTTCTTTTACAAAAAAGAAAATTGCAAATACCGAATTGCATGGCGACTATGCTTGTGCTATGGCTGAAGATAAAAACGGAAAAAAATGGTTTGCAACCAACAGCCCCATTGGTGGCGTAAGTTGCTTTGATGGCATAAATTGGAAAACGTACAATGCATATAATTCAGGCTATACCTCTAATCATTGCTGGAATTTAGGTTTTGATAATAAAGGCAATACATGGGCTGCCTCCTGGGATGCCTTATTTAAATTCGACGGGAATGTTTGGACGGCGATAACCTCACCCAATGTTATTCATAATCTGAAGGTGGATAAAGCTGGACTTATCTGGATGACTTCCAATGATGAAGTGATGACCTACGATGGTAGCAATTGGAAAAGATATCCTTTGCCTAATTCAGGTTCCCTATTTGACATGGCCTTTGACAGATTTGGAAATTGCTGGATACCCAATGGCGAGGGATTGTATAAATTTGCGGGGAGCACTTATACACAATATACTCCTGCCAATTCCGCGATGCCTTCTGCCGGTTTTACCTGTATTGATATTGAATCGACTGTGGATATAGACTATTTTTGGATAGGAAGTTCTTATGGATTAATGTATTCCGATGGCCCCAACTGGAAACTTTACGATACGAAAAACTCTCCTTTGACAAATGACTTTGTTGATGTGGTAAGGGCTGACAGAGGCAACGTATGGATGGTTACCTACTCTGGAATCGCTAAATTTAATGGAAGGGATACTTGGTCAATTTATGATGAAAAATACCCTGTTGTTGCCGGTACTGCAACTTCCATCAGCTTGGATAATGCACATCACAAATGGGTTGGTTTTATGTATGATGGTTTTATTGAGATTGATGATGATTATGCCACAACAACTGATGAAAAAAATCCTGCTCCATCTATTTATGTTTACCCAAATCCAAGTCAGGAATCGGTAACTATTAATTTCAAGAATAATCCTTCAAAAGGCGCTACATTTTTAGTGATGGATATGGCGGGCAAAATAGTACTTAGTCAAGGAAATATTGCTGAATCTCAATTGACTATTTCCTTAAGCGGATTGGCAAAGGGTACCTATATGTATAACTTATCAACGGAAAGCCAATTGTTGGGCAGGGGTAAGCTGGTGATTCAATAAATAAAAGGTTAGCTGCTGATCAAATATTTTTACCGATTTGTTATGAATCTGGAAAAATATCTTATATTTGCAGTCCTTTTTAGAGGATACTAAGTCTAAAATATTATAAAACAAAGAGTTATGAGCTTATTATTAAAATACGCAGAAGAGCAATTGGGGTTAAAAACCAATCATCCAAAATTCAAAGCTGGAGATACAGTTACTGTTCATTATAAAATTAAAGAAGGTGAAAAAGAACGCGTTCAGCAATACCAAGGTGTTGTGATTCAACGTAAAGGTTCTGGAATTACTGAATCGTTCACGGTTCGTAAAATCAGCAACAGTGTTGGGGTAGAACGTATTTTTCCTGTTAATTCTCCATTCATTGATAAAGTAGAAATCAATAAAGTTGGTGTTGTTCGTAGAGCTCGTTTATTCTACTTACGCGAATTGACTGGTAAAGCAGCTCGTATCGCTGAGAAAAAACAATAATTTTCAGAACAAATTAAATATAACCCTCTTCGCCTTTCGCGAATAGGGTTTTTTATTTATACTAACCTCGCCTCTCCCGGCCAAGAATTTACAATCAATGACCATTAAAGAAGAAATTGAAAGACGTCGTAGTTTTGGCATCATCGCTCATCCGGATGCTGGTAAAACCACTCTTACGGAAAAACTCTTGTTGTTTGGAGGCGCCATTCAAACGGCAGGTGCTGTAAAGTCTAATAAAATTAAGAAACACACCACTTCCGATTTTATGGAAATTGAACGTCAACGTGGTATCTCCGTGGCGACTTCTGTTATGGGCTTTGAATACAAAGGCATAAAAATCAATTTATTGGATACTCCTGGTCACGAGGATTTTGCAGAAGATACCTACCGTACCCTTACAGCTGTGGATAGTGTGGTCATGCTGATTGACTGCGCCAAAGGTG
>C688J18823_10002591_pt1 | contig 11296 bp, 11 predicted proteins | sample HopSoiMetagenom1_FD_18823 | JGI IMG/M metagenome (IMG submission 18823) | reverse complement strand
AGATGACGTGCCTGGAAAGGTCATTGCCGCAACCGGCCCGCCGGTAGCATGGGACTTGCAACGCTGCTATTCAGAAGCCGGAACGTCGCAATTCAAGAGCGTATCCAAGAGCGCAATCCAGAGCAGGCATGTTCAAGCGCATACTCATCGCCAACCGCGGCGAAATCGCCTGCCGGATCATCAAATCCGCTCGCCGGATGGGAATCGAAACCGTTGCCGTCTATTCCGAAGCTGACCGTGATGCGCTGCATGTCGAAATGGCCGACCAGGCGGTGTTGATCGGCCCGCCGGCGGCGGCGCAGAGTTATTTGCTGATCGACAAGATCGTCGAGGCCTGCCGCGCCACTGGCGCGGAGGCCGTTCATCCCGGCTACGGATTCCTCTCCGAGCGCGAGGCCTTTGCGGTGGCGCTCGCCAAGGCCGGCATTGTCTTTATCGGTCCCAATCCCAAAGCGATCGCCGCGATGGGCGACAAGATCGAATCCAAGAAGGCGGCGGCCAAGGCCAACGTCTCGACCGTGCCCGGCCATCTCGGCGTCATCGAGGATGACAAGCAGGCCGTCAAGATCGCCGACGAGATCGGCTATCCGGTGATGATCAAGGCGTCGGCGGGCGGCGGCGGCAAGGGCATGCGCATTGCGCATTCCGCCAGCGAAGTCGCCGAAGGCTTCGCCCGTTCGAAGTCCGAAGCGAAGTCCTCGTTCGGCGACGACCGGATGTTCATCGAAAAATTCATCGTCAACCCGCGCCACGTCGAAATCCAGGTGTTGGGCGACAAGCACGGAAACGTCATCTATCTCGGCGAGCGCGAGTGCTCGATCCAGCGCCGCAACCAGAAGGTCATCGAAGAGGCGCCGTCGCCGTTGCTGGACGAGACGACGCGAAAGAAGATGGGCGAGCAGGCAGTCGCGCTCGCCAAGGCGGTCGGCTACGACAGTGCCGGCACCGTCGAGTTCGTGGCCGGCCAGGACAAGAGCTTCTACTTCCTCGAAATGAACACCCGGCTCCAGGTCGAGCATCCGGTGACCGAGCTGATCACCGGCGTCGATCTGGTCGAGCAGATGATCCGCGTCGCCGCCGGAGAGAAGCTGACGCTGGCGCAAAAGGACGTGAAGCTGAACGGCTGGGCGGTCGAGAGCCGCGTCTATGCCGAGGACCCGTTCCGCAACTTCCTGCCGTCGATCGGGCGGCTGACCCGGTACCGTCCGCCAGCCGAGACGAGCCTCGACGGCGTCACCGTACGCAACGACACCGGCGTCACCGAAGGCGGCGAAATCTCGATCCACTACGATCCGATGATCGCCAAGCTCGTCACGCACGGGCCGAGCCGCGAGCTCGCGATCGCGGCGCAGTCGAACGCGCTCGACGCTTTCGTGATCGACGGCATCCGCCACAACATTCCGTTTCTCTCGGCATTGATGGCGCACAAGCGCTGGAAGGCGGGCAAGCTCTCGACCGGTTTCATCGCCGAGGAGTTTCCGGAAGGCTTCCAAGCTATCGCGCCGGAGGGCGATCTCGCCGAACGGATCGCAGCGGTTGCCGCCGCGATTGATCATGTGCTCGGCGAGCGAAAGCGCCGCATTTCCGGTCAGATGACGGGCCGTGAGGTGACGCGCGACCGCCGCCGCGCGGTTCGTCTCGACGACCGCTGGCTCAGGCTCGACGTCGCGCGCGAAGCCGAGGGCATCGCTGTGCACATCGTTGGCGACAACGGCAACGTCAGCGCGGCGCGCGTGCTGATATCGTCGTGGAAGCCTGGCGATCCGGTGTGGAGCGGGGTGGTCGACGGCCAATCGGTCGCCGTGCAGGTGCGCAGCGCCGCCAACGGTTTTGTGCTGGCGCATCGCGGCGTCGAGGCGCGCGCCTTTGTCTATACCGAGCGCGAGGCCGCAGCGGCGCGCCTGATGCCGGTGAAGAAGCCGCCCGACACCGCCAAGTGGCTGCTCTGCCCGATGCCGGGCCTCGTCCGCTCGATCGAGGTGAAGGAGGGCCAGGAGGTCAAGGTCGGCGAGACGCTCGCCGTCGTCGAGGCGATGAAGATGGAGAACGTGCTGCGCGCGGAGCGCGACGCCATGGTGAAGGCTATCAAGGTGAAGCCGGGCGACAGCCTCGCGGTCGACGCGGTGATCATGGAGTTTGCCTAAGCCGGAACCGGCGGAGCGCCGCCGGGTTGGTTCTCCAAATGGAGGCCCCGATGGCGACTCAAAGAAACAAGTTCAATCCTGATCAGCCGGAGGTGGCGGACGCGGAACGGCGGCGCGATCAACCCGTGCCGGATGCGCCGGCGACCGTGCCGCATCTCGGCGAAGGCATCGAGCCGACCGGCTCACGGCCGCCCGAGGATGGCGGTGTTGAGCAGCATCCGATCCACGACTCCGATATCGAGGATCTCGGCCCGGAAGACTTCGAGGAAATGGCTGACGAGGTCGAGAAGACGGGAATCAAAACCGACATCTGACGCGCGTGGAATTTGCCCGCGCGGCGTGCGACGATGACGCCATGAGCCCATCGGCATTGCTCTCGCGGAATGGCCGGCTGGCGCGCGGCCCGTTTGTGTTGGCAGTGGTCGCGGTCTATCTCGCGAGTTTTGCCTCGCAGGTGCTGCTGTCGGCCCCTGTCACCGATCAGGTTGGCGTTTTTCCGTTTGCCGTGGTGCAGGCTGCGCTGATCTGGCTTTGGATCGTGCTGCACACGAGGCGCCTGCGCGATGCGGGCCGTCCGACCGCCATCGTGATCGGCATCGCAATGATCTACGTGCTCGAAGTCGTGCTGCTGGTGCTGTTGATCTGGCTGATGCTGGCCTCGGCCGGTGCAACCGGCGGCGCCAGCACCGACGCGAGCATCTTTCATTTGTTCGTGATCCTTTATCTGTTGGGGATGATGACCGGCGATCCTAATCTCGGCAGCTTGCAAGTCTGGATGCTGGGGTTTGCCGCGGTGATGCTGTTGCCGGTCGCGATCTCGGTCGTCTTCTCGTTCTGGACTGCGACGCGCACGACCTTGGCAACGCCGCCATGACAACGTTGCACTTCGCCTATGGCGCCAACATGAGCCGCGCCGTGATGCGAAAATATGCCCCCGGCGCCCGCCCGCTCGGCGTGGCTACGCTGGCCGATCATCGCTTCGTCATCACCGCCGACGGCTATGGCTCGGTCGAAGCGGCGCGGGCGCGCACCGTGCACGGCGTGTTGTGGCGCATCACGTCGCGCGACCGGGTCATGCTTGACGCCTGGGAGAATGTCTGCGGCGGGCTTTACCGCGCCGGGATTCTGGCGGTGCGCCGAAAGCGCTGCCTGGCGCCGTCCCTGGTGTATTTCGGGCGGCCCGGTGCTGAAGGGCGGCCGAAGCCCGGCTACATCGAACTCATCATCGATGCAGCACGGGAATGGGATTTGCCGGAGGCTTATATCCGTTCGCTGCAATGCTTCGCAGCGGTACGCCCGGTTGGACCGGACGCGCGCAAGATCGGAGAATTCCGGTGACCGTCATTCGCCACGTGGTGTTTCGCGGCCGGGTGCAGGGCGTCGGCTTCCGCGCCCATGTTGATGACGTGGCGGCGCGGACCCTTGTCGGAGGCTGGGTGCGGAACCGACGCGACGGCACTGTCGAAGCGGTGTTCGCCGGCGACGCCACGGCGGTCGAGGACACCATCGCGGGCTGCCGCAGGGGCTCCCATGCAGCCCGCGTCGACGGCGCCGACATTCGCGACGGGCGTGACGACGAACTGGCGCTGCGCGGCAACGACCGGTTCGCCGTGCTGCCGACCGTTTAAGCCGTCGCCCCGAACAGCGGCTCGAACTCACGCCGCAGCATCATGTCGACCTCAGCCATACTGACCGGCACGCCAAGGTCGGCGAGGCTCGTCACGCCGTAGCGCGGTTCCGAGACGCCGCACGGGACGATGCCGGAGAAATGCGACAGCTCCGGCTCGATGTTGAGCGCGATACCGTGCAGCGTCACCCACTTGCGGAGACGGATGCCGATGGCGGCGATCTTGTCCTCGTGGCCGTCGCCCTTTTCGGGTCGGCGCACCCAGACGCCGATGCGGTCGTCGCGCCGTTCGCCTCGCACATTGAAGGCCGCGAGCGTGCGGATGATCCATTCCTCCAGGGTGGCGACAAAGGCGCGCACGTCGGGTTTGCGCCCGTTCAGGTCGAGCATCACATAGGCCACCCGCTGGCCGGGACCGTGGTAGGTGAACTGCCCGCCGCGGCCGGTCTGGTGCACCGGAAAACGGGCCTCGATCAGTTCCTCCGGCTTGGCGCTCGTGCCGGCGGTGTAAAGCGGCGGATGTTCCAGCAGCCAGACCTGCTCTGGCGCGTCGCCCGCCACAATCGCGTCCACTCGCTCGTTCATCGCCTTGAGTGCCGCGTCATAGCCGACCGGCCCTTCGCTGACGCGCCATTCCGCGGGCCGCCTTCCGGCGGCCGGAATCAGTTCCGGCAGGTTGGTGCGGATATTAACCACTCGTTCACCATACCATGTTGACCTGATCCCCAGCCGCTTTCCGCTCATCAGCAAGGATTCGAATGGCCACGATCGATCAGGTTTCCCTCGATATCCAGGTCGTGCTCGGCTCGACCGACATGCCGGTCCACCAGGTGCTTCGCCTGGGCCGGGGCGCCATCATCGAGCTCGACGCCACCGAGGACGACGAGGTCAAGATTCTCGCCAACAACTTCCCGGTGGCCACGGGCATCGTGGTGGTGCAGGGCAACCGGATCGCGGTTGAGGTCAAGGAACTGCTGCCGCGCGCCGCGGACGCCCGCTGACCCGGCCGCCCCCGAACGGCCGTTTACGGGTGCGCCTTGCTCGAAACGCTTCAAAAGCTCCGAAAATGCTTGGCTCTTGTACGGCCCGGGCCGATTTGTTACATGGCCCGCAATTCGACGCCGAACCGTTCGGTCGGCGTTTACTTCAATGCGGTCATGGCGGAATTGGTAGACGCACTAGCTTGAGGTGCTAGCGCCGCAAGGCGTGGAGGTTCGAGTCCTCTTGACCGCACCAACCTAAGTTCCCTGCCTCATCGATCCATCCGTGCAAGGCGGCTCAGCCTTTCCGGCTCTGCCGCGGCGCGCTGGTTCGGTGATATGACAGGGCCGAAGCAGGGACGAGGCGCGCCTCGGCAAATGAAGCAGTATCGTATTCTAGTCGCCGGCGCCGGGATTGGCGGGCTGGCGGCGGCCTCCTGCCTGATGAAGGCCGGCCATCAAGTCGAAGTTCACGAACAAGCCCCTCAGCTGGGTGAAGTCGGCGCCGGCATCCAAGTCAGCGCCAATGCCATGCATGTGCTGCGGCATCTGGGGCTGGAGCAGGATATCAGGAAGATCGGGGTCAACCCCGGCGCCTATGTGTTTCGCCTGCACGACACCGGCGAGGTGATCCAGCGCTTTTCCTTGTCTGAAGAGCACGAGCAGATGCACGGCGCACCCTACACGCAGCTCCACCGCGCCGATCTGCATGATCTGCTGGCGGCTCGCGCGCGGGCGGCCGATCCGAACGTGGTGCGCCTCAATCACAAGGTCGTCGGCTTCACCGAGAGGGCCGACGGCATCGAGCTTCACTTTGCCGATGGCACGTCGGCGCGCGGCGACCTTCTGATCGGCGCCGATGGATTGAAATCAGCGGTGCGAGCGCAAATGTTCGGCGCGGCGCCGGCGACCTACACTGGCGACGCCGCCTGGCGGGCGGTGGTGCCCACCGAGCGGCTGCCGAAGGATCTGCTCGAACAGGTCATGTCGGTGTTCATGGGGCCGGACGGCCACGTCGTCTGCTATTACCTGCGAGGCGGCGCGCTGCTTAATTTCGTCGGCATCGTCGAGACCGATCATGTCTCCGAGGAGTCCTGGACGGTCAAGCTGCCGTGGGACGAATTGAAGGCCCAGTATCGCGGCTGGCATCCGGCGCTGCAGACCGTGATCGATGCTGCCGACAAAGACCAGTGCTATCGCTGGTCGCTGTTCAACCGGCCGCCGATCGGTGAGTGGAGCACCCGGCGCGTCACGCTGTTGGGCGATGCCGCGCATCCGACATTGCCTTATCTGGCGCAGGGCGCGGCCATGGCGATCGAAGATGGCGCGGTGCTCACCCGCACGCTCGCCATGACGGACTCGATTGCCGAGGCGCTGCAGATCTACCAGCGCAATCGCGTCGACCGCACCGCCAAAATCGTTCTGCAGTCGAACGCCAACCGCGAGCTGTTTCACTTGCGCTCGGAAGCGGAGATCAGGGCGCGCTTTTCGCAGAAGCACGAGGGCGAGGACCGCAACAGCTGGCTCTATTCGTACAATCCGCTGACGGTCGAGCTCATATAACTCAACGTTCCTGGAAGCGGCCGTCCGGCGTCTGGCTGACGCCGGCGCGGGACGACACGCCGATGCCGCCGGCGCGCGGCACCGGCACGCTGACGGTGGGCGGCCAGCCGCCGGGCTCGCTGGTGACGAACTTGTCGGGTGTTGGCATGTTGCGCGAGGGCCGCGATCCCGAGGTGAAGGGGCGCACGGGGGGCGCCGCAGTNTCCTCGCCGCGCGCGAAGCTTTCCGCGGCGTTTGCGGGCAGCGCGGATTTTGACGCCGCAGCCTCCGTCGTATCGGTGTGTGGCGCCGGTTCGGGCAGGGCGAGCGCTGGTTTGACCACCGCGATCGCCGCTGGCGGAGGAGTTTCGACGCTGACCGCTGCGAGCGCGACCGGCGGGGTCTCGGCCGGTGCCGGTGCGGGCGTCGGTGTGGGTTTGGCCGCAACCGGCACCGACGTGTCGGCCTTCCCCGGCACCACCTGGACGATGCGATAACCCTTGGTCTTGAGCTCGCGCAGCAACTCCGGCAGCGCCAGCGCAGTGGCAGGCTGGATGTCGTGCAGCAGCAGGATGCCCTTACCCTTTTCATCGAGGCGGGCGATCGTGCGGCGTACCACTTCCGATGCGCTGATATGCCGCCAGTCGTCGGCGACCAGATCGGCGCTCCACGTTGTCAGTTGGCGGGACTGCAGATAAGCCTCGACCTCGTGACGCCGCAGGAAGCCTGGAATGCGGAAGAACGACGTCGCCGCGGTGTTCTTTCCCACCACGCCGGTGACCGAAGCGATGCCTTGTTCGATCTCGTTCTTCACGAGGTTGAGCGGCGCCCGGTCGAACCCGAGCAGATGGTTCTCGCTGTGGGTGCCGATGGCGTGGCCTTCCGCAAGGATGCGGCGCGTGAGGTCCGGATAGCCGCGGGCCATGCGGCCGACCAGGAAGTAATTGGCTTTCACGCAATGCTCAGCCAGCACGTCGAGGACGCGATTGGTATAGGGCGGCAACGGCCCGTCGTCGAAGGTCAGCACGATCTCCTTGTCCTCGAGCGGCAGCGAACGGCTGTATTGAACCGTACCGATACGAGGGAATTCGCGGGGGTCGACCGTCAGCACGCGGCTGGTGCCGAGCGCGTTCGGATTGTTCGAGCAGTCGGCGGCGCGCGCTTTCGCGGTCGCGAGCGCGACGAACATCAGAACGATCAATCCGATAGTGCGCCAGAGCATGAGGTGCCGATCCGCCGTTGTGCCGGGTGAAAGCCTCACCGGCACAATGCGCACCTTAGCCTTTGGCGGCGACGACACAGCGGCGGGCCGTCAAATATTGGAAGTCATATTTAACGCGGGCGCGAAAAGATTAACGGCGCGCGCCATGCGAGATGTTAATGCGCGTCCTTAACGCGTGTCTTTAACGTGCCTGGGCCGGCACGACATGCACCACGCGATAGTCGCGGCGCTTCAATTCGCGCAGCAGTTCCGGCAGCATGGCCGCGGTCTTCGGCTGGATGTCGTGAAGCAGCACGATGCCGCCGCCGGCCTTCGCTAACCGCTGGAGCAGCAGCGTGCGCTCGTGCTGCGGCGTCATCGGGTTCCAGTCGCCGGGCCACAGGTCGGCGCCGAACACCGCGATGCGACGTTCCTTGAGCCGCTCCAGCAGCGCGGGACTCGAAGCAAAACCCGGGAAGCGAAAGAACGGCGTTCGCGGCGGCCCGCCGGGCTCGCCGTAAACGGCCGCCTCCACCGCCGCGATGCCAAAGTCGATCTCGGCTTCGGCGCGCTCGAGCGGCATGCGGTTGAGCAGCGGATGCTTGTAGGTGTGGTGGCCGACGGTGTGACCCTCGGCCGATACGCGCTTGGCCAGCGCTGGATGAGCCGCGGCATTGCGTCCGAGCATGAAGAAGGTGGCGCGAACACATTCGCGCTTGAGCGCGTCCAGCACGCGGTCGGTGGTGCCGGCGAGCGGTCCGTCGTCGAAGGTCAGCACGATCTCTTTGGGCGCCAGCGGCAGCGTTTGCGGAAATTGTTTGCGGCCGACCGGCGCGGTCTGCGCCGGATCGATCGCCAGCACACGCTCGGTGCCGAGCGCGGCTGGATTGCCGGGACAGTCGACCGCCGTTGCATGGGACGGCGGCAGCGCGAACAACGTCAGGCCAAGCACCAGCAGTTTTCGATTCATCGGTCGTCCTTGGTCCGAGCATGACCCGATCATGGTGGCGGCGACAAGGATAATTGCAATGCTCCGATCGTGCCCTGCGATTGCCAGTCGCGAAAGTGGGGCGTACAAGCGCGCCATCCTTTCGTCCCACACGCTCGCGATGGCGAAACCGGCATGGTCGATCAGGCTGACATGACCGGGACCACGGCGGCTGACGCCTTCCGCGACAACGACGGGGCGATCCGCACTCAGTTCATCGACAACGTACAAGCGTCGATCGAGCGGGGCGACGGCGCGGGCTTGCGGGCGCTGGTCGACGAGTTGCACGAGTCCGACACCGGCGACCTGATCGAGGCGCTTGATGCGGACTTGCGCCCGCGCTTTGTCGAATTGCTCGGCCGGGAGTTCGACTTCACCGCGCTTACCGAGGTCGAGGACACCGTTCGCGGAGAGATCCTCGAAGATCTGCCCGCCAAGATCGTCGCCGAGGGTGTGCGCGACCTCGATTCCGACGACGCAGCGCACATCCTTGAAGACCTGCCGCAGCAGGAGCAGGCCGAAATCCTGCAGCAGATGCCGCCGCCCGAGCGCAACGCGGTCGAGCGCATCTTGCGTTATCCGGAAGCATCCGCCGGCCGGCGGATGCAGACCGAGTTCATCGCGGTGCCGCCGTCATGGACTGTCGGCGACGCGATCGACCACATGCGGGAGACCGCCGACCTCCCGGAGCGTTTCTTCGAGCTCTATGTGGTGGACGACGGCGGGAAGCTGCTCGGCGCGATCGGCCTTGACCGGCTCCTCCGCGCCAAACGGCCGGTGTCTTTGGCCGACCTGATTGATCATGACCGCCGGCGGGTTCGCGCCACCGAGGACCAGGAGGCGGTGGCGCGCATGTTCGAGCGCTATAACCTCGTCGCGGCGCCGGTGGTGGACGACGGCGAGCGGCTCGTGGGCGTGCTGACCTTCGATGACATCGTCGACGTCATCGAGGAGGAGGCCGAAGAGGACATCCGCGCCCTCGGCGGCGTGACCCGAGACGAAGAACTGGCCGATTCGGTCTGGCGGATTGCACGCGGCCGGTTCAACTGGCTCTTGGTCAATCTCGCCACCGCATTCCTGGCGTCATCGGTGCTGGGTCTGTTCGAAGGTTCGCTGGAGAAGATGGTGGCGCTCGCGGTGTTGGCGCCGATCGTGGCGAGCCAAGGCGGCAACGCCACCACCCAAACCATGACCGTGGCAGTGCGCGCCCTTGCCACCCGCGAACTGACCGACGCCAACGCCTGGCGGGTGATCGTCCGCGAACTGCTGGTCGGATTGGTCAACGGTTTGGCGTTCGCGGTCATCACCGGCGTCGCGGCCTGGGCCTGGTTCAGGGTGCCTGGCCTCGGCATCGTCATCGGGCTCGCCATGATATGCAATCTGCTGGCAGCGGCGCTCGGCGGCATCCTGATCCCGCTCGGACTTAACCGGCTGCGGGTCGACCCTGCGGTGGCGTCGAGCCCGTTCGTCACCACGGTCACCGACGTGGTCGGCTTCTTCGCCTTTCTGGCCATTGCGACGGTGTGGTTTGGCCTGAAGTAGGGCGGCTCGATACGCCAGCATCGGCGTGGTGGTTGTCCGGAGCATTGCGCCACGGCGGATGAGCTCTTTGGCAATGCCGACCTGGCCCTGCAGCGCCTTAATCAGGCGCCGCTGACGGCTCGTTAACCCTCCGCCTTTACGTTTCCATCCGGGGTATTTGCGTTCAGCCGGACGGTGCGTTTCCTAATGAGTGTTGCAGCGCCAGCGCGCCGGCTGTGGACGCCCCGCCTGGTGGCGACGCTGGCCCTGTTTGTGGTCAGCGCCACGTTCTTCTCGGTCATCGTCGGCTATGCGCTGGTCAGGCAGGCGGACGACCGCCAGAGCCTGGAGCGTCGCGCCGCGCTATTGGGCGCCATCGACGACATTCGCGGCTCCGGCGCCGATTTCACCGCGCTCGACACCCGCCACATCAAGGGCATTGAGCGCACGGCAGGCCTCAAGGACCTGCGTTTCGAAACCGAGCCGGCCGCCGGCGACCGCGAAATCCAATCCGTACTGAGCAGCAATGGCCGCATCGTTGGCTGGTTCTCCTGGGAGCCTGATCGCTCGATGAGCAACGCGCTGAGCCAACTGCGGCCGCTGCTGGCGCTGACCGGTATGTTCCTGATCGGCTTTGCCGGCATTGCGCTGTGGCTGCTGCGGCGTGCGGTCGGTGATCTCAGCAGGAGCGAGAAACTCGCCTGGACGTTGGCGCACGAGGACATGCTCACCGGCCTGTACAACCACCGCAAGATGATCGAACTGATCGACGGTGCGTTGGAGGGACGGGCTGACGGCGAGGTGGTGACGTTGGCGCTGCTCGATCTGGACGGCCTGAAGGACGTCAATGACGCGCTCGGTCACCGTGTCGGCGACGAGCTCCTCAAGGCCTTCGGCGGCCGCGTCAAAGACATTCTGCCGCCACGGGCATTCTGCGGCCGTCTCGATGGCGACGAATTCGCCGTGGCAATGAACGCGTCCGATGTGGGCACGGCCGAGGCCGCGGTGGCTTCGATCGCCGGCGCGCTGACGCGGCCGTTTTGGATTAACGAACAGGTGGTGCAGGTCGGCGTCACAACCGGTCTTGCGCACGCGCCGCGCGACGCCCAAAGCCGCGACGAGCTGATGCGCTGTGTTGACCTTGCGCTTCGCGCCGCAAAAAGAAACCAACGTGGCGGTGTTGTCCATTTCGACCCGGCGATGGAGGTCGAGTTCGACGAGCGACGCTTCCTCGAAAAGGAATTGCGGCGGGCGCTCGACGAAAAGACTCTCGACGTGCATTACCAGCCGATC
>C688J18823_10002590_pt1 | contig 11296 bp, 11 predicted proteins | sample HopSoiMetagenom1_FD_18823 | JGI IMG/M metagenome (IMG submission 18823) | reverse complement strand
GCCGCGGCCAGACCAGCCCGTACACCGGCAGCCGCCACAGGTCGCGGCGGCGCAGCTCGCCCACCACGACCAGATCGAGCGCGGTGTCGAATCCGGCCCGCGGCGCCGCACGGATCCCATAGCGCCCCAGGTACGTGTACGGATGCTGGTTCGCCACGGCGAGATAGGACGAGCGAAACGACGCACCCTTCGCGCGCACGGTCATCCGGGCGGGCAGGGTGAAGCGGTCGCCCCGCAGCACCCGCAGCGCTGCGAGCACGACGCGGAGGTCGCTTGGCCTGGTCGCATCGGCCCGCAGCGCGCGCGCCTCCTCCACCAGCCGCATGGCCTCCGCGTCGATACCGAGACCGGCGGAGAACGTGAACCGCCGCCCGTTCAGCACACCCAGGCCAACCGGCCGGGTGCTGCCCGAGGCGACGGCACCGGCGAGCATACGGGCGGCGCGGCGAGGCTCGTTGGGGTATCCGAGCTGGCGCGCGAACACCGACGTCGCCCCCGCGGGCAGGAATCCGGTTGCCACCGCGGGCGGCACGCCGTTCACGACCTCGTTGGCGGTGCCGTCGCCTCCCATGGCGACGAGGACGTCTGCACCCTCCGAAGCGGCGAGCTCGCGGGCATGACCGGCCCGTTCGGTGAGAGCCACCTCGACGTCGGCCACCTGCCGGAGGGTGTCCGCCACATCGGCCACCAACAACTCGGTCACCCCCGTGGCCACCGGGTTCACGATCAGGCGCAGCCTCATCGGGCCGGTACCATACCCGGGTGGACGCTTCGGCCCTTCGAACGTATGCGGTCGCCGCCGGCATCCCGGCGACGCTGGTCGTGCTGGCCCATCTGGCGCTGGAGTGGAACGGCGCCGGCGGGTACGAGGCGCGGCGGACGCTCGCGTTCCAGCACGGCATCGCGCTGGCGGCCATCCTGGCGCTGCTGCTGGCGGCCGGCCGCCTCGCGCTGTACCTCGAGGGCCGGGCGCGCTGGCCCATCTCCGACGCCATCGCCATCTCGGGCACGGTCACCGTGCTGGCCCACCTGGCCTGGGTGTGGCGCGACAGCAGCGACCCCATGCGGCAGTTCGGCGTCACGGCAGCGCACGTCCTGGCACTGGGAGCGGTCTGGGGAGCCACGATGCTGGCCCGGCGGATCGAGGGACGGATTCTCACATCCACCTCCAATGCAGCCAACCGCCGGCCAATCGCCGGGGAATAGAACCCTGGCAATGTCGAACATGCTGAAGTCGAGCGGCCTTCTGCTTGCAGCGGTGCTGTCCGGTGCGATCACCGCGCTCTGGGTCGACTCGACACACCCGCAGAGCACGACGATCGTCCGCACCGAGACGATCGCAGCGCCGCAGACCGTCGCCTCGGCCCCCACTTCGGCAGGGCTCGACGCGACGCAGGTCTACCGCCGGGCCGGCCCGGGTGTCGGCGTCGTTCGCACCAACGCCGGCCTCGGCACCGGCTTCGTCATCGACTCGGACGGACATGTCCTGACCAACGCCCACGTGGTGGTCGATGCGACCACCGTCGACTTCGAGCTCCCGCGGACGCTCGCGGGCGGCGAGATCGAGACCTACCCGGCGAAGGTGCTCGGTCTCGACAAGAGCACCGACGTCGCCGTGCTCCAGATCGACGCCCCGGCCGACAAGCTGCATCCACTGGCGCTCGCCGCCAGTGGCAACCGCCCCGTGGTCGGGGAGCCCGTGGTGGCGATCGGTACCCCGCTGGGAGAGGAGGGCACGGTCACGACCGGCATCGTCTCGGCGGTGTCGCGCGAGATCGACTCGCTGACGCCGAACGTCAAGATCTACGGCGCCATCCAGACCGACGCGGCGATCAACCACGGCAACTCCGGTGGCCCCCTGCTCAACGGCGAAGGGCAGGTGATCGGCATCAACAGCCAGATCCTGTCGGAGAACAACGGCAACATCGGTATCGGCTTTGCCATCCCCATCTCCACCGCCCGGGACGTCGCCGACCAGATCATCAGCACGGGCAAGGTGGCCCATGCCTGGCTGGGCATCGAGGGCAACGAGCTGACCGCGAACGTCGCAAAGGCGCTCAGCCTCTCGGTGCAGCAGGGCGTCCTCGTCGGCCAGGTGGTCAACGGCTCGCCTGCCGACAAGGCCGGGCTGCACGGCGGTACCACCTCCGTGACGGTCGAGGGCCAGAGCATCATGTCGGGGGGCGACGTGATCGTGACCATCGACGGCACCCAGATCCATACCTTCGCCGACCTGGCCGAGACCATTGCCAGGCACAGCCCCGGCGACACCATCCCGCTTCAGGTCCTGCGGGGCGGAAACACCATGACCGTCCAGGTCACGCTCGGCAAGCGCTGAGGCACGGTGCGCAGCGGGCGGACCGGCCGCACCGCCTCCCTCACACCACCTCGACGATGACGTCGTCGACATCTCCGAGCGCGGAGCGGACGGCGTCCTCGACCCGGCTTGCGATCACGTGACCCTCGCGGACGGTCATGCCGGGCCTGCCCTGCACCGACGTGACGACCAGCAGCCGCGGTCCCTGCCGGTACACCACCACCTCCGGCCGGCCGCCGGTGACCGTACGCACCGCCTCGGTCGCAATCCGGGCCTTGTCGGGCTCGGCGGCGCTCACCACCCGAGCCGGCTGTGCATCGGGCGCGAACGGTTCGACGTGGGCGAACACCCGGGCGGCGCCGAACTCCCGCGCGATCTCCTGCTTCAACCGCTGCACGACCGGTGCGGCCTGCTGCAGCGAGAGCCCGTCGTCGAGGCGGACGTGCAGCGTGATCGCCCTGCCCTCCGGCGCCTCGAGCACCGTGATGTTGTGAGTCTCCACCACCTCGGGCACGCGCAGCGCCGCAGCGGCCACCCGCTCGTTGGCGCGCTCCCTGCCCGCCGTCGGCTCGACGTGGACGACCACCGAGGCGGGACCCTCCACGCTGTCCCGCACGGCCTGCTCCACGCGATCCATCGTCTGATGGCTCCGCTCGAGCCCCTCCAGCCGGGACACCCCGATGACGACGTCCGCAAAGCTCTCGCCGCCTGCCTCGCGCACCCGGACGGACCGGACCTCGCGCACGCCCGGGACCCCGCCGACCACCTGCTCGATCAGCGTGGCGACACCGCTCGGAGCGCGGTCCATCAGCACGTCGACGTTGCCCGCGGCGAGGCGGACGGCCGCCACGAGCACGAGCACCGCGACGAACAGGGCCGCCCATGCATCGCCCGAGGTCACGCCATTCGCCACGAAGACAAGGCCGACGAGCACGGCCAGCGTCCCGGAGAAGTCGGAGACGAAGTGCATCGCGCTTGCGAGCAGCGCGGCGTTCCGCTCCCGTCTGCCCGTGCGAAGGGACACAGTCGCGCGAGCGGCATCCACCGCCAGCACGCCAATCAGCAGCGCGAACGCGTACCACGTCGTCTCGACGTGGCCACTGTCGCCGCCGAGCCTGCCGATGGCCTCCCACGCAATCCACAGCGCGGCGCCGGAGAGAAGCAGCGATTCCGACAGGGCGGCCAGGTGCTGCGCCTTGCCATGCCCGTACTGGTGGCGAGAGTCCGGCGGCCGCTCGGCAACGGTGACCGCATACAGGGTGAGAACGGCTGCGACGGCGTCGAGTGCCGAGTGTGCCGCCTCGGCTAGGATGCCAAGGCTTCCCGTCGCCAGGCCGACAAGGAGTTTGACAGCGGCCAGGACCAGGGCAGCAGCCAGAGAAATCGCGGCCGTTCGGCGCGCGCTTGACATGCGTTCAATAGTAGGCGAGCCCATTTCCCCCCGATCACGCCAACTCATCGAGAGGCACAGATGAGCTCCGCTCAGGAGACCGCGCGAACGGACGAGCGACCGAGCGGGCAGGTTCGGTGCCTGGTGGTCGACGACCACGCCGCCATCCGCGAGGGGGTCAAGATGATCCTTGCTCGCGACCGGGAGATCTCCGTGATCGGCGAGAGCTCGAGCGGCGACGCGGCGATCGAGATGGCCGAGCGGCGCAGGCCCGACGTGATCCTGATGGACGTCCGGATGCGGGGTATGGACGGGTTCGAGGCAACACGGCGGATCACCGCCGCGCACCCCGGGATGGCCGTGATCCTCTACACGGCGCACGGCGAGCGTGGGCTTCTCGCCGAGGGCCTGGACTGCGGGGCCCGCGGATACGTGCTCAAGGATGCCCCGCCTGACGACATCGTCCGGGCGGTCAAGCGCGTTGCCGAGGGCGGCGCCTACGTCGACCCCACCCTCGCATCCGAGTTGGTGTCGCCGCGGGCAACCGAGAAGATCCCGGCCCTGTCGACCCGCGAGCGTGAGATCCTCGGGCTTCTGGCGAACGGCCTCTCGAACCCGGAGATCGCCGCGCGCCTGTTCATCAGCCCCGAGACCGTGCGCACCCATGTCCGCAACGCGATGGCGAAGCTGGAGGCGGACACGCGCACACAGGCGGTCGCACTTGCCCTGCGCTACGCGCTGATCGACTAGATGACCGAACCAGCCGGCACGCGCGGCTCACCGGAAGACCCCTGGACCCGCACGGTGCCGCCGCCCGAGTCGATCGTCCGCAGCCTTGTGCTGGTGGCCGCCGCGGTGGTCGCCGTGCTGCTGCTCGTCGAGATCCTGACCGGACAGTTCCTCTATGCCGCCGGTCTGGGCCTGACCCTCGGCATCCTCGCGGTCGCCATGCGGGGCATGGAGATGGCCCGCACGAGGCATCGTCAGCTCGAGGCGGCCGGCGAGCTGCGCGCGCGCCGGGACGCCGAGCTGTTCGATCACATGGTGGGCATGCTCGACGAGGAGCGTGAGGCCATCGCGCACCGGCTGCACGACGGGCCGCTGCAGGTCATCGCCGCGATCCGTCTGATGGCCGACGCGGCCCGCCGTTCACTCGAGGACGGCGACGAGGACTCCGCCCGCAGGACACTCACCAGGCTCGAGGAGCATGCGTCGAGCGTGTCCGACGACCTGCGGCGGACGACCGGGCGCCTGCATCCCGTCGTCCTGGAGCAGCGCGGTCTTTTGCCGGCGCTGGAGTCGCTGATCGAGACGGTCAACGAGGAGTACGGCACCGCGGCGGACCTCTCCACGCCGGACGGAAGCTGGCGAGGCTCGCCGGAGCGCGACATGGCGCTCTATCAGCTCGCCCGAGAGGCCGCCGTGTCGGCCGCACGGTCCGGCGCGATGCATGTGCACGTCGGCCTCGAGCGGGACGAGCGCGAGGTGCGCCTGGTCGTGTCCGCGGACGGCGACGGTGTGCTCGGGTCTCGGCATGACGTCCGCACCCAGCTCCTGGCGGCCAGGGCAGCGCGGATCGGCGGCTCCTTCGAGCTCGCGGACGACTCGACCCGGGTGGTCGTGCGGGCGCCGGCATGACCCGGGTGGGCGTGCTGGGCGTTGCCGCCCAGGACACCGTTACGCTGGAGGGCGATCCGCCGATCAGACGCCCCGGCGGAACGCCGCTGTTCGCGGAGCGGGCGCTGCGCGCCGCGGGCGCGGAGCCCGCGACCGTCGTGTTCGGGTCGCCGATCGACTCGCGGCTCGTCCATCGGGGCGGGACGACGACGCAGGAGATCCGCAGCCTCGCCCCGGCGCTCTCGGTGGCGCAGGTGGTTCGCGAGGTGCTGCCGGCCCTGCGGGATTGCCGCTGGGTGCTGCTCGGCGGCCAGACCGGCGGGGAGTTCCCCCCGGAGGTGCTCGAGCGGCTCGCAGCAGCCGGGCACGACCTAATGCTCGACGCACAGGGGCTCTCCCGCGGCCAGCGACTGGGGCCGGTCACGCTCGGCCCCTTCCCACCCGAGAGCTATCGCGGCGTCCGCTGCCTCAAGCTGAACCAGGCCGAGGCCAGGGCGGCCTTCGGCGGTGACGGGCCGGAGACCGCGTTGCGCATCGGCGTGCCAGAGGTGCTGCTCACCTGCGGGCCGGCCGGCCTGTTCGTCGCCACGGGCGGCAGCGTGGAGAAGGTGGCCGGATCCGGCGAGCCGTTCCGCGACCCGACCGGCGCAGGCGACAGCCTGGCGGCGCTGTACTGCCTTGCCCGAAGCGACGGTGCGAGCCCCGTCGAAGCCGCCCGCTCGAGCGTCGCCGCCGTCGAGGAGCTCTACGGCAGCTCGTAGTGCCCGCGGCCGACCAGCACCGCCGACCCACCGACTCGCGGCGGCGCACCCGGCGCCAGCTCCACCGTTATGGTGCTCGGGCGACCCAGCTCGACGCCCTGGAGGATCGTGAGCGAGCGGCCCAGGCGCACCCCCAGCGGCCCTGCGGCGATGCCGGTCCCGGGGTCCTCGGCGATCCCGGCCCAGGGACAGAACACGCGCACCCGGACGGGATCCGCACCGCCGTCGTGATAGACCGAGAGGACGTCAAGCCCGGGGATCCGGCCCAGGCCGAGGAGATCGGGCGCCAGCGCAGCGAGCTCCTGCTCCGACGCCACACCGGCCAGCCCCACCAGGACGCCGTTGTCGCCCACCGTGATCGGCCGCTGCCCGATGCCGAGCGCCGCGCAGATGGCCTCGCTCTGCGGATGCTCGGAAAACCGCGGCTGCGGCTGCTCCATCACCGCGCCGGTGACGACGTCATGGTCGCGCTTGAGGTCGATTGCGAGCACCCCCACTCCGGTCTCGATCGCCAGCCGGTCGAGCGGGACGGCGCGGCCCAGCACGACCGACGTGCCGATCACGGGATGACCGGCGATCGGCAGCTCTCGGGCCGGCGTGAAGATCCGCACTCGGAAGCTGCCTCCCTGCTCCGCGGGCAGCACGAACGACGTTTCGGAGAGGTTCGTCTCCCGCGCCAGCGCCTGCATGCGTGCGCCGTCGAGCCCGCGGGCATCGGTGAACACGCAGAGCGCATTGCCCTCCAGGGGCCGCTGCGCGAACACGTCGCAGAGCACGAACCGATGAGCCGTCATGTCGCCGCCGAGGATAGCCACTTGCCGATCATCCGCCGCAGCGCCTACCCTGTCGCACCGTGCACGAACCGATCCGGATCCTGATCGCGGAAGATAACGCGCTCCTGCGCGGCGTCCTCAGAGACGCGCTGGCCGAAGCGGGCATGACCGTCGTTGCCGAGGCCAGCGACGGGGCCGAGGCTGTCGCGCTGGCCGAGCAGTCGTCGCCGGACGTGGTCGTCATGGACATGCGGATGCCCAACGTCGACGGCATCGAGGCGACCGAGCGGATCGCGAGCTCGGCGTGGGCGATGCCGGTCGTCGTGCTGTCCGCCTACGACGAACCGCAGATGATCGAGGCGGCGCTGGCGGCCGGCGCCACCAACTGCCTGAAGAAGGGCGTTGGCCTCGACGAGCTGATCGAGGCCATCAAGGCCGCCGACCGCACCTCCGCCTAGATCAGGCAGGGATCCGCACGCCCGCGGCGCTCCCACGCCGCGCCGCGTCGACCAGCCCGGCGAACAGCGGCCCGCCGCCCCGCGCATCCTCCTCGGGATGCCACAACACACCCAGGCAGAAGCGCCCGGGCAGCTCGATCGCCTCGACCACCCCGTCCGGTGCCTCGGCCGAGACCTGGAGACCGTCACCGAGGCGGTCCGGCGCCTGGTGGTGGCACGAGTGCACCTCGGCCTTGGGGCCGAGCAACGCGGCGGCCAGCGTGCCGTCCTGCATCCGCACCGGGTGACGGGTGAACGTTCCGGGCGGGCCCTTGTGCACGCCCCCGTCGGCGACGACGTCCGCCAGGTGCTGCTGCAGGGTGCCTCCGCGAAGCACGTTCAGGAGCTGCATGCCCCGGCAGATGCCGAGCACGGGCATGCCCCGCTCGACCGCGGCGCCAAGCAGTCGGAGCTCGGCGCGGTCGCGGCCGGGATGCACGCCGATCGTCTCGGAGTGCGGCTCCTCGCCGTACACCTGCGGGTCGACGTCGGAGCCGCCCGTCAGCACCAGCCCGTCGAGCCGGTCGAGCACCTGCGCCATGTCGTCGAGCGGGGGCAGCACCACCGGCAGACCGCCGGCCGCATCGATCGACCGGGTGTACCCGGACGGCACCATCACGCAGCTCACATCGTGCCAGTGCGAGAACGCGGCGGGCACCTCGTACGCCGAGACGCCGATCAGCGGGCGGTTGCGGACCATGCCAGCAGGAGTATATGAATGCCCGACCGGCGCACCGCCGGGGCGGATCGAAGGAGCGGTCAAGTGACGCTGGACGAGCTGCGACTCGAGGTCGAGAGCGGGATGATCGACACCGTCCTGCTGGTCATGACCGACATGCAGGGACGGCTGATGGGAAAGCGTCTCCACGCCCCGTTCTTCGTCAGCGACGTCGCCGAGCACGGTGCCGAGGGCTGCTACTACCTCCTCACCGTGGACGTCGACATGAACACCGTGCAGGGCTACTCGATGGGCTCGTGGGACACCGGCTACGGCGACTTCGTGTTCCGGCCCGACATGGCGACGCTCCGGCGCGTCCCCTGGCTCGAGCGGACCGCGCTCGTCGTCGCCGACCTGGAATGGCAGGACGGAACGCCGGTTACGGCCTCGCCGCGGCAGATCCTGCGGCGGCAGCTCGACCGGCTTGCCGAGCGAGGGTGGACCGCCAACATCGGGTCAGAGCTGGAGTTCGTCCTGTTTCGCGAGAGCTATGACACCGCCCGGCGCAAGCGGTACCACGACCTCGAGCCGGCCAACCCGTACAACGTCGACTACTCCGTCTTCGGCACGACCATCGTTGAGGACGTGATCCGCCCGATCCGCCTGGGAATGGCGGGAGCCGGCATTCCCGTGGAGGACTCCAAGGGCGAGTGCAACTTCGGCCAGCACGAGGTCAACTTCCGCTTCTCAGACGCCCTGACCATGGCTGACAACCATGTGATCTACAAGAACGGCGCCAAGGAGATCGCCTGGCAGAACGGCAGCGCGATCACGTTCATGGCCAAGGTCAACGAGCGCGAGGGCAACTCGTGCCACATCCATGCCAGCCTCTGGGACGAGGGCGGCAGCCTGTTCCCCGGCGACGACGGCCACGGCTTCTCGCCGCTCTTCGAGCACTTCGTCGCCGGTCAGCTGGCGGCGACCCGCGAGCTGATCTCCATGCTGGCGCCGAACGTGAACTCGTACAAGCGGTTCGCGGTCGGATCGTTCGCTCCCACGGCGATCGTCTGGGGGATCGACAACCGCACCTGCGGATTTCGCGTCGTCGGCCACGGCAACGGCCTGCGGCTGGAGAACCGGCTGCCGGGTGCAGACGTCAACCCCTACCTCGCCTTTGCCGCGATCATCGCGGCGGGACTTCACGGCATCGACAACGAGCTGCCGCTCGAGGAGGAGTTCCACGGGAACGCCTACCAGGCGCCGGAGGAGCGGCGAGCCCCTCGGTCGCTTCGCGATGCGGCGGATCTGTTCGAGAGCTCGCAGCTGGCTCGGGACGCCTTCGGCGACGACGTCGTCGACCACTACGTCCACTTCAGCCGCACCGAACAGCAGGCGTTCGACGCGGCGGTCACCGACTGGGAGCTGTTCCGCGGCTTCGAGCGCCTGTAGCGGCCCTTAAGTGCGATAGCCGCCGAGAGAAGACTCTCTCGGCGGCTATCGGGCGAGCCGGTGAGCTGGTCTGCTCACTGGTCCGCGGGCCTCGCTCGGCCGGTCAGGCGGCGGAACGCCGAACCTCGGCGTGCCCGGCGCTCCTCGCGGCGGTGCTCCCTGGCGAGGCGGAGAAGCAGGTCCCGCTCGCTCTCGCGACGCGGCGGCCGCTGCCGCTCATGCTGATGGATTGGTACTCGTGTGATCATGTACGCAGTATATCGCCGGTTGATTGCGGAGTCAACCGAATAAACATGTCCTTCACACGATTTCAACCGAAAACTCTTCTCCGTTCGGCGAGGCGGCGCGCAGGCGCGGACAACGCTCGCACTACGAGCGGAAGCGGGTCTGTCGGATCCTGAAGCGCCACGGTGGGGTGCAGCCGGAGGGGACGCATCCGTGCGAGATCTCCCAGGTGGCGGAGGCGAGCGCCGGCGAGGTACGTGCGCGGAAACACGTACGTCGTCCGCGTGTCGGCCGCCGTGGACTCGCCGAGGTCCCGGCCCAGCGCCAGCCGCAGAAGCCCGTCGACCGGATCGAGGCCACCGGCGAGCGTCCCGAACAGATGCGAGGCCCAGAGCCGGGGGTTGAGCTCGAATGCCACCAGCCGACCACTGCGCGTCTCGCGGCGCATGTCGACGTGGGCAAGCCCGGACCATCGAAGGCCGTCGAGAAGCCGTGCGGCGAGGGCGACGGCGTCGGCGTCCTCCACGCAGCGGACGGCCACCGGTCGGCCGTCGAGAGACTCGTGGTGGCGGAGGTTCACGTTGGCGTAGGAGCGGAGCGTCCGTCCCTGCACCGCCACAGCGCTGACGTCGACGTCCTGGCCGACCACCAGCTCCTGCAGCAGGCTGGGGCGCATCGGCGACGGAAGGTCGGCCGGATCGGCCACGATCAGCTTGGGGCCGAAGTCGACCGGCTTCAACACCATGGGCCGGCCCGCCGCGCGGATGATGACCGCCGCCTCGCGGCGGGACGCCACAGGGTGCGTCACGGGCACCGGTATGCCCATGGCTTCACACGTCTCCCAGAAGCGCCGTTTGTCCAGCGCGATGCCCATCGCCTCAGCGGACGGCAGGGGCGGGACGGCCATCCCCGCGAATGCCGCCGGGTGGGCCGCCACGAGCGTCGTCTCCGGCGGCGTCAACGGCAGCACCACCGTGGCGCCGCGGGCACGAGCCCAGTCCCCGAGCCGTCGGGCAAGCGCTGCGTCGGCGGCTGCGCCGGGGACGCCGAGCCGGGGAAGCGAGAGATAGCCGGCGCAGTAGCGCGAGCGGGCGGGATGCCGTGCGGGTGCTGAAGAGCCGAGCAGGCAGGAGTGGCCGCCCCTGCCCAGGGTGCGCATGGCCGCAAGTGCGAAGCTTGGATTGTCGGACAGCACGAGAACTCGCCGCATCTGACCTCCATCGGCGGCAGGAGAAGATTTCAAAAACCCCGCAAGAGGGGGAGGACCGTCTCAGGCTGTGCGCCGATATCGCTGGCACAACACCGGGAGCGCGTGACGGTCTGAAGGACCGCAGCCTCTTCGTGGAGCGACGGCCGCCTGCGGGCGGTCGTCGTCGTTTCGGCGCGGCGGTACCCTTCCACCGTGGCGGATCTCGGACACACGGCGCTCGGCGCCTGGAGCGGTGGGCGTTTCATGCATTTCGGCGAACCGATCGCCGAGGACCGGCTGGTGGACCTCCTCCGCCCGGACGAGCGGATCCGAACGGTGGTGACGGCCGACGTCTACGGCCAGGGCGCCGCCGACGAGCTGGTCGGCCGGGCGCTCGCCGGCCTCGCCCGCGACCGCTAC
>C688J18823_10002589_pt1 | contig 11299 bp, 13 predicted proteins | sample HopSoiMetagenom1_FD_18823 | JGI IMG/M metagenome (IMG submission 18823) | reverse complement strand
ATGCGGGCGTGCCGCTGCGCAACGGCGTTGATGTCATCGTGTCGGAAGGCACTTCGACATTCGTCCTGAAGTCGCAACCGTATGGCGATGTCACGGCAAGCGTGCAAGGGGATCGCAGTGCGGGTTATCTCAATACCGTCGCACAGTTAGTGTCGCACGTCGTTCGGGATTTTGGAACAGAACCGCAATTGCGCTTCACGGCGAACGATCTTGACTCGGCGAGCATAACGGCATTCGATCAGCGCAATCCGCAACCCGTGGGCCTATACGCGAGCGACAGGGCGACGGTGCGTGAAGTGGTGGACGCACTGGCCGCGTCCGTCGGCGCACGCTTCACGCTTGGATTCGACGGCAAAGCGCGGCTTGTGAAAATTCAATTGCCGCCGACGACAACGCCGATCACGATTACTGCAAGCGAAATGGTCGCCGACTCGCTGCAAATTACGGATCGCCTCCCGGTCAGTGCGAGCGTCAAGATTGCTTTTTGCAAAAACTGGACGGTGCAAACCGGATTGACCGGACTAATCCCGGAAGAGCATAAGATGCTTTTCGGGCAAGAATGGCTTTATGCATCCTCGTCCGATCCGGTCGTCGCTGCGGCTTACGGTCTGTACGAAGAAGCGGCCGAAGAGCAAACCCTTTTGCTGCGGCGCATCGATGCGACGGCGGAAGCGGGTCGCCGCCTGCAACTGCGTAGCGTGCCGCGCACGATATATGAATTCACTGGCTTTGCGGAATTGATGTTCCTGCAATTAGGCGCCGCAGTGAAGTTGCAACATTGGCGATATGGGCTCACGGCCGGGAAGGTGGGGCAAGTCGTTTCGCTTGACGTTGATTGGATCAATTCGCGCGTGCGCGTGGGGGTGCTGATCTAATGGCACTCATTCAAAACGACCGGGACGTTTTGCTGCAAGGCGCAGCGGTCCGCACTGTTCCCGTCACGCTTCCCGGCGACATCCTTTTGCCCGGGTTCACTGGAATTGAAATCGTGCCGTCGCCGACGGGCTTTTTCAATGTGGACGCGAGCAACAATGCGACGCCTTCGCAAATCACGCTGACGGCGGTTCTAAAACAGGTCAGCGGGATCGTGAATTGGAGCATCGTAATCGGCTCGGCGACGCTGACGATTCCGCTCGGCGGATCGAATCTTGTGCGCTATCTAAACGGTAGCGACATGGGAACCGATAACGTCGTTATCCAAGTGAGCGTCACGGATTCGCGCTCGGGGACGACGTACACGTCGCAGGTGCAACTTTCAAAGATTCACGCGGGCGCAGCGGGTCCGCGCGGCACGGTCACGGGGATTGTCAACGTCACGTCCGCCGTATGGAGCAACGTCGCGGCAAGCGATAAGGTCACGGCGCTTACCGGCTCGTCGGAATTGAAACTTGGCGACGTGATAACGGAGCAATTTTCCGATTCATGGGTCGAAACGCGCACATGGGACGGGACCGGCTGGATTGTTATCAATCAGCTAATCAACGGAAATCTTTTGACGCGCGGGTCAGTCATCGCAAATGCGATGGCCGCGAATTCGATCACTGCCGCAAACGCAGCGCTCGCGAATGCATCGATTGCCACGGCGAAGATTCAAGTCGGCGCAATCGACAATGCGCGCATCGGTAGCGTCATTCAATCGGACAATTACGTTCCGGGCTCTTCGGGATGGACGATCCGCAAGGATGGTTCCGCGGAATTCAACGGCGTTGTCATCAGCCGTCCACAAGTGGTCGCGTCTGGCGATTTCGTAACCAATGCGGCAAGCGCGCACTTCTTCGGGCCACCGTGGGGCGATCCGTTTTCGGGCGAAGTGAAATGGTATATCGACACGGGATATAACGACGTTTACGACGTGATGACGACGACGCGCCCGGGATATCTCGCAAAGGCGATTTGCATTCAATCGCGGGCCACATGGTCAAGCGATCCGGGCGGCGTGAAATTCTACGATGTTCCCGTCGAAGCAATTCCGTGGTCGTCAATCGATCATTACAAGGTCGGTCCGAACATGGGTCAACCGGGCGGGCGGATGTTGATGCAATTGCGCGTGCCGATGCCGCGCAATGTATGGGGATCGGTAACGTCGATTCGCATCGATGTCATTCGTTGGTCGCTTATGAGAGTTACTTAAAATGGCAGAGCGATTGCCACCGAATAACGCCGAACTGCTCGCGATTCCGCTCGGGGATGAAAGCACGCGTTCGCAATGGTATTTGTGCGACGAAAGCGGTCGATTCGTTTCAATGCTATTTTTGACCGACGCCGAATACAGCACGCGCCCGGATCAACATCTATTGACGAAGACGCTTCCGCCGCAGGTCGCGCCGGACCCGGCCGTGACGCTGCAACGCGGTAAAGATGAATTGCGAGGCGTCATTGATCGCGAGCGGGATCGCCGCACGAACGATCCGCTTATTGTTCTCGCCGACGGGACGCGGCTCGACGCCGATGCACTGAGCATTGATCGATTGAGCAAGAAATTGCTTGCTCTTCAGTCCTACGAAGCGCAAGGCAAAGAGGCGCCTGCGGATGAATGTTTCTGGCGCGACTATGACAACAATACGCTCACGTTCGGTTCGCATTCGGAATATAAAACATGGCTTTCGGAATTCGCGACGACGCTTGATCAAAGGGGGACGCAGGCGTTCATATGGAGCGTGACGAAGAAAGCCGAACTCGACGCCATCACAAGCGCTGCCGATTTGGATTCATTTAACCCGCTAACATAAGTGCTATGGCAAACGGCAACCTGCGGCTCATCTTTGACAATGCAGCGGATCGCGGCTCGCTCGTCGCCTCGTCGCAGGTAGGCGCGCTCACGGTGGATAACCTGCGCAATGAAAAGAAGGCGTATGTCTGGCGGTCCGCGACGCTAAATGAATCCCTAAATTTGACTTGGGACGCACTGGAACCGATTGGCGGCGTGATTCTCGCTTTCAATAATCTCACGCCGTTCGCGACGATGCGCGTGCGCGGGTACATCAACGCGGGCGACACGACGCCGGATTTCGACACGGGGGCGAAGGCATGTCAGCCGATTCCAACATTGAAATATCTTTCATTGCTGAATCCCATTGGCGAGAATGCATACACGCCGGGAGGCGCGTCGCAACTGGCGTTCGGGTCCGGCGGTTATGGTGCAGTGTGGGCGCCGGAATTGCGTTCGGTCCGTCGGCTGCAAATCGACATCAGCGATGCACAGAATGCACTTGGATATATCGAGTCGTCGCGTCTTGTCGTCGGTAGGTTTTGGGAACCGCTATACAACTTCGATTTTGGTCATGCGGTGCAGTACATGGACGGTGGCAAATCCGAACGCAGCGAAGCGGGCGACGTGCGGATGGAACAGGGCGCGAAGTGGCGCCGCGTGAGCCTGTCACTTTCATACATGGACCCGGTTGACCGCGCGACGCTACTGCGAATCGCGCGCGTTCACGGCGCGACGAAACCGTTTTTCTTTTCGGCATTCCCTGAGAACGACGACAGAAACTTGGAACAGGTCTATCAATTGTGGGGCAAGTTCACGGAGTCGCCTCGCATAGCAAATCCACGATATGACGCGTGGGCGTCTTCACTTGATATTGAGGAAATGTAATGCCCCTCCAACGTCCCTTCGATCAGGCAGACCGCAACGTCTTGGACATGCTGAATGATTTGATGTCAGTCGGTATGCCACGTCCGACCGACGTAAACGGCGTGCCGTACAACATCGGCGCGAATGTGCAACTGCTCGCGGGCGAGCATTTCGGTTGCGTGCTTGACTGCACTGCCGCCGTCACGATCACGGCGAACGCCGACACGCTTTTCGACGGTTTCAATTGCACGATCTACGCATTGAGCGGCACGGTCACGCTCACGATGCCGTTTATCGACAATACGGCGTCGAAGACGGTCACTGTCGGAAATGCCGCAGTGATTTCGTGCAACGGCACGAAGTATCGAATCGCGCGGATGGCGGCGACGTAAGAAAGGAAAACTGAAATGGCATTGCGTCGAAGAGGATTAGGCGGGCGGTCTGTCGTAGGCTTCAGTCCGTCGCCTGCACCATCGCCGAATATCGCGCCGGTCAATACGGCGCCCGCGAGCGTGAGCGTCGTTCAAAACGACACTATCACGTTTTCATCCGCGAACAGCAACGCAGTAACGGTAGCCGATGCGGATTTGAATATGCTGACCGTCACGCTTTCATGCGGACGCGGCATCATCACGGTAATCGGCGTCACGACTGCAACTGTCACGGGCAACGCGTCAAAGCGCGTGACGCTTACCGGCAGTCCGAACGCGATCAATGCCGCAATGAGCGGGATGACGTACAAACCCGACTTCGGGGTAACGGGCGGCGACGCTCTTGTCGTCACGACGTTTGACGGAACGACAAGCGATACCGATTCCATTTCAATCAACGTGACTGCCGCGCCGCCGCCGCCCGCGCCTGCGCCCAATACGGCGCCCGTGAATACGGTTCCCGGCGCGCAGACCGTGCAGACGAACGTCGCGCGCGTTTTCTCTGCGGGAAATGGCAATCTCATTTCCGTCGCCGACTCGGATACCGCAGTGATTTCGACAACGGTATCTGTCACGCATGGAACGCTGACGGCGACAACGTTCGCGGGCGCGACGATTGCTGGAAACAATTCCGCGAACGTCACGATTACCGGCAGTCCGTCGGCGATCAATGGCGCGCTCGCGACACTGACCTACACGCCTGCGAATGCATATCAAGGCGCCGACACGCTGACCGTTACGACATCGGACGGGACGCTGACGGATACCGACACGGTTGCAATTACCGTGAGTGCGAGCGCTCCCGCGCCGACGCCTGCGCCCACTCCTGCGCCTGCACCATCGCAAGCCGACACGATCAATCTTCCGCTCGCGCGCCATCCGGTTGATTGGCTCAATACCGGCGAATACGTAATTGCCGATGGTCGTTGGGGAATGAAATCCCTAAATATCGCGCTGGAACCGGATTTAACCGAAGGTGCTGCGGCGACGCAGTTCATGCAGTTAATCGAACGGTCAAACACGCTTGGGACCGATGGCTCTTTCGGATTCGAATTGAATTTGCGGTGGCCGGAATTCAATTCGAACGGTCACGCAATCGACGGCAATGCGTCTTACAACGAAGTCAAGACGTATCCGTCAGTCATCTTCGGCGGGAAACCGGGCTATTACGGTTCGTCCTATACGCCTGCATTTTCCGTCGCAATTCGTAAGCCTGACGGCGTGAGCGTGCCAAGTGCGCCGTCCGGAATGCCTTTCAATATCGCGCAGGATTGGCAAGCCGCAGGCGGATCGGTGGATTTCACTGTGCCATCCGGGAAGACGCCGGGTGCGGGCACGACGGTAATGCCGTTGAAATTGCCGCTGACGAACAAGACGATGCGGATTCGCGGCCGGTGGCGTGACAATACGCCGCCGACGGGCAAAGGTCATTTGGCATTCGATATGTGGCTGACGGCAACGCCGGATCAAATCAAGGGACATATTCAATCGTCGCTGACGCATGAAATCATGATCCCGCTGCGCAATTGGGGCAATTACGGCGCATACGGATATCGCAATCCCGCATGGATCGATCATGAAGTAACAATCGACGGCGTTACTTATGTCGTTTATTACCCGAAACTATGGTCGCGAAATGACGTGACCGGCGCCTACGATCAACCGGCCGGATATCCCGGATTGCGCTACAACTTCGGTTCGCTGGATACGGTGAATGGGTATATCAACGAAGAAACCGGACAACCGCGCGTCGGGTGGAAATTCATCGTATTCCAACACAAGAGTCCGACCGACGAACATCCGCGCGACGCGAACGGATTTTTCAATATCGATTTAGTTAAGTTCACGGATCATCTAGCAACATGCTTGGATGAACGCGGCGTCCATTTCATTCAAAACACGGAATATCTTCCGTCAATTGAAATGGGCATCGAAATGATTTGGGGAACGGTGGACATGACGGTTTGGAACTACAAGTGCCAAGCGTCAAACACGGCGGACGCGCCGCTGCCGCTGCCGGGCAACCCGCCTGCGCCTACTCCCGCGCCCGCGCCTACTCCCGCGCCCGCGCCGACGCCTGCGCCCGGTCCCGGGGGCTGGGAGACGTACCTTACGAACCTGTTCGCCACGGGCACGCAGGGCGCGTGGGGCGATACGGACACCTATACCCGGTTTCGGGATACATATAACGACGCGAGTCCGTCGGCGGCGTGGAATCAACCTATCGGCGCATGGTTGGATCGCAGCGGGCGAAACAATCACATGCTCGAAACGGTCGCAACAAATCGCGGCGTTACCGAAACGGTTTCCGCGACGGAACATGACGCTTCAATCTTCGTGCCGCTCACGGTTCCCAATGTCGGCGGCGCGACGGCGAAATTCTATTTCGCCGCATGTCTATCAACGGACCAATATTACGGGACGTTTCTCTCTGACATCGGCGCCGCAAATACCGGAATCGAGTTCAAACATATCTCGGACAATTCCGGCAGTACCGGCGACCTTTCATTGTCCATCGGCACGGGCACGGCGCGAACGACGGTTGCCAAAGCATCCGGCGCGGCTGCATTCTCGCCGCTGCAAGGCGTCTTCGTTGTCGAAGCATGGCACGACGGCACGAATGCGGGCGTGCGCTTCAATAAGGGATCGGCCGCAACCGTTCCATGTGCGGCAATCGCGCAAGGCGCCGCCGATTTGAAATTGGGCGGGAATGCAACGGGCGGCGATGCTTTCCAACCGGCGAAGTGGCGCGGCTTCGTTTACATCGTGAATGATTGCCCGTCGTCTGCAAATCGGGATTTGATCGCGAGCGGCCTAGGGACGCGCGGAAGCTTGACGATCTAGCGTAATGCAATGGGCCGACTTCGAAACGTGGGGCCTTCGTCTTTCGGGCGTTGTCGGCGCGCTCGTCAGCATGAAATTCGTAAAGGGAACATTTCGTGAGCGCGTGGTTATGGCGATTGGCGGCGCCGCTTTTTCTTTTTACGCGACCGATTTCATTGTCGGGAAACTATCGCTGCCGCCCGGCCTAGCTGGATTCCTGCTAGGGCTTTTCGGAATGTCTATCCTTTCGCGTTTATGGGAATGGCTGCAAACTTCGGATGTCTTGACTTGGGCAATTGATTTCCTCACGCAGTTTAAGGCGAAGAAATGATGCGCGAATGGCTATCGCAGTTCCTCGCGTACATTGTGGAACAGGCGCCGTGGGCGTGGTTATCGGTTGCAGGATGGTTGATAGTTGGGATTTCAACGACGGTCGCAGTATTCGCGCCGCGTGTGAGGGATACGCTATTGGAGCGAATCTGTCTGGCGTCGATTTCAATCGGCGCATACAGTCGCGCGATTTTCATTTATGTAAACGCTGAAGTTCCGGTGGATGGTGCGTGGACGGCGATAACGCTCGGGATTTATTGCCTAGTCATATGGTGGAAATATTGCTACGTTATTCCTCGTCGCAAGGATTTCAAGCCGGATAGCGAGTTGGAAGATTGAGAGGCGCAATCATGAGCTTCGGCGTCTTCGAAGTATTGAACGGTACGGAGTGGGATGAAGTGACGGCGGTTGTATGGGGCGTGATCGGCACCATTGCGGGATATAATCTTCTTGCGCGACGTTGCGCAACAATATGGCTCTGTTTCGCTGCGGCCTTCCTTTCATTAGCGAGCTTCGCGCGCGCGTTCGCCGTATGGGAGCGCGGCGCCGTCACTCCCGATTCATTGTTGACCGGCATCGCTCTACTTATGTATTTCGTTTTTGAGCTTGCCAAGAAAGGAAAATGAAATGGGATATGACGAAGAAGTGCGAGCCGCGAACCGATTGATTGATCGTTGGTTCGGCCGGTGGCCGCTGCGGTTCATGCTGACCGACGATATCAAAGTGTGGTGGCGCCTATGGTCCATCCGGCTCGGCATCGCGGGAACCGCCATCGCATCGGCCGCGCTCGCGTTTCCCGATTGGGCCTTGCACACATGGTATGCGCTGCCGCCCGAAGTGCAGCAATACGTCCCGCAGCAATACATGCAGGTTATCGGCGTCGGCCTGTTCGTGCTTTCGATGCTTTCAAAGTTCATCAAACAGCACAAAGCGGGCGCCGCGCTCGCAATGAAAAAGGCGGACGAAATCGAACGCGAAAAGATCGCGATCCGCGCGCAATTGGAACATGGCACGTCTGAAAACGCTTAGCGCCAATGCCGCAGCGGCGTTGGATATGCTCGCGTGGTGCGAAGGCACTTCGACGCATCGCCTGACGCGCAATGACGGTTATGACGTGATCGTTACCGGCATCGGCGGCACGCTCGAAATCTTGACGGACTACAGCGCGCATCCTTTCGAGCATGGTCGCCCGGCGAAACAAATCAATTCAAAGGGCTTGTATTCGACGGCTAGCGGGCGTTCGCAATTCATACTGCGCACATGGATCGCATGTCGGGACGCTTTGAAATTGCCCGACTTCACTCCCGAATCGCAGGATCGCGCGACGTGGTATCTGATAACCGGCCGTAAGGCAAATCTACTGATCGAAGCGGGCCATATCGAAGACGCAATCAAATTGATGGCGCCTGAGTGGGCGTCGCTTCCCGGCGCGAATTACGCCAATCAGGGAATGCGAACAATGGCGCAATGCATTGCAGTTTATGAATTGAAAGGTGGTAAACAATGGACATCATTACTTCCCTCTTCGGAGGATTTGCCGGATACGCCGCCATTGCCATCGCCGCCGTTGCCGCCGCTCTCGGATACATCGCAAAAACCAAGCGTGATCAGCGAAAAACCGACGAAGCCGAATTCAAGCAGAACGACGCTGAAAGAATTGTTCGCGAAAATCGTGCAGTGGTTGAACATGAATCGTCCGTCCTGAAAGGAACCGAAGATGCGAAATCTCAAGTTGACACTATGCCTGCTAGCGATGTTGATCGCGAGTTGCGCGACAACTGGACCCGGGACGCAAAGCGCGATCCAAATCAGTGATACCGGGTGCAAGTGGACGAAGCCGATTTACGTCAGTCAGGGCGACAAACTGACTGAGGAAACCGCGCGACAAATCCTCGCGCACAACAAGGCGTGGCAATCCGCCTGCGCCGAAAAGAAATAAGGAATATGAATATGCCGGACACGATCAACAACAACGGAAGCGGACGCGACCGATTCGGCGCCAAGCTTCGATCATGGCGCCCGGAGCTTCCCGATCCGCGCGACTATCCCTTCACGGCGAGCGGGATCGCGATCCGGGATCGCGTGGCGTCGCTAGGGCACGCGCGCGGCGTGCGTATCCACGATCAGGGGCAGACATCGGCTTGCACGGGCCACGGGTCAACGACTGCCGTCGAAACGTCCCTAGGGCTGCACGGCGACGCCGTACAACTGTCGCGCTTGTATCCCTACTATTGGGGACGGTTCGCAATCGGCGAAGCGCACTTGGACAACGGCGCATATAACCGCGACGTGATCAAAAGCATCGCGCAGCGCGGTTGCCCGGTCGAATCGAAATGGAAATTCAATATCCCGAATATCATCGTGCCGCCTAGCAAGTCGGCCGAGAAAGACGCCGCCGCGCGCTTGCCGACGCAGTTCGCCGGGATGCAGTATCAACGATGCAGTTCCGTCGATCAGATGGTCGCGGCGATTAACGACGGATGCGGCGTGATGTTCGGTTTCATCGCGTTCGAAAACATCTTCGGTCTGGACAAGAAGAATTACACGCTACCGATGCCCGGCGCAAACGACATGCCTGTCGGCGGGCACGCGGTCTGCGCCGACGGCTACAGCGTTCCGGATCGCTACTTCGAAATTGCAAATTCGTGGGGCGTTTCGTGGGGCAACGGCGGGCGTTTCCGAATGCCGTTCGAATGGTTCACGGACCCGCGCCGCCTATGCGATGACATTTGGGCCATCGTACCGGCGACGCGAATTCCGGTTCCGGGCTAATTGAAATAGCCGTAACGCAGACCGCACAGATAGCACAGATATTCCCGGTCGCCGTCTGCGCCTTCGGCTTGATCAATCCACCGGATCGCCGTTTCCCGGTCGCCCGCGCCCGTCGCGATGGTCTGCGTAATGCGCGCTTCGAAGCGCTTCGCCGCCTCGTCCTGCGCGGCGCGCTCTTCTTCGATGCTCTTTTCAATTTCGGGTTGCAGAGCGTCGCACGCCGCTTCCAATTCGGCTTCCGTCATGTTGCGCCAATCGATGCGCGGGCGGAAGCCGTGGGCGTCCTTATACATATCGGAATAGATTTGCGCGAGTTCGTCGCGACGCGAAACCGGCGCATTGAAAGCCGCGTCATAGTAGGAAACCGGGCCGACGGCGGCGTCGAGGTGCGTCGAGGTGCCGAGGATTTGCGCGAGCGTCATGGAAGCGGTCATTTCAGATTTCCTTTCGGGTTTCGGTTGCGATGGATGCAGTTTAGGGATACATCTCCCGACCGTCAAGATCGGGAGTGTAAAACTTCGTTTCAGACTGCCGGGGCTTCGGCCGTGATCCTCGCAATCGGACGCTTGAAGAAACCGAATTTCGGATCGCTATCCGACACGGCAAACGTCGCCGTGATGTTGATCATTTGACCGCGCTCGCAATCGGCGGGAGCGGTGCCCCATGCCATCCAACCTTCCGCCGTGCGGATCGTCATCACGCGACGCGTTCCGAAGCCGTTTTCCTGAAGCTTGACGCTCACGACTTCGGCGGCGATGGTGAAGCGGCCTTCGCGCACGGGTTGCGCAGCGGCGCGTTCCTGCTCGCGCGCGGCTTGCACTTGCGCGCGCTTTTCGATGCGGGAAAGCAAGTTGCGCAGGAAGGTTTCTTGTGCGTCGCTCATGTTGCCGTAACGGACGAGGCGCCCGACGATATCGCGAATCGTCGCCTCTTCGTTGCCTTCGCCCGCGCCGGTATAGATCGCCCAAGCGGCAGACAGGTCGCGAGCGCTCAGGACGCCTTCGGCGCGCAGTTTCCCGGCCTTCGCTTCGCGCGCAGCGGTCACGGCGTCGGTAATGCGACGGAAAGCGCTTTCGTGGCCCATGTCGCACTTGTCGGCGCAGTCGCGACCCATGCGAATGTAAGTGTTCGTCGGCTCATGATGGAACAGCGCGGTAAACATCGCGTTTGCGTTGCCGCACACTGCGCAATTGCCGCCGTGAGCGTGCGCAGAGTACGTGCCGCCCGTCTTCGCCATATGCGCGCGAATCACTTCGCGTTCGCGTTGCAGTTCCATCGGCTCAACGTCGGTGCCGAAGCATTCGATTCCGACGTAAGAGTAGTCTTCGACGCGGATCGCGGACGGGCGGTGAACATCGGTGCGGGTCAT
>C688J18823_10002587_pt1 | contig 11302 bp, 6 predicted proteins | sample HopSoiMetagenom1_FD_18823 | JGI IMG/M metagenome (IMG submission 18823) | reverse complement strand
GGACAGGGTGGATTGTGGATATGAGCGCCAATCGCCAACCGCCAATCGCCAATCGCCAATCTCAATCTCCAATCGTCGATCGCGAAATCCGCAATCGCCATTCGCCATTCGNCANTGAACTGATATGTCTTTCTTAACCCCTTTGTTCCTGATTGGACTCGGCGCCCTGGCGGTGCCGGTGATCATTCATCTGATCCAGCGGGAGCGAAAAAACGTCGTGCAGTTTCCGTCGCTGATGTTCCTGCAGCGGATTCCCTATCAGTCCGTGCAGCGGCGTCGTATTCGGAACTGGCCGTTGCTGCTGTTGCGGCTTGCGGCCCTGGTGCTCATTGTCGCGGCGTTTGCCCGTCCGTTCCTGCGAAAGCAAGCGCTCGCCGCCGCCGCGACGAATGGCGCCCGTGAAGTGGTGATTCTCCTCGATAACTCCTACAGCATGGGGTACGGGGATCGGTGGAGCCGCGCCACGGCCGCCGCTCGGGACGCCATCGCGCACGTCGGTCCATCCGACAGAGCGTCCGTCGTGTTCTTCTCCTCGGGCCCGGAGGTCGCGTTGCGGTCGACGCCGGATCGCAGCCGCCTCAACGCGGCGGTGGCGAGCGGCAAACCGTCTGCGGGGGCGACGCGCTACGGACCGGCGCTGAAGCTGGCCGGCAGCATCTTGAGCGAGTCGTCGTTGCCCGGTCGTGAAGTGATCTTGATTTCGGACTTTCAGCGGACAGGCTGGAAGGGAGCCGAGGGAGTTCGTCTTCCTGACGGCGCGACACTGAAACCGCAACCGATCACCGACAGCAGCACCTCGAACCTGAGCATCACGCCCGTGTCGCTCCAGCGATCGACGTTCTCTGAGCAGGATCGAGTCACGGTAACAGCCGGCGTCACCAACCACTCGGCCTCTGCCGCGCCGAATGTCGAACTGTCGCTCGAGATCGACGGGCGAGCGGTGCAAACGGAACATGTGTCGGTCGAGCCGAACAGCTCCGGGTCGGTGACGTTTGCGCCGTTTACGCCGGCGGCGCGCAACACCCGCGGCACCGTTCGAATCGCCGCCGACAAACTGCCGCTCGACAACGCGTTCAATTTCGTCGTGTCGCCGAAGGACTCCGTGCGCATCATCGTTGCCGAGCGACCCGGCGCTCCGCGCGGCACCAGCCTCTACCTGACGCGGGCGCTGGCCCTCGGTGAAACGCCCCCATTTGAAATCGTCTCGCGTTCGATTGATTCGCTCACCACCGACGATCTGCAGCGCGCGTCAGTCGTCATTCTCAACGATGTTCCGGTGGCGCAATTGACTGCCGAACGGCTCGGCTCGTTTGTCACGCGGGGCGGTGGACTGCTGGTCGCGCTCGGCAGCCGCGCGACGTGGCCGAGTGCCGGCGGTTCGGCCGACATCCTCGGAGCCACGCTGGGGCAACCGGTCGATCGTACGACGGGTCAGGCGGCTCGACTTGGCGCGCTCGAGTACGGCGATCCGATTTTCGAAGCCTTCCGCGCACCTCGCAGCGGCGACTTCTCCGGTGCGCGCGTCTATTCGTATCGCGCGGTGACGCCGACCAAAGACGGTCAAATCCTCGCGCGGTTCGACGATGGCGCACCAGCGCTGGTCGCGCGTCGCGTCGGGAACGGACGCGTGCTGTTGTGGACATCATCACTGGACCTCGAAGGCAACGACTTGCCTCTCAAAGCCGTGTTTCTCCCGTTCGTGCATCGAATGGTGACGACGCTGGCCTCGTATACCGAGCGTCCCTCGTGGCTGACCGTCGGCGACGTGCTGGAAGCCGGCCGTGCCGCTCCTGTGCCGGGGGTGTCGCGCCCGGTTCAGCCACGCGTGGTTCTCACCCCGTCTGGTGAGCGGGTTACGCTTGATGGTGAAGGACCTGACGTACTCGAGCTGTCCGAGCAGGGCTTTTACGAAGTGCGTGCNCAGGGGCGGGATGCGGCGCCGCCNATGACGGTGGCCAGCAACGTNGATCTGTCTGAATCCGACTTGACGCCNATGGATCCGCAGGAAGTCGTTGCGGGTGTGCTGGGGCGGGCTGGCGGGGCGGCTCCTCCCGGGACGAACGTGTCGACGACCGATCAGGAGCAGGAACGCAACCAGCGCGTGTGGTGGTACCTGCTGTTTGCCGGCGTGATGATTCTCGGTGTCGAAACGCTCGTGGGTAACCGCATCTCGAGATCAGGGCCGATACCGACGTAGGGCTCAGGGCTCAAGGCTCAACGCTCAAAGGTCACGGCTCAGGTCATCGATTTGTCGCAATTGTCGAGCGAGTCGCCACCAGGCGCGGTGTTAAGCTGGCACGAGGAGAACCGGGCTTATGACTGAGGATTATCGACGGACGGACTCGCCATCGGAGTTGGTCGAGATCATCCATCAAGTGCGGCGACGCTGGCGCATGAAGCTGGCGTTGCGCGGCGCGCTCGGGGTCGTCGGACTCGGCGTCCTGGTGCTGCTCGCCTCGGCATACGGTCTGGAATCGTGGCGATTCACTCCCGCCGCCATCATCACATTCCGCATCGTCGTGGCTCTCGCGATGGCCGGGTTGATCGGATATTTCTTCGTCCGTCCGCTGCTGCGGCGAGCGACCGATGAACAGGTCGCCCTCTATCTCGAAGAGCACGAACCTTCGCTGCAGGCAGCGATTATCAGCGCGGTTGAAGCGGAACACGGCACCAGCGGCTCGCCATTCTCCGCAACGCTCGTGCGCCGCCTCGTCGAGTCGGCTGTGGAAAAGGCTCGCGCCATTGATGGCGGACGGCGCGTGGAACTGCAGCCGATGCGCCGCTATGGCACCGCGCTCGCGGCGATCACCATCGCGGCGATTGCTGTCTTCCTGCTTGGTCCCGTCTATCTGCGCCACGCGCTGTCGGCGCTCCTGATTGTCTCGCGTGACGTCGAGGCGGCTGCTCCCTACAGCATCGAGGTGACGCCCGGGAACGCCACCGTCGCCCGCGGCGCCGATCAGGCGATTACCGCAAAGCTGTCCGGCTTCACCTCCGAACAGGCTGCGATCGTGATGCGCAAATCCCCCACGGCCGCNTACGAGCGCGTGCCGCTCCTGCGCAACGAGAACGGCAGCTACGAAGGCATGCTGTTCGATCTGGCAGCCCCGATCGAATACTTCGTCGAAGCNAACGGCGTCAANTCAAAGCACTTCAACCTGAAAGTGGTCGATCTCCCCTACGTGCAGCGGCTCGAGCTTGAATACCACTTCCCTGCGTATACCGGCCTGGCGCCGCAGAAGGTCGAAGACGGCGGAGACATTGCTGTTCTCAAAGGCACCGAGGTTCATGTTCGCGCGGTGCCGACGATGGCTGCACCTGCGGGAGCGATCGTCCTCGGCGACAAGGATCGGTCGGGTCTTGCACCCGATGCGGGCGGTGGATCGCCGGCCCCCTTGCTCGGCACGTTCAAGGTGGAACGCGATGGGTTCTACCACATCGAGCTCGATGCTCCCTCGGGCGAGCGCATGACCGCGTCGCCGCAATACACCATCGACGCGCTTGACGATCAACCGCCGACGGTTTCGATCTCCAAGCCGGGACGCGATACGACCGCCTCCCCGATCGAAGAAGTGTTCGTCGAAGCGCACGCCCAGGATGACTTCGGTGTTCGTGACCTCGATCTCGTCTACTCGGTGAATGGCGCGGCCGAGAAGACAGTCCGTCTCTTCGACGGCAAGAAGCGGATGACCGAAGTGTCGGGCGGGCACACGTTCTACCTCGAAGAGCTGAACGTCCAACCGGGCGATTTCGTGTCCTACTACGCCAAGGCCGCGGACAACGATTCGGTACAAGGTCCGAAGCCCGCGATGAGCGACATGTACTTCGTGCGCGTGCGCCCGCTCAGCAAGGAGTTCCGGCGCGCGCCGTCAGACGCGGGGGGCGGTGGCGGAGGAGGCGGCGGGGGCGGCGGGCAGGTGGGCGCGCTATCGGAACAGCAGCGACAGATTATTGCCGCGACGTTCAACGTGCAGCGCGATCGCAAGAAGATGACCGCCGACAAGCTGCGCGAGAACAGCACCGTCCTGGCGCTCTCGCAGTCGAGGCTGCGCGATCAGGTCGAAGGCTTGCTCACGCGCATGAACAGCCGCCTGGTCGAACAGGACCCCGCGTTCAAGAAAGTCGCGGATCTGCTGCCGCAAGCGGTCGAAGAAATGAAGAAGGCCGAAGGGAAGCTGCAGACCGTCAGTCCTGATGGCGCGCTGACGCCGGAGCAGAAGGCGTTGCAGTACCTGCAGAAGGCCGAAGAAGAGTACGAAACGCAGATCCAGATCCAGCGCCAGCAGGGCGGTGGAGGCGGTGGTGGCGGCGGCCAGATGGCGCAGGACCTCGCCGACTTGTTCGAGATGGAACTCGACAAGATGGCAAACCAGTACGAGACGCGCCAGCAGGCCTCGCAGCAGCAGTCCGATCAAAAGCTCGACGAGCTGATGGAAAAACTGAAGGACCTTGCCCGCCGGCAGGAACAGGAAGCGGAACGGCAGCGGCGTCGGGCGGCGCTCGGTCAGCAGGCGTCGGGCAACGGCTCCGGACAGTCGCAGCGCGAGCTCGCCGATCAGGCCGAGGAAGCGGCGCGCCGTCTTGAACAGCTCTCGCGCGAGGAGAACCGCGCGGACCTGATGCAGTCGGCGCGTCAGTTGCGCGATGCCGCCGACGCAATGCGCCGGGCGGCGGCGAACGGCCAGCAGGCGTCGGCCGCGCAAGCGGCGAGCGCGCTCGATCGGCTGCAGGAAGCGCAAAAGCAGTTGCAGCGGACGCAGGCCGGGCGCGCCGATCGCGACGTCAAGGACGCGCTGCAGCAGGCCGAGGATCTGGCACGCGAGCAGCGCGGGATTGCCGACGACGTGAAGGGCTTGGAATCGGCTGGCGACAAGCGTCAGGAAAAAGCGCAGCAGCTCATCGAACGCAAAGGCGCGCTCGAGCAAAAAGTGAGCGAGCTCGAAAAGCAGCTCGATCGTACTGCCGGCGACATTCGCAATCAGGAAAAGGACGCCTCGCGTAAGCTGGCCGAAGCAGCCAACGGACTTCGCGATAACAAAGTCCGCGACAAGATTCGCTACTCGAGCTCGATGGTTCGTGCGGGCGTGACTCCGTCCGATCAACAGCCGCTTGAAAACTCGATCAGCTCGAATCTCGAGTCGCTGAAAAGCACCCTGTCGCAGGCTGCGTCTGCGCTCGGACGGCCGTCGCAGGCCGACGCGATGAATCAGGCGCTCGACAAGGCACGCCAGCTCGCCAGAGGCGTCGACTCACTCGATCAGCGGATGCGTGAGCGGCAGCAGGGGCAGCAGGGCCGTCAGGGGCAACAGAACCAGAACGGCCAGCCTGGTCAGAATGGACAGCGCAACCAGCAAGGGCCATCCGGACAACAGGGACAACAAGGTCAGTCCGGACAGCAGGGCCAGGCAGGTCAGCAGGGTCAACAAGGTCAACAAGGTCAACAAGGTCAGAGCGGCCAACAAGGCCAGGGCGGCCAACAAGGGCAGCAGGGGCAAAGCGGCCAACAAGGACAGAGCGGCCAACGGGGGCAGGGAGGCAATGGCGGGAATAACGCCGACGGCACCCAGAACGGCGCCAANGGNAATGGCGATACGTTCGGTGGACGCCTTGGCGACAACGGCGGATACGGCGGCGACCGTCGCGGACGCTGGCTTGGCGGCCAGTTCGATCCAGGGGACATCCGTCAGTGGCGCGGCGAGGCGCGGCAGTACGCCGGCGACGCGCAGCAGCTTCGCCGCATGCTGCAGGGCCAGGGTGTGGATCCGCGCGCGCTCGACGAGGTGCTTCGCAATCTGCGCGCGCTCGACGACGACCGTGTGTATCAGGATGCCGCGGCTCTCGAACGTCTCCAGACAGCCGTGGCGGAGGGAATGAAGCGCTTCGAGTTCAACCTCCGTCGTCAGGCCGAGTTGAAAGGCAGCGAGGTCTTTCTCTCCGGCGCCGACGATGTGCCGGAACAGTACCGAAAGCTCGTCGAGCAGTATTACAAATCGCTCTCCAAGGGTCCGGAAAAGGCCGCGGGTGACGCTCCTAAGAGAGACGAACGGAAATAGATCATGACCGTTCGGCGCCTTCCGCTGATTGTGCTTGTGCTGATCATGGCGGGAGGCGCCGTGCTCGGCGCGCAACGGTTCATGCGGCGCAGCCGCGCACCGCTGCGCGAGCCCACGGCGGAGAGTTTCGACGGCGGGTTCACCTTCTGCCGCGGGATGTACACCGCCGTTCGCAGGAATCCGAGCGGCGGCGGCTGGACGACCGACTACCCCGACGCCGATATCAACTTTTCCATTCGCTTGTCTGAACTCACCAAGACTCGCGTGAGCAGGCGTCCCGACGGCGAGCCCAATCATCTGACCCTCCGCCTCACCGACGACAATCTCTTCAACTGTCCCTACCTTCACATGGAGGACATGGGCGCTGCCCAGTTCACCGACCAGGAAGTCGTTCGCCTGCGCCAGTATTTGCTGAAGGGTGGATTTCTCTGGGTCGATGACTTCTGGGGTCACGCGGAGTGGGATTACTGGGTCGAGCAGATTTCACGCGTTCTGCCGCCGAAGGACTATCCGATCTTCGACTTGAAGCCGGATCATCCGCTGTTCCACACGCAGTACCCGGTCAAAGCCGTACCGCAGATTCCGTCGATCCGTGTGTGGCGTCCCGGCGGGAGCACCTCCGAGTACGGTGAAGACAGTATCGAAGTCCACGGCCGCGGCATTGCCGACAAGAGCGGCCGGCTGATGGTCTTCATGACGCACAATACGGACATCGACGACGCGTGGGAGCGCGAGGGCGAGGATCCGAGATATTTCCTCGAGTTCGGACCAAACGGGTACGCCCTCGGCATCAACGTGATCCTCTATGCGCTGAGCCACTAGGCGACGATCGGGCGGTTCGCGAATTGGCGAATCGTGCGATCAGCGGGAAAAGGTTAGCCGGCCGAGAGCCGTATCGGTGCAGAAATAGAGCGCGCCGTCAGGTCCCGCAGCAAGCACGCGAATCGGACCAACCCGATCTTCGAGAAGCCGCTCCGAATCGACAACCCGCGACGGATCATCTTCAGCAAAGCGAAGCCGCAGCAGGTAGCCGTCGGCCGATGCGATCAGCGCGTTGTTGCGGAGGTCCGTCAGGGTGTCGGCCGTGTAGAACACGATCGATCCGGAATTGCGCGGCAGGTCGGTGCGGGATCGTACGACAGCACGCACCGGCGGCGACGACATCGACACACCGCTGAGATGAGCCGTTTCACTCTCGTCATCGACGATCCAGAGGACGGGCAGACGTGGATCCCACGCCAGGCCGTGCGCCTCGGCAACGCCGCCCGCCACCACGGGTGTCGTCCCCGCTTGATCGCCGGGGGTCGTCCCGTCCGAATTCAAGCGGAACACTTTGCCGGCTCCAGTGCTGCTGCCGACGACGATCTGGAGCTTGCCGTCGGGTCCGAACCGCATCAGGCCTGAGGCATTGGGGGTCGCGTCAACAGGCGCTTGAAACAGAACGGCGCGTTGGCCGAGGGTGCCACGAAGTTCTCGATAGCGCGAGAGATATACAACCGGACCATCTCTGGAGTCCGATGCCTGCAGCACGAACACCAGGCGGGTGCGATCGAAGTCTGGATCGAACGCGATCGACAACAACTGTTCGGAGGGATCGTCTGGCGGGGTCGAGAGCGCCGGGTTCGCCTGGATGCGCGCGCCGGTCAATACGCGAACACGATTCCGCTCGAGAACGAATAAGCGGCCGTCGGGCGCGAACGCCGCATCGACGGGGCGGCTGAACCCTTCAGCAACCCTGTCAACCTGCAGGCTGATGCCGTCTCTCGTCGGCGCGGCGGCTCCCTTCTGCCACTGCGACGGAGGCGCGGTAACGGGCGCCGTCAGCGCAGCCGACAGGACTACGTGAAGCGGGGTCGAACGCGGGCTTTCGACCGACTCTCCATTCACGTTGCTGACAGCAACGATCTCCAGGGTGTGGGCGCCGCTCGACATCGACGGCAGCCGGCCGCTGCACGGGAACCCCAGCGCTCCTGCGGTCGATGTGCACGAGATGTCGCCGAGCGTGTTCCGCGCGTTGTCGACATAGACGGCGTAGGTCAAGTCAGCCAGGTCGGCGGCATCGGCAGCCGGCTGATCCCATCCAATCCGCTCGCGCCCGGTAATCGATTCGGTGCCGCCGGCGCCGCCGGTCGCCGGGGGCGCGGGGGTGCTCGAACCGCAAGCCGCGGCAAAAAGCGTAATCAAAACCCAGGGACGGCGCATTCGAACCATGATAAGTCGGTTCGTCGCGCAAAAACGCCTCGGCTCGATTCCTGCAAATGGCCGGGGATCATGCAATTGCTTCGATCGTGTGGTTCGGTGGCGATCGTCTGTACCGCGGTCGTCCTCGGACCGAGTGTCGCCGCGCAATCGATCCTGGCAGGCCGAGTGTACGTGTCCGGACTGTCCGCACCGGTTGCGTTCATCCAGGACTCCACCAACAATTCGCGCCAATTCGTGGTGGAGCAGGCCGGACGAATCCGCGTCGTCGAGAACGGCTCCGTCGTCGGCACGGATTTTTTGAACCTCGCAGGATCGATTTCGTCGGGAGGAGAGCGCGGTCTGCTTGGCATGGCGCTCTCTCCAGACTACGCGGCCAGCGGGCGCTTCTATGTCAACTTTACCGACCCCGCAGGCAACACCGTCATTGCCCGCTTCCTGCGCTCGGCCGGCAATCCAGCGGTCGCGGACGCGGCGTCGCGGTTCGATCTGCAATGGCCCTCGGGTTTGAAATACATCGTGCAGCCGTACTCGAATCACAACGCCGGCAATCTCGCGTTCGGCCCCGACGGGTATCTCTACATCGCTCTGGGCGACGGCGGGTCGGGTGACGATCCCGAAAACCGGGCCCAGAACCCCGCCGAGCTGCTGGGCAAGATGCTGCGCATCGATGTCAACGTCCCGGTTGGCAACAGCAATGGGTATGTCGTCCCGCCGTCGAATCCATTCGTCACAAGCGGGCCCGCCGGCGTTCTGAAAGAAATCTGGGCCTTTGGTCTGCGCAATCCGTGGCGCTACTCGTTCGATCTGCCCTCACGCGGTGGCACCGGTGCGATCATCATCGGCGACGTTGGCCAGGGCGCCTGGGAGGAAGTCGACTACGAACCAGCTGCTCGGAGCGGACGCAACTACGGGTGGCGCTACCGCGAAGGCGCCCACTTGAATGTGACGTCTCCGGCTCCTGTGTACAACCCGCCCGGCGGATTGACCGATCCGATCTGGGAGTACAGCCACTCGGTGGGGCAGTCGATCACCGGCGGCTTTGTCTATCGCGGCAGCTCGTTGCCGGCAACGTTCCGAGGCCGCTATTTCTTCGGGGACTACGTTCAGGGGCGTGTGTGGTCGATGGTTCTCACGATCAACCCGACGACCGGCGAAGCGACCGCTTCGACTCCGGTTGAGCACACGGCAGAACTTGGCGGTTCTGGAACGATCGGCAACATCAGCTCGTTCGGGCTCGACGCCGCGGGTGAGCTCTACGTCGTGAACCACACCGGTGGCACCATCGTCCGAATCCTCAACGGCGTTCCGAGTCCACCGACCAATCTCAGGATTATCCGGTGATCTAAAACCCAAAGCGAGAAAGTGCCCGCTCTCTTTTTGTCCAAATCCGTTCCGTTGTGATCCGCTCCCCCGAACGGTAGCGCGAAAAATCCTGCGGATCGTAGATCTTCAGCATGTGGTTGATATCAACAAGCGCGGGCCAGCCCAGGCCGCCGAGCGGGCTCTTGCCTGCGAATTGATCGACGAATTCCTGCTGTTCACCGCTTTCGATCAGCAGGTACGGGCGATAGCCGTTCGCTCTCGCGAACGTCATCGCCTGGTCGAGGCCGTCTGGCCGCAGCGCGCGCCAGACCATGGTGGCGCGGTTCGAATAGAAGCGGACGCTGCCGCTTTCCTGCCCGGTGATGACGATCGCGTTCGGCGGAAGCCGCGCGGCAACGTATTCGCCCGCTAGTTGAAACCGGCGCTCGAATTCCCACAACCCGAAGGCATGCCGATGGATGCTCTCACGCACCATGACGATCGCGACAGCCATCACCGCCGCGTACGTCACAGTGCGCCAGGGCCAGGTCTTCCGCTCGACCAGCCAGACCAATGCGGCTGCCGTGAGCACGAGCAGCGGCGGGTACGCAGGAAGAACAAAGCGCAGAAACCACCACGCGTCGAACACTTCATACGGGATGTAGCAGGCAAACACCGCCGCCGTGAACCCGAGCAGCCAGAGCGTGCGCCGGCGCGTCAGGGCATCGCGTGTCAGCCGCGGCGCCAGCAGAGCGAGGAGCACGATCGGCGTCTCCGTCTCGAGCAGCCACAGCGGATAGCGCTGAAGGTTGGGCCACACGTGCTCGACCTTGAACAGGAAACTGAGATCGCCATACCCGGATTTCAATGGCCCGCCGTACATCGCGTTCTGCAGCATCGCAACCGTCAGGACTGACGGCAACAGCCCGATCCCGAATGCCACCCATGTGCTTATGACACGTCGAAATGGGATCGGCCGGATTGTGAACACGACCAGCGCGACGACGCCGGCGAGCGGCGCCAGGTTCGGCCTGACCAGAAGCGCGATTCCAGTGGCGATGCCGCCGAGCATCGCGGCTGGGAGGGAGGTCGAGAAGGACGCGCGTGTCACCGTGACCAGTGCAGCAACCCACGCCGTTGCTGCTGGTACGTCGCTCATCGGCTGCACGACTTGATAGAGGAACGCAGGGCTTGCCGACAGCAGTACGGCCGCAATCGCACCGGCGCTCGCGCCGGCGATGCGGCGACCCAGGACGAACGTCAGCCACACGGCAATCGCGCCACACAAAGGCACGATGGCAAACATCGCGATGCGACCGCCGACAATCCGCCCCGCGGCCATTGCCAGCGGATATCCGGGAGAACACATCGGTACGGACGCGCCTGGCTGCCTCGCCGCTGGTACGTGCCCGACCGGGATGAACGCATCGGCGGCGTGCTCCCACCGCGCAGTCGCTGCGAGCTGCTCCTCGTGTGCGACGTGGCCCGAAGCGAACAGCTCCGCCTGACTCAGGTAACAGTACGAGTCAGGGCCGCCGGCGACGTGCGTGCCCCAGATGGCACCGGCTACGGCAACCGTGATCGCCGCGAGCACCGCGATCGTGTGAGCAGACCGGCTCAACGTGAACAATCGAACGGCTCCGTTGTCGCGCGCAGGGCGCAGGAACGTCATCGGCCCCGCAGGCGTTGCGCGATCAGAACGCGGAGCGCCATCCAGCCGTCGCGCCACCGCATCTTTTTCCCGG
>C688J18823_10002586_pt1 | contig 11302 bp, 4 predicted proteins | sample HopSoiMetagenom1_FD_18823 | JGI IMG/M metagenome (IMG submission 18823) | reverse complement strand
CTGGCCAAGCGTGCGCGGAATATCGGCGGCGGTCATGCCGATCCGCAGCACCGTCTCGGCGCTGGCGAGTTGCGGCAGTCCCACGACCAGCGCCGTCGCCAGCAGCCACGCGGTGGCCGCCTTGTTCGATTTGTCATTACGCATATGCAGCAATTCCTTCTCAACTTGGGTGACTAATTCTTATGCAATAGTATGCAACGCCTGTGCCAAGGAAGGCACTCCGCCAGGGGCCAATAGCCGCACAACTCCCGGTGATTGCGCATGCAACCGCGCCTTTCATGCTCCATCTGGCATCAAGCTTGCATTTTTAACGCTCTAAACCCCGCCCGAAGGAGCTTAATTCATGCGCACCCGATATTCGATGCTTCTTGCTGCCGCGGCAATGGCCCTCGGATTGGCTCCTGGCCTGCCCACGATTTCAGCGCAGGCGGAGACCGTTGTGCGCTACGGCATTTCGATGGCGGACATTCCGCTGACCACCGGCCAGCCGGATCGCGGCGCCGGCGCCTACCAGTTCTCGGCCTATACGATCTACGATCCNCTNGTCGCCTGGGAGATGGACGTCTCCGACCGGCCNGGNAANCTGGTGCCNGGCCTGGCCACCGAATGGAAAGTNGACGANNNCGACAAGAAGAANTGGCGCTTTNCCCTGCGCAAGGGCGTCAAGTTTCACGACGGCAGCGANTTCAACGCGGANGCCGTGATCTGGAATCTGGACAAGGTGCTCAACGATAAGGCACCGCAGTTCGACAAGCGCCAGAGCGCGCAGGTNAAAACCCGNCTGCCGTCAGTGGCGAGCTACGCCAAGATCGACGACGACACGGTCGAGATCACCACCAAAACCGTGGATTCGTTCTTCCCCTACCAGATGCTNTGGTTCCTGGTCTCCAGCCCNGCGCAATATGAAAAGCTCGGNAAGGACTGGGACAAGTTCGCCAGCCAGCCNTCCGGCACNGGGCCGTTCAAACTGACCAAGCTTGTCCCGCGCGAACTCGCCGAGTTGACNAAGAACGCCGACTATTGGGATAGCAANCGAATTCCGAAGGCCGACAAGATCGTGCTGATCCCGATGCCGGAAGCGCTGACGCGCACCAATGCGCTGTTGGCGGGTCAGGTTGATCTGATCGAGACGCCGGCGCCGGATGCGGTGCCGCAGCTCAAATCCGCCGGCATGAAGATCGTCGACAACGTGACGCCGCATGTCTGGAATTATCACTTGAGCGTGCTGCCCGGCTCGCCCTGGACCGACATCCGCCTGCGCAAGGCGCTCAACCTTGCGATCGATCGCGAGGCTGTGGTCGGGCTGATGAACGGGCTTGCAAAGCCCGCCAAGGGCCAGGTCGACCCGTCGAGCCCGTGGTTCGGAAAGCCGGACTTCGAACTCAAATATGATGTCGCCGCGGCCAAGAAGCTGGTGCAGGAGGCCGGCTATTCAAAGGAGAAGCCGCTGAAGACCACCTTCGTCATCGCGCAAGGCGGCACCGGACAGATGCTGTCGCTGCCGATGAACGAATTCCTGCAGCAGAGTTTTAAGGAAATCGGCATCGAGATCGACTTCAAGGTTGTCGAGCTGGAGACCCTTTATACGGCGTGGCGCAAGGGCGCGGCCGACGAGATGAACGCCGGCATCACCTCCAACAATATCGCCTATGTCACCTCGGATCCGCTCTACGCCATCGTGCGCTTCTTCCACTCCGGCCAGATCGCGCCGGTCGGTGTCAACTGGGGCGGCTACAAGAACCCGAAGGTCGANGCGCTGATCGACGAGGCCAAGCAGAATTTTGATGTCGCCAAGCAGGACGAGCTATTGGCACAGGCGCACGCGCTGATCGTCGATGACGCCACGCTGGTCTGGGTGGTGCACGACACCAACCCGCACGCGCTGTCGCCGAAAGTGAAGAAGTTCGTGCAGGCACAGCACTGGTTTCAGGATTTGACGCAGATCGGGCTGGAGTGAGGGAATATCTCGCTGTCGTCCCCGCGAACGCGGGGACCCATACGCCGCGGCAGAAGTTTTGCGAAGAGCGTTTGCGACTCTGCCTTATCGAGAGATCACGGGGTATGGGTCCCTGCGTTCGCAGGGACGACGAGCACCTTCAAGGAATCGGATAACCCTTCCACAGCCACTCCAGCGCTGACGGCAGGGTCTGCGCGACGGTCGGGCGGTCGACATGCTTGGCGTTGCGCGCGAACAAGTACTGGTAGTGGTAGCCCTTCTCGGCGAGCACCTTGGCCATCAACGCGGCCGACAACGTCCAGTCGTGCATGCCGTCCGGGATCGTCGGGTTGGGATAGAACAGGTCCTGATCGCCCATCTCGAACCAGTAACGGATCGGCTTGGTGGACGCGCTGGGTATCAGCGGCACACCGGGCGGATCTGATGGCGTCAACACACCGGCTTTCACGATCAGGTTGGGACCGGCCGGGCCGGCCCACGGGCTGTGATATTCCCAGGCGCCGCCGCGCAGCGCCGGATTCCACGGCCATTGCTGATTGACCATGGTTGGCGAATAGGCCAGCACCCGATGATAGAGTTCGGGATGAAACCACGCCATGGTGAAGGCCGCCGTGCCGCTCGAGCTTAGCCCCATGGTGGCGCGACCTTCGGGGTCCTTTGTCAGCTTCACGCCGGCATGCTGCTCGACGAGCGGCAACACTTCGCGCTCGACGAACTGCGCATAGGTCGCCGACACCGTGTCGTATTCGCGCCCGCGCTGGGCGCCCTGCGCGTCCTGCCCGCCATTACCAATCTGGATGGAGACCATCGGCGGCACGCGGCGCTGCGCGATCAGATTGTCGAGCGTGGTGTTCATGTCCTTCCAGGCCGTCGAGCCGCCGTCGCCCAGCACGATGAACGGCACTTCCGCGCCGCGCACATAGTTCGGGGGGACATAGACCTCGATCGTGCGCGTCCAGGTGCCGGGGTGGCTGGTGGTGACGATCATGTTCGATTTGTCGCCCGGCGCCGTCGTCGTCACCATGATCGAGCTGTTGTTGCAGCCCGGCGTATCGTCGCGGATCAGGCCGGGGTTGTAGATCACGCTATCCTTTGAGGACAAAGTGAAAGACGTGATCGTGCCGCGCGGCACGCCGTCCTTGGCGATGGTCTCGGGGGCAGGTGCGTGGGTCGGGCCGATGATGAAATTGCCCTCGGCGCCGGACGGCGGCAGTGTGCCATCGGGAAGCTCCGTCGCACGCGGATAATTCGGATTCGACGGGTCGCGCGTGGGCGGCGTTGTCTTGAAATCGAGGCCCGTCGTATCGATGAAGAAGGGCGCGGCCTTGTCGCTCGTGTTGGCGCCGGGAGGAACGACCATGTTCTGGGTAACGCAGGCCGGCTGAGCTAGAGCGGCGGGCATAAGCGACACGGCGGAGATCAAGGCCCCCGCAAGGGCGACCAGCATGTTGCTCATTTTCGTCTCCCTGAATCGGCGAGTCTTATTGGCTCGCCTTTACGGAAAGTATGAAGAGCGGCCGGCGGGCGGTCAAGCTACCGCCGCGCGTAGGATGGGTAGAGCGCAGCGAAACCCATCCTGCTTCAGCGCAGGGACATGATGGGTTTCGCTGCGCTCTACCCATCCTACTGACCTAAGTGTTCGAACTACTTCGTCAGCAGCGCAAAGGCGCCGTTCCAGTCTTGCGGCGGCGGATTTTCGAGATAGCCGCGGATGCGGGCTTCGTAGAGATTGTAGAGCAGCTCCAGCGAATTCGCCTCGTCGGTCTTGCGGCCGCGCGCAATGGCCGCCAGCGCGCCGTCCCAGTCGCGGTTGCGATAACAGGACAGCATCTCGATGGTCAGGTTGCGCAGGCGCTGAAACCGGCCGGACTGCGCGGTGTCCTCGCGGCCGGCGATGGCGTAGATCACCTCCGGCTCCTTCTTGCCCTTCACCATGATGAAGTCGAGTTCGAGGATCGCAAACCTGTCCTTGACCGCCAGCGCGGTCCTGGAGCCGACGATGATCGGAAAGCCGTATTCCTTGGATTGGCCTTCAAGGCGCGAGGCCAGGTTGACGCTGTCGCCGAACACCGAATAGTCGAAGCGCATATCGGAGCCCATGTTGCCGACCACGCAGGTGCCGGTATTGAGGCCGACGCCGACATTGAGCGGAATGAACGGGCGGCCCTCCTCTTTTGCCTCCTGCTCGCGCGCCTGATTGAGCGCATCGACGCGCGCCAGCATATCGAGCGCCGCCTCGCAGGCGTTGAGCTGATGATCCTTGTCGTCGAGCGGCGCGTTCCAGAACGCCATGATGGCGTCGCCCATGTATTTGTCGATGGTGCCCTTGCGGTTGAGGATGGCGTTGGTCAGCGGCGTCAGGAAGCGGTTCATCAGTGCGGTCAGGCCCTGCGGGTCGCTCTTGTAAGTCTCCGAGATCGACGTGAAGCCGCGCATGTCGGAAAACATGATCGTCATCTCGCGTTCTTCGCCGCCGAGCACCAGCTTTTCCGGCGACTGCGCCAGCTGTTCGACCAGCGCCGGCGACAGATACTGACCAAAGGCCGAGCGAATCTGCCGGCGTTGCGCCTGCTCGCGCACGAAACTGGTAAAGATCAGCGTAAGATAGATCGCCGTGGTCGACATCAGAGGATAGGTGAAATCGATCAGCAAACGGTCGTGGGCATAGAAGTACACCGAGAGCCCGACCAGCATGCTTGCGAACGCCGCGCCAAGCACAACCAGCGTGACCGGCCCAAACTGCGGTGCAAACGCAATCACCAGAAGCCCGAACATTAGCGCGGTCGCGAATTCGACCGCGATGCCGAAGATCGGCTGCGAGATCACCGCGCCGGTGAGCGCGCTCTCCAGCACCTGGGCATGGATCTCGACCCCGGGCATGGCGCCAGAAACCGGCGTGGTCTTGATGTCGTTGAGGCCGACCGCCGAGGTGCCGATCAAGACCAGCTTGCCGGCGATCATGTCGGGGGCGACGTTTTTCTCCAGCACATTGATTGCGGGAACGTAGATCGAGGCGTCGTTGCGGGCATAGTGAACCCAGAGCTGACCGTTATGGTCGGTCGGAATCTCAAACCCCTTGACGCCGATGCTCTTGATGCCTGCCTTTTCGGCCTTGATCAGAATGGTCCCCGATCCGCTGGCGACGCGCAAGATCTCGAATGTCAGCGACGGCATGGTCTGGCCCTGCGCCTGCATGATCATCGGCACGCGCCGGATGATGCCGTCGCGCTCGGGCCTGATCGTGAACAGGCCGCGCCCGGCGGCGGCATGCTCCAGCACCGGCACGTTGCGCAACAGGCCCGGGAAATCGAACATGAATCGCTGCGGCTCCTCGCCCAGCATCGCGATCCCGGTAACCGGCAGCGTCTTGTCGAGGGCCGCGATTTCCTCCGGCAAGCCGGATTCGCCGAGCACGACGCGGGACGCCTTGATGGCGTCGGCGAAGATCTGGTCGTTGCTCGGCAGCGCGCGCAGCTTGACGCGGGTCTCCTCATCGAGGTGGCGGAAGGTGTCGGCGGCAAAGGCAGGGTTGAGACGGTCCGGCTCGGAAAACACCGCGTCGAAGGCGATCACGACCGCACCGAGCCGCGTCAGTTCGGTCACGAGATCGGCAATCCGAGTGCGCGGCCAGGGCCACTGCCCAAGCTTTTCCAGGCTCTTGTCGTCGATATCGACGATGGTGACCGGCCTGATGGTCTTCTTGCGCGGCTCGATGCGCTGGAAGGCGTCAAAGGTCCTGACGCGGATTTCCTCGACGGGAGCCGGGTCGGCAGCGCGCAACGCAGCGAACCCGATCAACAGCGCAAGGCACAGCAGCCGGGCATAGCCTACGCGCCGCGCGAACCATCTTCGCAATACCCGCAATCGTTTCATGGCTTCCGAATGTTCACCCGGCCACCGGCGCCGGACCAGTCGGAAGATAGCATCGATATCGCGGAGCTAGTGTGAATTCGCAAGCCGCAACACTAGGTAACGTGATGCGGCGACACGATGAAGTCGCTGACATGCAGACTGGTGACCGTGACGTTCTTCAGCGTGAGAGCTTCGTTGCCGAGCGTGATCAGGACATCTGCCGGGTTTGTCGAACTCTGCACCGCATGGGTGGCCAGCCAGCCGTTGATATTGTCGGAGCCGACTTCGGAAAACAGCCGCAGATCGATGCGGTCCTGGCCCGGCGTGAAATCCGTAATCGTGTCGGCGCTCGGGTTCTGTCCGGGCGGCGCAAAGACGAACTGATCGGCGCTCGCACCGCCGGTCAGCGTATCGTCGAAGCCGGTCGCGAAAATAACGTCCTTGCCGGATGTGCCGGCCAACGTCACGGGCCCCTGTCCGGCCTCGTTGAATACGAAATGAACGGTGTCGGAATGGCCGAGGCCATCCGATACCTTCAGCGTCACCATGTCGGTTTGCGGGGGATTGTTGCCGGGATCGTAATGAATGCCGCTGTTCAGCGTCGCGTTGACGGCCGCGAGCGAGCCATTAGCGGCCGGCGGAATCACGCTACCGCCGGCACTGCCGGCAGCCGCGCTGACCGTGAATGTGTCGTTCGGGGCGGTGCCGTCGCCGTCGGAGACATGCAGGCCCGACACCGTGGTCGTTCCGTCGCCATTCTCGATGAGGCTCACCGCAGCGGTGTCTATGACCGGTCCGGTAGCGACGTTGAGCGATGCGTTCGCCGTATTTCCCGCGCCAACAAGCGTGATCGTCAGCGGCTGACTCCCGGTATGGCCATGACCGTCGCTCACCTCCGCGACGAATTTGATCTTCAGTGTGTCGCCCGCATGGAGGAAATCGAGATTGGCGTTGATCGGCTGATAGGTCCAGTTCAGGGCAACTGTTCCGCCATTGCTCGACGCGGTGTCGAACGTCACGTCCGCGGCGTTCACCAACGCCGATATGTCGATGTTACCCGGCACTGACGACGAGCCGTTGTACTCGATCGTGGCGTTGCCGGTCACGAACGCCGTCAAGGCGTCGCCGATGTCGGCATCATGGACGCTGAGCGTACCCTTGATCGGCTCTGAAAGTCCGGGCGGAGGAATGTTTCCGGCCGAAACGTTGTCGATCTCGAATGCGTTCCCACTGCTGCCGAGCTCGACCTTGTTGAAGGGGTGCAGTCCGGTGAATTCCACATATCCGTTCGAGGCGAACGAACCCTGGTTACCCGTCGGGAACAGCGGCAAAATATCATTGCCGGTGTAGGAAGCGACAAGCGTCGTTCCATCATAAAATTTGATGGTGTTGTAGGAATCGAGCGACCCCCAGTAAAGGCCGAAGGTATTTTTCTCCGAAGCAAAGATGATGGTCTCGTGACTATCGCCGCCGATGCTCAAATAGTTGGTCGTGTCCCGCGCTCCAGGTAACGGCCCGACGAACGGCGCCGCCGTCACCGAGGACGAGCCAACGACGATCCCGCTATTTCCGAATGCCGAGAAATGGGCCCCGAGTGCAGCGCTTTCGAAATTGCCAGAACCGGCGCCATTGTTCGATACCGAGCCCGCCGCTACGCCGTCAAACGTCTCCGTGTTCAAGCCAAGCGAATTTACATTCACGCCCGGCGCAAGGACGATCGTCGCAGACGCGGGCACCACGACTACGGTCTGCACGGGGGGATCTATCTCACCTACGATCGAAGGTGCATCGTTGGTACCGGTAACCGTGACGACAATGTCTTTCGAGGTGACGCCGCCATGGTGGTCGTCGACCTGTACCGTGTAGGTCAGCGTCAGGACTTCGCCCTGCGCCAGATAATCGAACGCGGTCGAGGCCGCCGAGAACGACAGGTCGACCGCTCCCGCGGTGGAGCCGGCGGCTTTGGTCACCGCGCCGGGCGTCACCAGCGCGATCAGCGCGGCCTCGTCGAGCGCAAGGCCCGTGGTGGTGCCGGTCGCGGCCGCGTGGGTAATGGTTGCGCTGTGGCCGACATCGGACAAATCGCGATCGGTGAAAGTGACGGGGATCGTCGTCGTCAGCGGCGCGGTATCGGTCTGCTCGGTGAGGCCTTGCTGCGCGATATCAGCAATCTCGGGCGCGTCGTTGCTGCCGTTGACGGTGACGACAATATCTTGCGCGGTGACGCCGCCATGGTGGTCGTCGACCTCTACCGTGTAGGTCAGCGTGACCGACTGGCCATCGGCGAGGTAGTCGAAATAACTGTCCGGCGCCGAGAACGACCAGCTCTGCGAACCCTGCGCGCCATCGGTGGAATCATGCAACGGCCCCAGCGACAGCCAGTTGAGCTGCACCGTGCCGTTGGCAAGGCCCGTCGTCGTGCCGGAGGCGTGGACGCTGGTGATATTGACCTCATGCGTATCGGTCAGATCGACATCGCCGAACGCGATCGCGCCGCTGGCGGTATCCGGCGTCGCCGAATGGTGTGTATCGGCGCGTTCCGCGATGGTCGCGGTCTGCGCCCCGCTGGTGATGTCGGGCGTGTCGTTGCTGCCGGTCACGGTGATGGTGATCGGCTTGGTCACCACGCCGCCATGCCCGTCATCGACAGTTGCGGTGTAGGTCAGCGTCAAGGTCTCGCCGTCGGCAAGGAAATCGAACGCATTGTCGGCTGTGCTGTAACTCCAGGTCGCCGAACCGTCATTGGTATTGCCGGGAGCCTGCACCACCGTCAGCGGTCCATCCACCGCAGCGATTGCCGCGAGTTGCTTGGCCGTGAGCTGTGAGGTGACGTCGACGCTATAGGCGTTCAGGTAGCTGAACGAGGCGAAGGCGGCGCTCGCCACCGGCCGGTCGGTCAGGTCGGCGTCGGTGAAGCTGATCGTGCCGGATGCGACGTGGAGCGCGTCGGAGCCCGTCGGATTCGGCTGGCCGTCGTTCGAAAACTCGGCAAAGCCGTCGCTCGTCGTGGCGATGGTCGGCACGTCATTGGTGCCGGTGACGACGACGTCAGCGCCGTGGATCGAGACCGTGATCGGCGTCGAGACGACGCCGCCATGGCCGTCATCGACCTGGGCGACGTAATTGAGCGTCAGCGTCTCGCCCTTGGCGATGAAGTCGAACTTGTTGTCTTCAATACTGTAGGTCCAGCTCGCCGAGCCGTTGTGGGTGTTGCCGGCCGCCTGCACCACGGCGAGCGGCACTTCGACCGCCTTGATCGCTGCCAGTTGCGCCGGCGTCAGCGTCGCGGTGACGTCATTGCCTTCCGCATCGTAGTAGCGGAACGGATCGGTCGAGGAGATCGCGGCGCTGACGACGGGACGGTCGGTCAGGTCGACGTCGGTGAAGGTGATGGAGCCGGTCACAGTATCGACCGCCGTATTGCCGGTGCCGATCCGCTCCGTGACCGCGCCGCCGGTCGCCGACAGCGTCGGCTTGTCGTTGGTGCCGGTGATGACGATCGTAAACGGCGTGAACGTCGTCTCGTTGCTCGGCGCGAAGTTGTTGTCGACCCGCGCTATGTAGGTCAGCGTCAGCGTCTCACCGGCAGCGAGGAAATCGAACGCCCCATCGGCAATATTGTAGGTCCAGGTGGCCTGGCCGGTATTCGTGCCGTTGGGATCCTGCGCCACGGCGAGTGGCACTTGGACCGCCTTGATCGCGGCCAGTTGCTCCGCCGTCAGCGTGGAGGTGACGTTGGCGCCCTGCGCGTTCTGATAGGCGAAGGAAGAAAACTGCGTACTGACGCTCGGCCTATCCTGCGGGTTAGCATCGGCATAGCTGACCTTGCCGGACGCACTGTTGACAGCGGCGTCGGCTGTAATGTTGACCCGTTCGGCAAGCGCGCCGTCGGACGCGGCCGCCAGCGGCGGGCCGGGAATATGATCGCGCCCGGGTTCAGGCCCCGGCGACGGGCCGGTCGCCGGTCTGTCCGGGATAATGACGAATTGAAGCGTAACCGCGGACACATCATTGCTGGCCAACTTGAGGAACGACGTTTGCGGAACGATCGAGTCGGTAAAGTTGGTCGTGAGCTTGGTGTTCGGGTTGTTCAGGTCGGTGAACTTCAGCGAAAACACGTCGCTGATGATTTTCTGCGCGTCGGGCGACAGTTGCACCGACGACTGGAAGCTGACCGCGCCCTGGCCATTAATGATGGTCTGCGTGCCGGCCCGGTTGACGGTTGCGATCTGCGTCAGCGTGGTCTTGTCGTACAGGATGTAGGAGCCGGTGGTGCCATCGGGCTCGACCAGCACCTGGAATTTCGCCGGCGGCGCGCCGCCCTGCACCGGCACATCGAAATCGATCTCGACCAGCACCGCGGTGCCGCGAATGCCCATGGTCGCGACCGGCGTATCGACCTTCATGTCGCCTTTCTTGGCGGTGGCGCCGGCGACGAAAGAGATCGTGCCAGCCACCAGGCTGAGCAGCGATTTGTTGTCCGACCCGTTGGGGTCGTAGATCATTTCGTTCAGCACCATCTTGGCGTTCGACGCGAGGCCGAACACGGTGCCGTCGATGAAGGTGATGCCGAGCGTCGAATCCGATCCCGACTGGACCACGTCGCCTTTGTTGACGTTGTCGCCCTGGTTCAGGATGATCGAGACGCCGTTGCGGATCGCGGTCGCGTTACCCGCCAGCTTGGTGACATGACCAATGACGACGGCGACGCTGGCGCTGCCGTCGGCCTGCGCGAACTGGGTGTGCCCGGCCAGCGCATTGACGAGGTCACCGGTGAGGTGGGCGCCGTCGGGCGAGGCCAGCGCGGCGCGCTTCTCGCCCCTGAAGTAATCATGCAGGACGAGTTCCCGGTCGCCGCTGGTGAGGACCAGATCGGAACCCGAGCGCTTGAAGTCGCCGTGGAACAGCAGGTGGGCATCAGAAACAATTATGGCGTCGGAAGGTGCATGTGTCGAAACCTTGTCGACATGGACCTTGCCGGAAGACGAAAGATGGCCGTGCGGTGACAGAGGCCCGAGGCCAATATTCCCGCCGGAAAAAGGGTCGAGGTCACCCGATTCGAATTTGCCGGCGTAGTTCAATGGGACACCGATTTAAATGGTTAAGAAGTATGAAATATCCCTGCGGGGTTTTCATACCACGCAGGTAAGGAACACAACAGTACGCGGCCGTGGAACACCCTCAATACGGGTAAGTCTGCAACAGGACCGAAAAGGTCCGGAAAAACTGTTGGGCGGAAATGTGGCCAGGGAAAGGCTGGGTTTCGCGAGCGCTGACTGAGAAATGGGCACCGGCCCGCCAAGGCATAAATATAAGCAGATACAATAGCTTACCCTTTGATGTAACGCAGCGGGCAGCTTCCTGGGGGAGCGGCAGCCGCCTGGAGGCCGAGCACTTCCCCCGGTCTTATGAAGGCGCCATCCCTTTCGAGGCATCGGGACAGGCTGCAATTGCCTGCCGACCGATTCTGCGGACAGGGTTAATTCGGTGACG
>C688J18823_10002585_pt1 | contig 11306 bp, 12 predicted proteins | sample HopSoiMetagenom1_FD_18823 | JGI IMG/M metagenome (IMG submission 18823) | reverse complement strand
CCGTCGTCGCCACGTCCTTCGATGCGGCGTAGTGCACGAAGTCGTCCATCAGCATCGGCGTGATCGTCAGATTCGTCGTCACGTCGGGATGCTTCGCCGCGTATTCGACGCCGTAGTTGAACAACGCGCTGCGCACTTCGAGCAGCTGCGTCGCGCGCGTAAGCGTGGGCGGCTTGACGAAGACGTCAGGAGTAATGCCGCCGCCGCCGTACACGACGCGGCCGGTGTCGGTCTTGTACTGCTTGCGATCCTTGAGCGGCGTCTCCGTCTGATCGCCGTCGCTTTCATCGGCGACGTAATAGTCGTAGAACGAGCTGTAGTCGCGCTGGATGTTGCGGCCCGACGGCGTGTAGTACTTCGACGTCGTCAGCGCGAGTCCCGCGCCGTACTGCAGCGTGTAGACGCTCTGCACGAGTCCCTTGCCCCAGCTCGTCTCGCCGACGACCAGGCCGCGGTCGTGATCCTGAATCGTACCGGCGACGATCTCGGACGCCGACGCGCTGCCGCGATTCACGAGCAGCACGAGCGGCACGTCGAGATGATCGTGCTTGCCCGGCGCGGTGTAGTCCTGCGCGGAGTCGGGCGTGCGGCCCTTCGTGTAGACGATCATCTGGCCCTTGTCGAGGAAGTGATCGGCGACGCCGACCGCCGCGTCGAGCAGACCGCCCGGATTCTGGCGAAGGTCGAGGACGAGCTTCTGCATCCCCTCGCCCTTCAGCTTGTCCACCGCTTCATCGAGCTCGCGCACGGTGGTCGCGGTGAAGTCCTTGATGCGGATGTAGCCGACACCGGGAGCGATCATCAGCGTGTTGGAGATGGAGTTCGTCGGAATGGCGGCACGGACGATGGTCAGCGGGATCGGCTCTTTGATTCCGACGCGCATGATCTTGATGTGGACCGTGGTGTCCTTCGGTCCCTTGAGGCGCTTGACGACGTCATCGAGCGGAAGGTCGTCGGTGGAGACGCCTTCGACTTCGGAGATGACGTCACCGGCGCGAATGCCGAGGCGCGCGGCGGGTGTGCCTTCGAGCGGCGTGATGACGGTGACCTGATCGTTGCGCTTCGTCACCAGGATGCCGAGGCCGTAGAACGAGCCCTTCTGGCGATCCTGCATGTCGGCGTACTCCTTCGGCTCGAGGAACGATGTGTGCGGATCGAGTGTCCGCAGCATGCCGTCGATCGAGGAGTAGACGAACTTGTCGGAGCCGATGTCCTCGGCCGAGTTCGCCGTCACCGCGGTGAGCAGATCGGTGTACTCGTGCAGACGCTTCTGCAGATCGCTTTGCATCGGCGATCCGAAGAGCCGATTGCCGTACAATCCACCGACGAGCGTTGCACCGACGATCGCCACGAGCAACGTCAGTGAAAAGGTCCATTTCTCTTTGCTGTTCAGCTTTGTCATGGCTTTGATTTGTCGTGATTTCTCAGGGGACAACCTCAATTATAGGGGGGACTATTCGCATGCCCGCGGATGTTCACCCACAAGTTACGGAGAAAGGCCTCACCATCTATGGGTCCCCTCGGATTTCCTGAGCTGATTCTGATTTTCATCGTTGCCCTGATCGTGTTCGGACCCAAGCGTCTTCCCGAAATCGGACGCATGATCGGCAAAGCGATGGGCGAGTTCAAGAAGGCCTCCGATGAGCTGAAAAACACCATCGAGCGCGAGGTCCGCGCCGATGAGCTCAAGGAACTGACCACGCTTCCGAAGTTCACGCCGTTCGACAACGTGGCAAGGAGTGAGCCAGCCGCGCAGACCGTCACGGTCGAGGCGACGCCGGTCGCCGTGACGAGCGAGACGCCTGCCGCAGAGCCCACCACCACGCAGCCGGCGGCCGGATAACCGATGACCGCCACCCCCGCCGACATCGATCCCACTTCCGAGTCGAACGATCCCGAGCGCGAACTGCAGAAGATGTCGTTCCTCGAGCATCTCGAGGAGCTGCGCAAGCGCCTGCTCTACTCGATCATGGCGATCTTCGTCGGCTTCCTCGCCTGCTGGTGGAAAGCGGAAGCGATCTACGAATGGCTGCAGGCGCCGCTGACGCGCTTCCTGCCTGCGAACGACAACAAGCTCGCGTTCACGCATCTCACCGCGCCGTTCTTCCTCTACATGAAGGTGGCGTTCTTCGCCGGAATCTTCCTCGTCTCGCCCTTCATCCTGCTGCAGGTCTGGCAGTTCATCTCGCCAGGCCTGTACAAGCGCGAGCGCCGTTACGCGGCACCGTTCATCATCTTTGCCACGCTCTTCTTCGTCGCCGGCGGCTACTTCGGCTATCGCTTCATCCTGCCTGCGACATGCAGCTTTTTCATGGAGACCGGCAAGCACTTCAAGCAGGTGGTGACGATCGAGGAGTACTTCTCGTTCGCGAACACGATCATCCTCGCGGCGGGACTGGTGTTCGAGACGCCGATCCTGATCTTCTTCCTCGCCCGGCTCGGCATCGTCACGCCGGCGTTCCTGCTGCAGAAGTCGAAGTACGCGATCGTGGGGTCGTTCATCATCGCCGCGATCGTGACGCCGACGCCCGACATGGTGACGCAGAGCGCGCTCGCGCTTCCGATGATCGCGCTCTACTTCCTCGGCATCGGAGTCGCGTTCCTGTTCGGGAAGCGGCACGAGGCGTAATCAGTGTGTGGAAGGGGCGAGCGATGCGTGCCACCACACACCCGGGTCCCTCGACTACGCTCGGGATGACTACATGCGCCGCACGATCGTCGTCGAGACTCTGATTCGACGCGTCACGAAGGACGGGTGTTCGGCATCCGCACGACGTTCAACGTGCGCGTGATCGAGATGCAGCGGCCGGTGCGCTCTACTTCCTCGGCATCGGAGTCGCGTTCCTGTTCGGGAAGCGGCACGAGGCGTAATCAGTAGTCATCCCGAGCGTAGTCGAGGGACCTGCGTGGGCGGTGGCACGCATCGCTCGCCTTCCACACACCCGGGTCTACTTCCTCGGCATCGGAGTCGCGTTCCTGTTCGGGAAGCGGCACGAGGCGTAATCAGTCATCCCGAGCGTAGTCGAGGGACCTGCGTGGGCGGTGGCACGTATCGCTCGCCTTCCACACACCCGGGTCCCTCGACTACGCTCGGGATGACCACATGCGCCGCACGATCGTCGTCGAGACTCTGATTCGCGCGCCGCGCGAGCGCGTGTTTGATGCACGCACGAAGGATCTCGATCGCATTCACGACGGCCGCGTTCTCGGCCTCCGCACCACATTTACGGTGCGCGTGATCGAGATGCAGCGGCCGGTGCGCTACGTCGATGAAGCGACGCATCGCATGTTCCGGACGCTGCGGCACGTGCATGAATTCGAGGAGGTCGACGGCGGCACGCTCATGCGCGACACACTCGAGTTCGAGTCGCCATTCGGTGCGATTGCGGGCTGGTTTCTGAAGCGATTCGTGAAGCGGCGCGCGTCAGCGCTCGACCTCGAACTCCGCTGAGATCGCGGGCAGCGCCTCGTTGAAGATCAGGACCGTTTCGGCGATCGGAAACAGCACCGTGTGATTCCGCGTCTGCACCTCGAGGACGATCTCGAAGTAACCGTCGGTATTGATCGCCACCAGCGTCCCGGGCTTCCCTTTGATCTCGAGTGTGCGATTGAAGATCGAGACCTTCGACGGAATGTCCATGGCCCGGAAGATACACGACGAAAACAAAAATGGCGAGCGCGGTTGCGCTCGCCATCAAGTGTTCGATCGATGAGTGATTACGGCTTCTTCTTCGCCGCCGGTTTGGCCGGTTCGGTCGTCGCCGGAGCAGTCGCCGCTGCGTCAGCCTTCGGAGTCGAGTTGATCACCGCCTCCGGCATCGGAGCCGGCGGAGCCGCCTTCGGGAAGTACGCGTCGCTGTACACGGCCTTCGACTTCAGGTCGTCGAGCGCCGCGCGCATCTTCGCGTCTTTCTGCGTCTTCTCGAGCGAGGCCTTCACCTGCTCGAACGGCGTGAATGCGTGCTCCTGCACCTGGATCACGTGATAGCCGTACTGCGTGCGAACGACCGGCGTGAGCGTGCCCGGCTTCGCCTCGAACGCGGCCTTCTCGAACTCCGGAACCATCTGTCCCTTCGAGAATGCGCCGAGGTCGCCGCCCTGCGCGCCGGAGCCGGTGTCATCCGATTCCTTCTTCGCCAGTGCCGCGAAATCCGCGCCGCCTTCGATCTGCTTGTGGATGTCTTCCGCTTTCGCCTTCGCTTCCGCTTCGGTCAGCTCCTTCTTGCCGGTCTGCGCGGCGGGGCTGCCCTTGAACGCGATGAGGATGTGGCGCGCCTTCACCTGCTCGTACTCGTTCTTGTGCGCGTCGTAGTACTTCTGAAGATCGGCGTCGCTGACCTTCAGCGCGGCGTCCATCTTCTTCAGTTCGGCCTGCGCGATGAGGTTCTCTTTGAGGAGCGCGAGTTGGGAGATGACGTCCGGATCCTTGTCCAGGCCGGCCTTCGTCCCTTCCTGCGCGAGAAGCTTCATGCGGATGTAGTCATCGGCGAACTGACGCTTGCCCGGACCCATCGCGAACTGCTGATACTCGGCCGGAAGCGACTTGAGCGCGCTTTCGAATTCCGATTTGTGCACCTGCACACCTTCCGCGGTGATGATCACCGGATCATCGCCGGCCGGTGCCGCCGGCGCGGCCGCCGGCTTGTCCTGCGCCAGTCCGACTACAGCGGACAGAGCAAGAGCCATGAATGTGATGCTCGTCTTTTTCACAAATTCTCCTTAGAAATGCCGGTATAGAAAGTGATGGGGAAAACGGGAGGTGAGAACTAAGAATTTCGAAGTCTTGCGACAGCCCGGCTCATCCGCGCCAAACCTTCTTTGATGCGCTCCATCGACGTGGCGTAGCTGATGCGGATGAAGCCGTCGGCGCCGAACGCCTGACCGGGCACGACCGCAACCCGTGCTTCTTCGAGCAGGAACGTGGCGAACGAGATCGAATCGTGCACGCCTCCCCGTCCGAAAAAGCGGCGGACGTCCGGAAAGACGTAGAACGCGCCATCCGGATCGGCGCAGCAGAAGCCGTCGACCTCGTTCAGCGCCGGCACGAGATACGCGCGGCGCTCGACGTACGCGTCGTACATGCGGCGCACTTCATCGTCCGGGCCGTTCAGCGCTTCGATCGCCGCGGCCTGCGCGATCGTGCTCGGGTTCGACGTCGAATGACTCTGGATCTTTCCCGCCGCATCGATGACATCGGGATGCGCGACCGCGTAACCGAGGCGCCAGCCGGTCATTGCGAATGTCTTCGACAGCGAGTTCACGACGATCACGGTCTCCGGATACTCGTCGAACCAGCGGATCGCCGACGCGTGCTTCACGCCGCCGTAGACGAAGAACTCGTACGTCTCATCGAAGACGAGAAAGAGTCCGCGCGATGCGCACCATTCGACGATCTTCTTCAGCTCCGATTCTTCGATCACCGCGCCGGTCGGATTGCACGGCGAGTTGATGATCACGCCGCGCGAGCGCTCGCTCGCAACCGCTTCGATCGATGCGAGGGTCGGACGAAAACGATTCGCCGCGTCGGTCTCCGCGAACACCGGCTTGCCGCCGGCGAACTGCACCTGGTCGGGGAAGCTGACCCAGTACGGACGCGGGATGATGATCTCGTCCCCTTCTTCGACCAGTGACAGCGCGACGTTGAAGAGCTCCTGCTTGCCGCCGTTGCCGGCGATCACGTTTTCGGGGCGGATCGACGTTCCGTAACGCCGGTTGTAGCGATTCGCGATCGCATCGCGCAGCGACTTGATCCCGAGCGCGTTCGTGTACTTCGTAAAGCCCCGATCGATCGCCGCCTTCCCCGCCTCGGATACCGAGTGCGGCGTCGGAAAGTCGGGCTCGCCCGGACCGAAGTCGACGATGTCGTGTCCCTGCGCGATCAGCTCGCTCGTCTTGTTCAGCACCGCGAGCGTGCCCGACACCTGGATGTCGGTGACGCGGCGCGTGAGGCGGATGGAACGGGCGAGCGGCGTGGTGGTCATCTTTTCGTCATCCCGAGCGTAGTCGAGGGACCTGGGGGGCGGGCGGCACGATGCCCGTGCCCCCAGGTCCCTCGACTACGCTCGGGATGACGGGACTGTACCATCACGCAAAGCGCTGCGCGAGCACGTTCCGTAATGCCGTCCAGGCCGCCGGCTTCTCCCGCATCACGATCATCCGCACGATCTCGATCACGCACCATCCGAGGTAGACCCAGATCATCGCTTCGCGCCAGTCGGGCATCACGAATTGAATCAACCAGAAGACGAAAAGGACCAGCGCCTCGTGGAATCTCAGCTCCATGTTCAGGAGCAGGAGAAAGCCGAGAAAGCTCTGCAGGATGGTGAGCAGAATCTCGTGCCGCTGAAACTGATCAAACACCAGCGGCTGCACGTGGCCCGCGCTGATCACGAACAGCACCGGGATCATCGCCGAGAGAATGCTCCATTGATTGATGTTCGACGACACCATGTTCATCAAGGCGACGTTCGCCGAGCTCACTTTGCGCGCCCAGTAGAACGCGCTCAGTTTTTCGGGGAACTCGGAGAGGAACGGCGCGACCCATTGCACGAAGACGAACGTCGAGACGCCGAGCGACGTCGCGATCGCCAGCATCGAGTTCAGAAATGGATGCGCGGAGAAATAGAGCAGCAAGCCGCCGATGAGGAACAGCACGGTGATCGCGATCCCGCGATTGCGTCCCTGCAGTTGGAGCACTTTGCGCGGGACGTAGCCGAGGTCTTCGAGCGTCTCGTCGTTTTCGGCGACCGGTGGGATTTTCCAGAGCAGCCAGAGATACGCGAAGTAGAAGATGGAGAGCGGGATCGCATCCCAGATCGTCAGCGTCCCCTTCCACCAGATGAACGCAAAGTATGCGATCGGCAGCAGGAGCGCCCACACTTCGACCGCGTGCTCCTCGTGCAGATGGATGCGCACGAACTGCCGGTCATTGCGCTTCCATCCGAACGCCGCGGCGACGAAATAGATCATCGGCCATCCGAGTCCGACGAGCAGGCGGAGACTGCCGGTGAAGTTCGCGATGGCGAGATGCGTCTTGGTCGGGTCCTTGCCCGCCTGCCATGCGATCACCGCTTCGACCGCGAATTCGGGAAGCGTCTGCAGCCACGCCAGAATCGCGAGCGCGAGTCCCTGCGAGATCAGAAACTGCGCGGCCTCGGCGCCCCACGCGATGATGAACGCGGACAGGAGAATGGCCGGAAACGTCCAGAGCGCGGACCACGCATTCACTGCGGCTGCGCCGGTTGCTTTGATCAATTTCAGTATCATCGCCGGAGCCGAGTCTAATCGATGCAGACGCTCACCAGCCGCCACAATCCGTTGTTCAAACGCATACGCGAAGCGATTCGCGAGCATGCCGATGAGATCGTGATCGAGGGCTCAAAGTTCGTTGACGATGCGATCGCCGGCGGATGGAAACCGATCGTCATTTTGCGCAGCGGCATCGAGATTTCTCACGAGCTCTTCGACGCGCTCGCGGAGACGAAGTCGCCGCAGGGCGTGCTCGCATTGTTCGAGCGGCCGGCGCCCGGAAATCTGTTCGCGCGCGAGGACACGATCGTCATCGCGCTCGATGGTGTGCAGGACCCGGGCAACGTCGGGACGATCGTGCGGCTCGCGGCTGCGTTCGATGTTGGCGGCGTCGCGCTTCTCCCCGGCTGTGCCGATCCGTATTCGCCGAAATCGATTCGCGCCTCGGCCGGTGCGATTCTCACCGTGCCGGTGGCGCAACTTGCGATCGACGAATTGCCGTGGCCGTTGTTCGTGACCGACACCGCGGGCGCGCCGATCGATCCGCCTGCGCGCAACGCGATTCTCGTGTTCGGCAGCGAAGGTCGCGGCGTGTCATCCGAAATTGCAAAGCGCGCGCAGTCGATCGCCATTCGCACGAGCGGGCGCGTCGAATCGTTGAATGTCGCAGCGAGCGCCGCGATCCTGTTGTCGCGTTCGTTCGAGTTGCGGGAGTGCGGCAGCAAGCTGCCGCACTCCGCTACGATGCGCGAATGACCGGCAAACTCCTCATCGTCGGCACACCCCTCGGCAATCTCTCCGACATGACGCCGCGCGCGATCGATGCGCTCAAGTCCGCAAATGTCATCCTTTGCGAAGACACGCGCCACACGCGCAAGCTCCTCACGCATTTCGGCATCGACGTCCCGGCCGAGCGTTTCGACGAGCACACCGAAGACGAGAAGGCATCAGGGTTCGCGGAGCGCATCGGGCGCGGCGAGACGATCGCCATGGTGAGCGATGCCGGCATGCCGCTCGTCTCCGATCCCGGCTATCGCATCGTGCGCATCGCACGCGAGCGCGGACTCACCATCGAGCCGGTCCCCGGACCCTTCGCCGGCGTCCTCGCCCTCGTCGCCAGCGGCATCGCCCCACTCCCCTTCACCTTCCTCGGATTTCCTCCGCATCGCCAGGAAGGGCGCCGCGATTTCTACCGGCGCGCCGCCGAGCTCGCGCATACCACGATCGTCTACGAATCGCCCGAGCGCGTGATCGCGTCACTCGACGACGCGCTCGAGATCCTCGGCGACGTCGAGGTCACGGTCGGCCGCGAGATGACGAAGCTGCACGAGGAGTTCATCAGCGGAACGATCTCGTCGGTGCTCAAAACATTGAACGAGCGCGAGCGCATCCACGGCGAGATCACGCTCGTCTTCGGCGCCGCGATCAAGCGCGAGCGCGAGGCATCGCACGAAGAAATTGTTGCGGAGTTCGAGCGGCTGCGCGACAGCGGGATGCGTCGCAACGATGCAGTGAAAGCGGTCGCGGAAAAATTCGGACTGCGGAAGAACGACGTCTACAAGTTATTGCTCGGCTGACCGAAGAACACGGCGCGCGAAAACTTGATGAAGTAATCGACCGCCGACACCAGCGCGAAGAGCATCACCACCCAGAGCGAGAGCTCCGCGACGAATTTGTACTCGCCTAGTTCGTAGCTGAGGATCAGCAGCGACACCGCGATCACCTGCGAGACCGTCTTCGTCTTGCCGAGGGGCGACGCAGCGATCGTCACACCCTGCTGCGCGGCGATGGCGCGGAGCGAATCGACGGCGAACTCGCGTCCGATGATGATCACGATCATCCACGCGCGCGCCAGGTTCAGCTCGACGAGCGAGATGAACGCGGCCGACATCAAGAGCTTGTCCGCCATCGGGTCGAGCAGCGCGCCGAGCTTCGTCATCTTGTTGTAGCGGCGCGCGACGTAGCCGTCGAAGAAGTCGGTGACCGCGGCCACGAGAAAGATCGCCAGACCCGCGTATTCGCGGCCGGCGAATTTCGTCAGCAGCACGACGACGAGAAAAGGAACGAGGAAGATGCGGAACAGCGTCAGCGCGTTCGGAAGGTTCCAGATCTCGTTCGAATAATGAGGACGCGGGGCAGGTACGGATTCGAGCACGATCGCCGGCTCAGAATAGTCGCTTTGGGGAGACGCTGGAAGCATTCATCCTTGGAATATCAACTAGTGCGATTGACATTCCACGCGTTGTCTTTAGAATCGCCATCCCTCAACGTTTTCCCCCGAGTGCGAAAGTGGCGGAACTGGTAGACGCGCTGGTTTCAGGAGCCAGTGGTTAACAGCCGTGGGGGTTCGAGTCCCCCCTTTCGCACCAACCCACCTTCCCCCCACCGTTTCTCACTTCTTATTCTGCGTTCTGCGTTCTGCGTTCAATCCCCCGGAGGTTTGAACGCAGAACGCAGAGTCAGAACATAGAATTGAGAATGGCGTTTGCACCCTTTACCAGCCTGATGAAGTACTTCGCGCCGCTTCTCATCCTGATGGTAGACGCGCTGGTTTCAGGAGCCAGTGGTTAACAGCCGTGGGGGGTTCGAGTCCCCCCTTTCGCACCAACCCACCTCCCAGCCACCGTTTCTCACTTCTTATTCTGCGTTCTGCGTTCTGCGTTCAATCCCCCGGAGGTTTGAACGCAGAACGCAGAGTCAGAACATAGAATTGAGAATGGCGTTTGCACCCTTTGCCAGCCTGATGAAGTACTTCGCCCCGCTTCTCATCCTGATGCTCGCCTGTTCCGGCGAGCCCGAGCGCACTGCCAATACCGCTCCGCAAAAAATCGCCAAAGCCGAAATCCAGACCATCGACTCCACCGATCCCCGCCCCGCGGTCATGCAGCCGCCGCCCGTCCTTCCGGACGAAGCTCCCGCGCCGAAGCCGCTGAACCTTTCGCCGAATCAGGAGATGCCGGTGCTGACTCCGCAGGACGAGCGCGTCCGCGCGCAGCTGCCGTTCGCGCCGGCGATCGCACTCGATCCGATCGACGGCCTCAAGGTCTCGATCCGCTCGACGACTCCCATGGCCGAGTACAAGAACCACCTCTTCTACTTCTCGTCCGATGCGAACAAGCGGATGTTCCTCGCCTCGCCCGATCAATACATGAAGGGCGTGTTCGCGCACCTCTAGCGCGGCAAATACGCCGCAAACGCGCGCATCACATCCGGATCCGCAGTTACCGGGCGCCGCGTCTCCTGGTCCAACCAGAAGTGGACACTGAATCCTGTCGCGCGGACAGCGCCGCCCTGCGCATCGCGCAATTCGTACGCGAACTTCATCGACCGGCTCGCCGCCTCGGCAACGGACGTGTGAATGATCACTTCGTCGTCGTAACGAAACGGTGTGCGATAGCGGCAGCCGACCTCGACCACCACCAGCAATCGCCCGCGCTCCTCGATCTCGCGATACGTGATTCCGGTCGCTCTGCAGAGATCGGTGCGGCCGATCTCGAACCACACGATGTAATTCGAATGATGAGCGATGCCCATCTGATCTGTCTCTTTGTAACGCACCCGCGTGCGGCTCTCGACATACATACCGTGCAACGTTACACCTCGCGCAAAATCCTCGGGCATTCCGCTTGCTCCATCAGCTCAGCAGGAGGAAAATGATGACGACCGTGAGGCGCGCGAAACAGCATCGCAGCTTCGCAGAGACGGCGACGACGCCGCTGATCGCCGGAGGGCTCGCTGTCCTCGCCCTCGACGTAGCCCGCCGCGTCTTCCGCCACACTCAACTGTTCTGTCCGAGCCACGAGCCGGAAAAATCGTGGAACCCTGCGGACTACGGCATCAAGCGCGAATCCGTCGATGAGCTCTGGTTCGAGACCGACGACGGCGAGATGCTCCACGGCTGGTACTGCAAAGCGGACCATCCGATCGCATCAGGCGTGCTCTGTCACGGCAACACCGGCAACCTGACCACGATCGCCACCATCATTCCGCCGCTGCAGGACTCCGGCATCAATGTCCTGATCTTCGACTATCGCGGCTTCGGCAAGAGCACCGGCTCG
>C688J18823_10002583_pt1 | contig 11312 bp, 9 predicted proteins | sample HopSoiMetagenom1_FD_18823 | JGI IMG/M metagenome (IMG submission 18823) | reverse complement strand
GTCGCGATTGCCTTCGACTCGCAAAGCTCCACGTCGCCGTGGCGCATCACCGGGATCTTGCCGAAGGGGTGAATTGCGTCGACTGCGGCCGTGTGCGGACGCTCGGCTTTGTGCTCATAGGGCACGCCCTTTTCTTCGCACACCATGCGCACCGCCCAGACGTAGTTCGACTGCGGCGCGCCGATGATTTCCAGTGCAGGCATTTGGTTTTCCTCGCGATGAAATTGGGCGCATTCGTCGCCTCGCGGGGTCAGATGTCAATCCGTAGCGCGCCGCCTATGAGCTGCGGCACAACCTCCGCCACCTTGCCTTCGTGGGCCGCGTATCGTTCCATAGCCTTAACGGCGGCACGAGAGGCCGCCGCAGAGGGAGTCACCATGAAGCGATTTGTTGCGGCGCTGCTCTTCGCGAGCACGTGCGTGTCGGTTGCGAAGGCGCAAGACACGATCCGCGTCGGCTGGACCATTCCGGCCGAGGAATCGAAATACTGGATGATGCGGCGGCCGGAGAAATTCCCCAACCTCGGCAAGGGTTACAAAATCGAGTGGTCGCAATTCCAGGGCACCTCGCCGATGACGCAGGCGCTGATCGCCGGCGCGCTCGATTGCGCGACGCAGGGCGTGCTGCCGATCGCGCAGAGCATGGATAAGGGCACGCTCGCGACTTACGTGATCGCGCAGCATGTCGGCGAGAAGCCGGGTTCGTTCTCGGTCTACTGGGCGGTGAAGGACGATTCGCCGATCAAGAAGGTCGAGGACCTCAAGGGCAAGACGGTCGGCATCTCGATCATCGGCGGCGGCACGCAGGGGCCGTTCAACCTGATGCTCAAGCGTCACGGCCTCGATCCCGACAAGGACATCAAGCTGGTGGAGGTGTCGTTCTCGCTCTCCGAGGACGCGCTGCGGCAGGGCCGCGTCGACGCGGTGAATATGAACCAGCCGTTCGCGGCGCGCGCCGAGGCGAAGGGCGGTGTGCGCAAGCTGTTCGCGCTCGACGAGGCGGTGCCGAACATCGTGCACATCGTGGAGGCCTGCCGGAAGGATTTCGTCGACAAGAACCCCGAGCTGGTGAAGCAATACGTGAAGGACATCACGGCCGGGCTGAAGATGGCGCTCGCGAATCGCGAGGAGACCATGAAGGTGGTGAGCGAGATCACCAAGGCGCCGGTCGCGGTGCTGGACACGTATCTTCTGAAGAGCAACGATTTCGCGCGCGAGCCCGGCGCTGCGCCGAACTACGCGGCGATCCAGGCGATGTTCGACGTCTATACCAACGAGAAGATGATCGAGAAGAAGCTGGATGCGGGGGCGTTGAAGAAAGAGGGAATTGTGGCGCCGCTGGAGTGACCTTGTAGCCCGCATCGAGCGAAGCGGAATGCGGGGTCCCGGATTACGCTACGCTCCATCCGGGCTACGCAAAGGCGGCTGCGGCCACATCACCGGCCCTTTGTGCGTCACCGCGCCCGCGTCCGCCTGACCCACACACTGCGCGTATTTCGCCAGCAGCCCCGCGGTATGCCGCGGCTTCGGCGCGACCCACGCGGCCCGGCGGCGTGACAGCTCCGCGTCCTCGATCAGCACGTCGATGCGCTTTGCATCCGCATCGATGCGCACGCGGTCGCCCTCCTGCAGCAGCGCGAGCGGCCCGCCGACGGCCGCCTCGGGCGCGATGTGGCCGATGCAAATCCCGCGCGTTGCGCCCGAGAAGCGGCCATCGGTCAACAGCGCGACCTTCTCGCCCATCTGCTGGCCGTAGATCAGCGCGGTTACCCCGAGCATCTCGCGCATACCGGGGCCGCCGCGCGGACCCTCGTGGCGGATCACCAGCACGTCGCCCGCCTTGTAGGCGCGTTTGCGTACCGCTGCGGCGCAATCGTCCTCGGAATCAAAGACGCGCGCGGTGCCTTCGAAGCTGCGCGCCTTCAGCCCCGCGACCTTGAGCAGCGCGCCGTCCGGCGCGAGGTTGCCCTTCAGCACCACGAGCCCGCCGTCGCTTCGCAACGCGTTGCCGGTTGTGCGCACGACCTCGCCATCCGGCGTCGGCGCACCTGCATGCTCCTCGCGCAAGCTGCGGCCCGTCACAGTCAAGCCATCGCCGTCGATATGCCCACTCTCGATCAGCGCGCGGATGATCACCGAGACGCCGCCGCGGTCATGCACATGCTTAGCAAGATACTTGCCGCCCGGACGCAGATCGCCGATCAGCGGCGTCCGCGCGAATACTTGCGCCACGTCGTCCACCGTGAAGCGGATACCGGCTTCATTGGCGATCGCCGGAATATGCAGCGCCGCGTTGGTCGAGCCGCCGGTCGCCGCCACGATGGCGCTGGCGTTCTCCAGCGCGCGGCGTGTGACGAGGTCGCGCGGCAGCGGCCGGCTGCGCTGCAGAATCTGCATCACCATCTCGCCGGCGCGCTCCGCAATCGCGAGCCGCTCCGCATAGACGCCCGGCACCATCGCGGAATTCGGCACGGTCAGGCCGAGGGCTTCCGCCACCATCGCCATCGTGTTGGCGGTGAACTGCCCGGCGCAGGCGCCGACACTCGGCTTGCAGGCGCGTTCGAGTGCATGGAGATCGGCTTCGCTCATCGCGCCGGTCTGCACCGCACCGACACCCTCGTAGGCATCGAGCACGGTAACGTCGCGTCCCTGAAAGCGGCCGGGCAGTGCGGCGCCGCCATACACGAAAACTCCGGGCACGTTGCAGCGGACGAGCCCCATCATGGCGGCGGGCAGCGTCTTGTCGCAGCCGCCGAACGCGACCAGCCCGTCATAGGCGTGACCCTGCACGACGGCCTCGATCGAGTCGGCGATCAGCTCGCGCGAGACCAGCGAGAACTTCATGCCCTCGTGGTTCATGCCGATGCCGTCGGACACCGAAATGGTGGTGAACTCGCGCGGCGTGCCGCCGGCGGCCTCCACGCCTTGCTTGGCGGCCTCAACCTGCGGGCCGTGCGTCATGTTGCAGGGCGTGGTCTCGCCCTTCTGACTCACCACGCCGATCATCGGCTTGGCGATGGCCGCATCATTCAATCCCATCGCCCGCATGAAGGCGCGATGCGGCGTGCGGTCGAGCCCGTCCGTGGTGATGCGCGAGCGCAGCGGCATCTCAGGTCTGCTTCGCGTCAAGAATCCGCCGCACCTTGCGGGCGAGCGCGTCGGCGGTGAAGGGCTTGGTCAAAAGATCGATGTCGGGATCGAGCCGGCCGTGATGGATGATGGCGTTGCGCGTGTAGCCGGTCATGTAGAGAAGCTTGATGGTCGGCCTGCGTTTGCGCACCGCATCGCTGAGCTGACGCCCGTTCATCCCTCCGGGCAGGACCACATCGGTCAGCAGAAGATCGATCGCTCCCGCGTTCTCGATCAGCTTCAGCGCCGCGGCGCCATCCGGCGCGGAGATCACCTGATAGCCGCGTTCCTGCAAGGCCTCGACCGCAAGCTTGTTCACCTGCGGGTCGTCCTCGACGACCAGCAGGCTCTCGGTGCCATCGAGCGGGGGTGTGGGCGGAGGTGTGACGCCTCGCGCGACCCATTGCGGCAGGTCGGCCTGGGCTGTCAGCCGCGGGAAGTACATCTTGATGGTCGTGCCCACGCCGATCTCGCTGTAGATGCGGATGTGGCCGCCCGACTGCTTCACGAAGCCATAAACTTGGCTGAGGCCAAGGCCGGTGCCGACGCCGGTCGGCTTGGTGGTGAAGAAAGGTTCGAACGCGCGGGTCACCACATCAGGCGCCATGCCGCTGCCGGTGTCGCTGACCGCCACCATCACATATTGGCCGGGCGTCACGTCCTCGCCGGCCGACTCCGCGTAGGTTTCGTCGAGGTGAGCGTTGGCGGTCTCGATCGTGAGGCGTCCACCATTGTTCATTGCGTCGCGCGCGTTGACGACAAGGTTGACGATTGCGTTCTCGAGCTGGTTCGGATCGATTGCGGTGTTCCACAAACCGCCGGCAAGCACCGTCTCGATTGTGACGGTCTCGTCGATCGAGTGCCCAAGCAGTTCGGACATGCCCTGCACCAGCCGGTTGATGTCGACCGCCTTCACCTCGAGCGGATGCTGGCGCGAGAAGGCGAGCAGGCGCTGCACCAAAGTCGCGGCGCGCTCGGAGGCCTTTCGCGAATTGGCAAGCCAGCCGCGCACGCGGTCTGGCCCATCGAGGCGGCGCAGCGCGAGATCCAGATTGCCGATGATGGCGGTCAACAGATTGTTGAAATCGTGCGCGATGCCGCCGGTCAGCCGCCCGACCGCTTCCATCTTCTGCGCCTGACGCAACGCTTCCTCGGTGTGTTCGCGGCGCGCGATTTCGGCGCGTAGCTTTTCGTTCGTGGCTGCCTCGCGCCGCGTTCGCGTCAACGCCACCAGCACCAAGCCGACCAGTGCGGCGGTCGCGGGAAGGCCGAAAATCAGATGACGTGCCATCCCGAGCATCCACGCCTCGGTGATCTCCGCTGTATCCACGCCGGTCGTCGTATAGAGATCGACGCGCGGCAGCTTGCGAAAGGCGTAGATGCGCTCCTTGCCATCAACGGCTGAGCGGCTCGTCAGGGTGCCGGTGTCGCGCCGCTCCTCAAGCTGGACGGTGAGATCGTTTCCCTGGGTGAGTCGCGTCAGGTTCTGCGGCAGTTCGGGATAGCGCGCCAGCACGGCGCCGTCGCCGCGCACCAATGCGGCGATGATCGGGTGGGTGAGTGTCGCGTAGTATTCGCGGAAATAATCGGGCGAGATCGAAATCACGGTCACCCCGCCGAAGCCTCCGTCCACGCCAGGACGCTTGCGGCTCAGCGCAAAGAAACGCGGCTGGCCGCGATCGTTGGTTGTCCGTGCTGTTACGACGCTGCCGACGTAGAGGCCCTGCACCGCATTCTCCTTGTGGACGCGAAAGTAATCCCGGTCGGAGAGGTCGAGATCGCGCGGAATTGGAAACACCGTGCCGGCCACTACCGGGTGGGCGTCAGGATCAACAATCCAGATGTCGGCAAACTGCGGCAGGATGTCGGTGAGCGATTGCAGCCGTCGATGAAAGTCTGCCTCGTTGGCGCGGATGTCGGCATCATTCGCGTCGTTGAGCATTTCGTCGAGATAGCGGGTCGCAAGCTCGATCGTTTCGAGCACCTTCAGCGCGTGCTCGTAGACCGTGCCGAGATTGCGCTGGAGGCGGTCGCGCGCCTCGATCTGATGTTCGCGGTAGGAGATCGTGGCGGCGGCGGCAAAGATCGCGAGCGGAAGCGCGATCGCGGCGGCAAGCAGCCAGTGAAGCGTCCACTCGGCGCGGCCGTAGTCTCCCGCGGACGTCGGAGTGAGAATGTCTCGCAGGAAACGCTTCATTTCTTATGCGATGCCACGAACCGCCGGCCGCAACCTATGGGGAACCGGCGGCAAACTCAATCAGTGCAGCCATGCGCGAAGTTCCCTTTTATCGCCCGAGGCATGGCGCTAGGGTGCGGCAACGCTAGCCAACCACAAATCCGGAGGAATCATGGCCCAAGCCCAACGCAAACACGAGGCGCGCGACTGGCCCTTCGAGGTGAAGCCGCTGCATCCCGCGCTCGGCGTCGAGATTAGCGGGATTACGCTCGCACAAGCCGTCGAGCCAAACATGTTCGGCAAGGTCTACGAGGCCTTCCTCGATCACGAGCTGATTCTGTTTCGCGACGTGGACCTGCCGCCGGCGACGCAGGTCGCGTTCGCGCGGCGCTTCGGCGAAATCCAGATCCACGTGATGAACCAGTATCAGAAGTATCCGGAGTTTCCGGAGATCTACATGCTCAGCAACGCCGACAGGACTGGAAAGCCGACCGGCAAGCATCCCGACAAGGGCACGCTCTACTGGCACACCGACGGCTCGTGGCGCGAGCGCACCGGTCAGGCGACCATGATGTATTCGGAGATCGTGCCGCCGGCGGGCGGCGAGACCGAGTTCGCCGACATGTATTCGGCCTACGACAACTTGCCCGCCGCGCTGAAGAAGAAAATCAAAGGCAAGCGCGCGATCCACAATCTCGACTTTTCGCGAACGCGCCGCCACGGCGAAGACCCGATGACCGCGGAGCAGAAGGCGAAGGTGCCGCCGATCGCGCATCCGATCGTGCGCACCCATCCCGAGACCGGACGCAAGGCGATCTTCCTCGGGGATCACGCGCAGGAAATCGAGGGTATGGATTATGACGAAGGCCGGGCGCTGATCGAGGAGGTCAACAAACTGATCACGCCGCAGGAGAGCGTGTACACGCACGTGTGGCAGCCGCGCGAATGCATGGTGTGGGACAATCGGTGCACCCTGCACCGCGCGACCGGCTTCGACGAGGCGAACCACATCCGCGTGATGCGCCGCTGCACGATCAATGGGGACCGGCCGTATTAGCCGGCGACGGCTCCGAAGATCGCCGTGGTAGGATGCGGTTGGCCACCGGCATACACCTGCGCGTGGACGAGGACGACGGCCGCCGCGAAGGTGATGAGCAGGGCGGTGGTGACCCGAAGCATTGCGTCGGCAAACGGCGCCTCCGCGGACCGTTGCATGAATGCTGCCATCATCTTCATCACAATTCTCCTTGTCGAAGCAATCGACAGCTCTTGTCGTACGCCACTTGGCTCCCGGGGCATGTGAAGCACCTCACACTGCTTGCCGAGACTTGCGCGTCATGGGCTGAGCGGTAAATATCCGGCGCGACAAATTCCATGGGGCGGCAAAGGAGCACTCGGATCGGCGCTTCATGCTGTCCGAGGACAGAGCTCCGCGAGACGCGCGCCGTCTCTCATCAAGATGCAGGCATGTTTCGCTTTGCCTGCCCTACAAAGGAAGCGCATGCCCCCCAAAATTCTCGTCTCATGCCCCTCCGCCGAGGTCGCAGCAATCGCGCGCGAGATGGCGCCGAAGGGCTTCGAGACCGTGGTGGTCCATAACGACGCCGAGGTGGTCCCAAACCTCTCCGGCATCGAATACATGATCACCTATCCGCACATCTCGATGCGCGACCCGTTCTACAAGGCGGCGCCAAAGCTCAAGCTGGTGCAGCTCCTCTCGGCCGGCTACGACAACGTCGACCTCGAGGCCGCGCGCCGCGCCAAGGTGCCGCTATCGAACAATGGCGGCGCGAACGCGATCTCGGTCTCCGAGCATGCGCTGATGCTGATGCTTACCGTGTCCCGCAAGGTCATCTGGCAGCACGGCAGCGTGTCGGGTGGCCGCTGGCGCGGCAACGGGCCGGCGCCGCGCATGTACGAACTCTATGACAAGACGCTTGGCATCATCGGGCTCGGCACCATCGGCAAGAAGGTCGCGCGGCTTGGCCGCGCCTTCGGCATGCGTGTGCAGTATTTCGATATCGCGCGCTTGACCGAGGACGAGGCGGACGCACTCGGCGTCAAATTCCGCCTGATGCGCGAACTGCTGCGTTCGTCCGACATCGTTTCGCTGCACGTGCCGCTCAACGATTCGACGCGTCACATGATAGGTGTGGAGGAATTGTCGTTGATGAAGCCCACCGCAATCATCATCAACACCTCGCGCGGACCAGTCATCGACGAAGCTGCGCTGCACAAAACGCTCTCCGAAGGGAAGATCTTCGGGGCCGGGCTCGACGTGTTCGACCAGGAGCCGCCGCCCTCGAACAACCCTTTGTTCAAGCTGGACAATGTGGTGCTGACCGCACACTTCGCAGGCCCCACTTGGGACAATCATGCCGCGCGATTCCGCAATGCATTCGATAACGTGCAACGGGTCGCGCGCGGCGAGCCACCGCTTTGGGTCGTGCCCGAGCTCGCCTGATATGTGACGAACCGGCGACACCGATTGCCGGATTGTGTGCCTTTCCGGTCCTATTGACGCCGTTAAACCGATGTTAACCACGACGGTGTGCACTCGAGTGCTGGGGAACGTACGCGTCCTCGAGTGAGCAGCCGGAGCGGTTATGAACGTTCAGGTGCGCGACCTATCGGCCGTCGATCGGAATTCGTTCGTCTCGCAGGCATCCTACTGGATCCCTGAGCTGCTGAACGTTTCGGCATGGCTCGAGCATGCGCCGTTCGGCTTCTGGCTTGTCGGCGCGCTGCGCCCGCGCACAATCGTCGAACTGGGCGTGCACACCGGCTTCTCCTATTCGGTGTTCTGCCAAGCGGTGCAGCGGCTACACCTTTCCACGCGCTGTTTCGCAGTCGATACGTGGCTGGGCGATCAGCACGCGGGCTATTACGGCGATGACGTTTACAACGCCGTGCGCGTGCACAACCGCCGCTACGATTCTTTCTCGCGGCTGATCCGCGCCGATTTCGCGGACGCGCTCGGCGAGTTCGCCGACGGCTCCATCGACCTTCTGCATATCGACGGATGCCATAGTTATGAGGCGGTACGGCGCGACTTCGAAAGCTGGGTGCCGAAATTATCGGAGCGCGGCGTCGTCCTGTTTCACGACACGGCCGAGTACGCGAATGGCTTTGGCGTGCACCGGCTCTGGGAAGAGCTGCGCCTGCGCTATCCGTCTTTCGAATTCACGCACGGACACGGCCTTGGCATTCTCGGGGTGGGGCAGAAGCTTCCGCTTTCGCTCGAAGATCTTTTTCATGCGTCGGCCAGCCATGTGTCGGCGCAGATGGTCCGTATCGCGTACGAGCAGCTCGGCCGCTGCATCAGCGGTCTGCAGGCGCTCCCCGAGCAACAACGCGAGATGGACGCGCTGCGCCAGCAGGTGCGCCGGCTCGAGACCGAGGTTGCGGACTATAGAGCGAGCACCTCATGGCGCCTGACCGTGCCGCTGCGCCAGCTTGCCGGCCTGATGAGAACCGCGAGCGCCGTTGCGGGCGAGCTGCGCGACAACCTCGGTGATGCCGCCGGGCCGGTCACGTCTGCCGCGCGGCCCGTCTATCGCACAGATCCCTAGTTGACGGTGCCACGCGGTCCGCGCCGAATCGGCGCGGGATGATCTGCCAAGCGGGCAATGCCGATGCGCGGGACGGACGCGGCGCATCTCGGCCTGATGCTTGGCGCATGGGCTTGGCCTATCTTATGCGGTTCGAGCTGCTGCTGCTCGCTATGTGGTGCTCGGGCCGGCGCACTACGCGACCGAAATCTCGTGGCTGCACGACCGCAAGTACTTCCTGCCGCAACGGAGCGTGGTGCTTGCGCTGGCCGCGGTTGCGATTGTCGCCGCGCTGATCGAGAACGCATCGTGGTTCGGCTTCGTGATGTGGGGTGCGTTCGTGCTCTGCGCCTTAATCGCCGCCACGACGACGCCAATGCAGGCGGTTCTGTTCGTGATCGTTGCGATCGGCGCAACGGGCGCATTGGCGATGCACGGAGCCTCGCTTGCGGTGGTTGGGGTGCTGTTGCCGACGCTGATCCACGTCTCGCTGTTCACGCTTCTGTTTATGACATTGGGCGCCTACCGCTCTGGCTGCAAAGTGCAGTGGGTGCTGGTCGCGCTCTATCTGACGGCCATCACGCTCATCCTGGTCGCGCCGCCTTCAGCCGAAACGTTGATCCCGTCGTTTGCAAAAGCCGGTGAGGACTACATTGCGAATGTCGCGCCGGCGCTCGGACGGCTGCTCGGAATTCCGGGGCTGCGGCTCGACACGCGGCTCACCAGCCTGCTCGCGTTCGTCTACACCTACCACTACCTCAACTGGTTCATTAAAGCCGAGATCATCCACTGGAATCGGATGACCAAGGAGCGGCTCGCACTCGTCGCAGCAGCGAGCGGTGCATCCACGGCGCTCTATTTTTACGATTACGCGTTCGGCTTCACGGTGCTGCTCGCCTTCAGCCTTGCGCTCATCGTGCTCGAATTCCGTTGAACAGCCTCGCGCTGCGGCAGCTGGGCGCTGCAGTCGGCGGCAGCGTCGCCAAGGCCGTGCAGCGCGCCTAAGCAATGCTGTTTCCCTCGATCACGTTCTTGTTCTACTTTGCCTCTATTCCTTGTCGTCTATTGCGCGGTTCCCGGCGTCACGGCGAAGAACATCGTTCTCGTCGCGGTATCGCTGTCGTTCTACGCGTGGGGTGAGCCGGTCTTTGTTCTGCTGCTCGCCGGCGAGATCGTCTTCAACTACGCAGCGGCCTTGTTGATCGGCCGCACACAACGCAGTCGGCGGCGTCTTGCCACGACTGTCGCTATCGCGGCGAACCTCGCAATCCTCGCGATTTTCAAATACGCCGAGTTCGCCATTGGCACCCTCAACGCTATCGTCGGCGGGACCTTCACGCTACCCGGCCTCGCATTGCCACTCGGCATTTCGTTCTTCACCTTTCATGCCATTTCGTATCTCGTTGACGTTCATCGCGGCGCCGCGCCGAACCGCAGCCTGCTCGAGGTCGCGGTCTACATCGCGATGTTTCCGCAGCTCGTCGCCGGTCCAATCATCCGCTACCACAGGATCTCGCGCCGCCTTGGCGAACGGCGGATCACTCTCGGCCGCGCGTCGGCGGGCATTCGCATCTGTATCAGCGGCCTGGCGCAGAAGGTGTTGATTGCCGATGAGGTCGCGCGCCTCGGCGAGGCGGTGTTCGACAAGGCATCGCTGCCAAGCCTTGCCGAGGCTTGGCTTGGGCTCTCGGCCTACACGATCCAGATCTATTTCGATTTCGCCGGTTACTCGAACATGGCGATCGGCCTCGGACTCGCACTCGGCTTTTCGTTCTCGCGAAATTTCAATCTGCCCTATGTGGCGCGGTCGATCACCGAATTCTGGCGGCTGGCACATCAGCCTGTCACAGTGGCTGCGCGACTATCTCTACATTCCGCTCGGCGGCAATCGCGGCACGCAAGCCGAAACCTATCGCAATCTTTGTCTCGTATTTCTCGCCTGCGGGCTTTGGCATGGCGCGAACTGGACCTTCGTGATCTGCGACGCGCATCACGGCGCGTTCCTGGTAATCGAGCGGGCAGGCCTCGGCCGCCTGCTTGCGCGCGCGCCGGTCGCGGTCGCGCGCATCTATGCACTACTCGCGATCATGAGCGGCTGGGTCTGGTTCCGCGCGCGCGATCTCGAACATGCATTGTCGTTCTTCGCAAGCCTTGCAGGCTTTCACGGCGCGTCAGGTCTGAGCATCAGGACGCACATGGTCCTGCATCCGGCGACCATCGCGGCGCTCGTAATCGGCACCGTGCTCGCCACCACCCAGTTCAACATCTCGCGTGCGCTTCGGCGCATCACGGCCCGCCTTGCGCAGCCGGTTTACGCGCTCGGCGACACCTTGGCCGTAACGGCGATGTTCGCCCTCTCGATCCTGAGCGTCGCGGCCGGGTCCTACAGTCCGTTCCTCTATTTCCGGTTCTGACATGGGGCTGCTTGCAGGCTATCGCCGCTACTGGTGCCTGTTG
>C688J18823_10002582_pt1 | contig 11315 bp, 12 predicted proteins | sample HopSoiMetagenom1_FD_18823 | JGI IMG/M metagenome (IMG submission 18823) | reverse complement strand
AGCCTGATGACCTCCGGGCCGAGTCCGATCACCAGCGCCGCGATGCCGACGGCGATCGCTGCCAAGGCTCCTACGGCGGCGGCGCGGCGTGCGTGCGGTCGATATCGCGTATCACCCATCGACTCACCAGCGCCACGCGGCGACTGCCCAGATGCCGACACTTGCGAGTCCAGCCCCGAACTGAACGACGGCTCCGTGCAACACGCCGATCGCCGTCGCCCGCATCGAAGCCCAGGCTTGCTTGCCGTTGCCGGTACGGATCCACTCCGCGAGGAAGACGCCGACCGGCCAGCCGATCACCGCCCCCACGACGGGGATGATGACGGCGCCAACCACGACGCCGACGGCGCCTGAGGCCAACGTCCACCGCGGAGCACCACTCGCGGACGCGCGTCGCGCCGGCAGCAGCGATCCGATGATCATGCCCGTTAGGGCGATCGCCGAGACGACGGCGAACACGGTCCACTGCCCGAGGTCGGCGCCGTCCGCGACGACCCAGATGAACGCTGCGGTGACGACGACCGGAAGGCCCGGCAGCAGCGGGACCAACGTGCCGACGAGCCCGACCACCATCGCCACACCGACGACGACGTCAACGTTAAGGCCTACATGCGCGTCCGCGATCGAGACGATCACCTGAGCGCTTCGGGCCTGCAGTTACTCATGCCGATCTTCGTCCCGATCGCGCCCGGCGTTCGGCACGTTCGAACCGGCGCGCGTGGGTGCCGATCTGGCGTCGTCGTTGGAGCCCTGACGTGTGTCGCTGCCGGGATCCGATCCAGCGACCTCCGGCTCATCCGTTGCTTCTGTCGTCTCTCGCTCGAGTGGCATACGAAGTAACTACCCAGAGGACGGACTCGAAACCCAAGGCGGCCCGGTCATGCAAGGGTGAGCCTTCCTCGATCCATCATCGCCTGCACGGTTCCTCGTTCGTGGAGTTCGACGGCATGTATGTCTCCTTGTGTGTGGGACGAGCCGATGGTGTGGTGCCTTCGATCGTTCACCCGAACGATCCGCAGGCAGTCACCGAAGGACCTCGTGCTCCATCGCCCACAACGCCGCCGCCGCGCGCGTCGAGACGCCGATCTTCGTGTAGACGTGCTGGATGTGGTGATCGGCGGTCTTCGGCGAGATGTAGAGCTCCGAAGCGATCGCCTTCGTCGTGAGGCCTCGCGCCGCGAGGTGATGCACCTCCACTTCGCGATCGCTCAGTCCGCCCGAGTGTCGGCGCCGTTGCTTCGCCGGCGCCTCAGCATGGCCCGCCGCCGCTAGCACCGCCTCCACGGCCCGTTCGTCGAGCGCGCCCTCGGATGCGAGCCCGCGGAGCTCAGCCGCTGCGACCGCATCCGACGACGCCGGACGGTCGGCTCGGTCGGTCGTGAACCCGACGTACACGTCGACCGCTGCGAGGATGCCCGCGTCCCGCTCGACCGGGTCCGTCCGGAGTCCCTTGTGATAGCCGGATCCGTCGGCCCGCTCGTGGTGCGTTGCCGCGAACGGGTTGAGCAGAGCGAAGGCCGGCGACCGCCGAAGCATCTGCTCCGTCAGCATCGGGTGGAGCTCAACCCTGTCNAGCTCGGCGCGCGTCAGCGGACCGGCCTTGTCCCAGATCGAGTTCGGAACGCCCGTCGTGCCGAACTCGTGAACGAGCGCCGCTCGTCGCACGGCCGTGACCTGGTCCTGCGCGCACCCAAAGCTCGTCGCGGCGTCGGCGGCGAGCTGCGCGCACCGCCGGCTGTGCCCCGCGCGGAACGGGGACTTGAGATCGATGAAGTCCGCCGCCACAGCGAGCGCCTCGTCGAGCTCGGCCCCTTTGAGCACACGGTGCGGCTTCGGTTCCAGATCGAGCACCGCATCCCACGGCTCCACCTTCCCGATCTGCTCGAACCAGAGATCCCCGTTCACGGCAAACAGGTCCGCCAGCTCCGGATCGTACGTTCGACCCCCACGACCGCGAGCGGCATCGATCGCGGCGTCCGGTGAGTGCCGGCGCCCGATCGCTTCCATGTCGTGGGTCACGTGCACGATGCGCATCGGGAGCGGGATCGCCTCGCCCGACACGCCGTTGGGGAAGCCGGCGCCGTTCCACCGTTCGTACGTGGATCCGAACGCGTTCTCCACTTCAGACCCGAAGCCGAGGCGGTGGATCAGCATCGCACCCACCTCGCACCCCGTGGCGAAGTTGTGCACGGCCCAGTCGTGTCCGCTCTCCTGGATCGTTCGGACGATCTCGGCGTGCTCCTCTGGAGGATGTCCGGCGGTCGCGAACTCCACCATCGTGCGTCCCACGTCGGCGGGGTCACCGGCATCGAACACCAGCGTCGCTGCAAGGATCGCGACGTCGTCGCCGAACACCGTCGAGATCTCGTGCGCGTGGCCCGTGCAGCCGACATAGCGAAGGAGGCTCAGCCAATACGTCGTCGCGCGGACCGACTCGTCGAGGCCGGCCTGTCGGCACATCGCATCCGCGAGAAGGCACGACCGGAGCTGCGACTCGAGCGGCTGCCCGAACGCGTTGTCCTGCCCGAGCGCAAACGTCATCACGAGTTCGGCCAGGCGAAGCGACGGATCTCGAATAGGGAGTCCTCCCGATGCGGCGCGGACGACCGACGGTACACGCTGAGATGCCACCGAGCAGGAAGGAGGATCTGGTCAAGGGTCCATCGGATCTAACCGGTCCCAATGGAGAAGTCTCGAGCACGAAGGAGGAGCAGATGATCCTGGCAACCACCACGGTCGAGGATGTGGACCGCTTCCTGGAGGTCTTTTCGACGAAGGGCGCTGTGAAGCGCAAGGAGCACGGGTCCAAGGGAGCAAGCGTCTTCCGAGACCCCAACCAAGAGGACCGTGTGTGGGTCCTGTTCGATTGGGACGTCGAGGGCTGGCAGAGCTTCGTCTCGGACCCCGAGGTCCCGCCGATCATCAAGGAGGCGGGTCACAAAGACGTGCCGCAGGCCGCGGCGTACAGCGGCCGGTACGACGCCTAAGGGAACGGACCGAGATCGGCGGGCGGGAGACGAGCATGGAGCTTGGCGCGATCGCCGGCTGGGCCAGCGTCGTGCTGGGCCAGCTCGTCTCCTGGCCGCAGGTGCTGAAGCTGCGACGCGAGCGAGGCGACGGCGTCTCGCTCGCGTCGTACGCGATCGTCAACCTCTCGATGACGCTGTTCTTCCTCCACGCGGTCGCGATCCGCGACGCCGTTTCGGTGGTCTCCGTGCCGGTGTCGTTGGTCCCGAACATCCTGATCGCGACGACGCTGCTGCGCCGCCGCCGTCGGTCTGCCTTCGTCCGGTGGGCCTCCTCGCGGTAGACGGCCGCAGCGTCCACGTGGCGCCCTTCGATCACTACGTCCAAGTGGTTCGTCGCGGATCCTGAAGGAAGTAGGAAGGATCCCGACTACAGGGTGTCGACACGCGGCGACCGCTGGATCGGGGCCGCTATGATTCGGCCGTGTCTGATCGAGGAACCGAGCCCATGTCGTTCGCTGAGGCCATCCAGAGAGTCTTTCGCGATTACGCCGAGATCATGGGCCGAGCCGCGCGGGCCGAGTTCTGGTGGTGGGCCCTCTTCACCATTCTCGTGGCGAGCGCGCTCAATCTCTTCGCTGTGATCCGGATCGGAGACGACGCCAACCTCGGTTCGTTGCTCGCCGGTCTTTGGGGCCTCGCGATCTTGCTACCAACCCTCGCCGTGGCCGTTCGACGGCTGCGTGACGCTGGGTACGGCTGGGGCTACCTGTTCTTTATCTTGGTCCCGGTTGCCGGGATCTTCGTGCTCATCGTCTTGTGGGCGCAGCCGACGAAGGAGACGCTGCCGCCGCCTCCCGAGATCGCATAGCGGCTCCCGTACGATTCTTCCTAGTCCCGGACGTCTGGCCCGGTGNTGGCGTCTACGTCGGGTGTCGGCGCGATGCCCGGTGGCGCCGCTGCGCCTCGCCTCTATCCGGACTAGAGTCGACCTCCTTCGTCGGGGGGGCTGTATGCGTGCAAAGATCGCACTCGCTCTGATCGTCATCGTCGGCATGTTCGACCTTGTGGCCCCGGCTGGCCTTCGGTTTTCCGGACCGGAAGCCGCCACGACGAGCCACGGGTCTCCGTTCTATCTTGCCCTCGGCGATTCCCTGGCAGCGGGCTATCAGCCCGGGCAAGGGCTGACGCACGAAGGCTACGTTCACGACATCCGTAGGACCTTCGCCGAGCGCCTGGGCGGTCTTCGACTGCACAACGTGGCGTGCGTCGGTGAGACGAGTAGCTCGCTCATCACCGGGAAACACTCTGCATGCAGATATGCCGCAGGGTCGCAGCTCAGCGCCGCCCTCGGGTTCATCGCCCGTCACCCAGGGGACATCGCCTTTGTCACCGTCGACGTCGGCGGGAACGACCTGTTCGGGCATTGCCTCTCGCGTCGAGGCGCCTTCGAGCGCGCGTGCGTCCTCAACGTGATGCCGCGCGTCCAGCGCCGCCTGTCGCGGATCTTCGACACGCTGCGGTCCGCGCTTGGCCCGAACGTCCCGATCGCGTCGATGACGCTCTGGGATCCGTTCCTCGGTCTGTGGCTCGTACCTCACGGAAAACGATTGGCGCGTATCAGCCTGCGCGCTATGAAGGCCGCGAACAGAGGGTTCATCAGCACGTACGCGGATGCGGGAGTCCTGACAGCGGATGTGGCCGCCACGTTCCGGATCGCCGACTTCGACCACAGCGTCGCCGTGCCCGGCCTCGGAAAGCTCCCGTTGAACGTCGCCAACACGTGTCGATGGACATGGTTCTGTTCATCGCGGTTCTTCTTCGATCCGCACCCGAAGCGGTCCGGTTATCACAAGATCGCGCATACGTTCAGCCGGAAGTTGGTGCATCACCTTGCGTGACACCGAACCGGACACGGCACACGGCACACGGCCGCATCATTGACAGCTCATCGCGTCTCGGAACCTTCAGATGCCATGATGTCGCCTCCGATCGCTTCCCTGATCAGATCGACTGGCGATATCCGAAGAACTCGTGATCCTCGTCATACCCGCCGTAACCGGCGCCCACCTCGGCGAAGTCGGCGACGAATTCGATGTCCGCGATCCACTTCACCTGCTTGAAACCGAGCTGGACCTCGTTCCGGAGTCGGAGTGGCGCGCCATGCCCGAAGGTCAACGGCTCGCCGTTCATGTCGTAGGCGAGCATCGTTAGCTCGTTGCCCATCTGTTCGATGGGATGGGCGTCGTAGTACGGGCCTCCGTCCGGTCCGTCGCCGAGCGAATAGAACACAACCCACCGCGCCTCCGGTTCGGGCCGAACCAGATCGAGCATCGTCTGCATCGACGTCCCTCCCCATTTCGCCACCCCCGACCATCCCTGGATGCAGAAGTGCTGGGTGATCTGCTCGTGGTACGGGAGCGCGTGGACCTGCTCTATGGTCAGCTCGACGGGGTTCTCCACGAGGCCGTGGACGCGAAGCCGATACTCGGCGAAACCCGAGTCGAAGAGCTGCCGGTATTCGTCGGACCGCGGGTACGCGCCGTTGTGCCAGAAGTACGGAGAGATGTCCTGTTCCGAATACTCCCCGGGCTTCGTATCGACGTGCTCGAACAGTCGCTGGACGGGACCGATCAGCGCGAAGCCGAGCCGCTGCACCGATCTCGGACGTCGAAGCGTGACGGGGGTCGCGGCCACCCAGGCCACCGCCACGATAACCATCGATGCAGCGAACACGACGAAGCCGACCCACGAACCGGAGTCGCGCGCGGCGTAGCCCATGTTCAGGTTCCGGAGCAGCCCTGTCGTGAAGACCAATGCCGTGTGCATGAGGATGAACAACAGGAACCAACACAAGACGAGGAAATGCAGCGACCGGGCAACCTGGATACTTAGCAGTTTGCTGAGCCGGCGAAAACGCGTCGAGAGCGCCGGCGACATGCCGAGGCCCGTCAGCATCGCCGCCGGCGCCGCGATGAAGATCGTGACGAAGTACGCCAGCTGCTGCAGCGCGTTATACGCGATCCAGCTGTTCCCCTTCGGCCAGTCGAGCGACAGGTACTGGATCACGACAGAGGCCGCCGCTGGGATCACCGTCCATGTCGTCGGCACGACGCGGCGCCACTGTCCCGTCGTAAAGAGCAGCACGTAGAACGCGGCGCCGTTCGCAAGCCACAGCACGTCCGAACCGAGATGCCACCAGCGAGCAAGGCCGATCGAGTGTCGGAGCCCGGGGAGCCCGAGGTGCTCGGGCAAGGTGACGGAGTCCTGCTTGGCCGTCCACAACGGATCTTGCGGGACGGGGCGCTGGAAGCGGAACCAATCCCTTCCAGGCGTGCTGTGTCTCGTCCAGTAGAGCCGTGGGTGATCGGCCAGGATCTGGATCCCCGAGCGGATGATGAACACCATCAGCAGCAGGTTGAGGAAATGGGTCACGTCGACCCACACGGGAAGACCCGTTGACGTTCCGTCGCTTTCCGACACGACCGTCCCCGGGTACGCGCGATGAAGCTAGCAACACCGGGCACATGCCGAAGCCCCTGCGCCACCGCGACGGCGAGGATCAGGAGCAAGAACCCGATGGGAAGGAGCCAAAGCAGGTTGAGCCACTTGTCGCGCCCGATCCTGATCCGAGGCGAGACACCGTTGGCGGCCGGCATGGACCCTGACCACGCATCGCGGTCGATGGTGTCTTCGCCGCGGGTCAGTCGCTGGCGATAGCCGCTTCCCGTTGAAGTCCGGGTCGAGTCGGCGGCTGCCGGATCAGGCTCGCGTGATCGCTTCGAACTCACCTCGATCGGCGTAGCCACGGGCGCTCTCGCAGAAACATCGCCGCCGCCCGCCCCAGGAAGCCAGCCGCTGACGCACATGCGACTGAGGGACGTCGGTTGGTCTTGCCTAGTTCAACGTGCGACGGTTGAAGCACGAGTGAGTCGGGTCGAAGGTGACTGGCCGATCGATCCTGGGTGCGCGTGCCGCAGGATGCCGTTCGAGGCAACGTAGTATCGAGCGATGTCCAGCTCCGACCTCGGGTTTCGGACGTGGTGGATCCGGAGGACGGGTCGACCGGCTATCTATCGAGTCGCGAGCGGGAGCCTCGTCAATGCGCTCGGCTCGGGAGCCACGGCGGTGGCGTTCGGCTTCTTCTTGTATGACCGGACCGGCTCGGCGGTATGGCTGTCCGCCTGGTACTTCTTCAGCTTCGGCATCACGGGGATCTTCACACCCATCGCGGGGTGGCTCGCCGACCGGTACGACCGCCAGAAACTGATCATCGCGGCGAACATCGGCGCGGCGATGTGCTCGCTGGCGCTGATAACCGCGCGCGGCCCGGTCGCGCTCGTGAGTATCGCGTTCGTCGCGTCGGTTGTCGGACGTGCAGGCTCCCCCTCGTTCGGTGCGGCCTTGCCGAACCTCGTCGGCGACGAACCGCTCGAATGGGCCAACGGCACGCTGAGCGTTGCGTACAACATCGGGAACCTGCTCGGTCCCATCCTCGGCGGCGCGGTGTACGTGGCTGCCGGACGTTCGGTGGTGTTCGCGTTCGACGCCGCCACCTACCTGGTCGCTGCGGTCGCAGTCTCGTCGCTTCGGGTTCCCTTCCGTGCGACGGACGAACACGGAGCGCTCCTGAACAAGGAACGAACGAGCAGAGCCGTGGCGTGCTCCGGGGCTTCCGGATCGTTTTCCAAGACCCGATCCTTCGTGGCCTCATCGCGATCTGGTTTCTCGGGTACTTCGCTGTCGACATCACGCTCGTGGGCGACCTGCCGCTCGCACGGGCGTTCGGGGCAGGTGCGTTCGCCTTCGGCGTGCTATCCGCGGCGTGGGGCGCCGGGTCGATCATCGGCAGCTTGCTGGGACGGCGCTTGCGGGAGGAGCAAGATGCCGTCGGGATCTCGATCGGCGTATTCGGCATCGCGCTCGCCGCGGGGCTCATCGCGATATCCCCGTGGTTCGTCCTCTTCGTCGTTCTATCCGGCCTGGTCGCCGTGGCGAGCGGCGTCGAGGATGTGGCCGCATTCTCGATGATCCAGCGGCAGGTCGTGGATCGCGTGCGGGGACGTGTCATGTCGACGTTCGGAACGTTCGGGCTGGCGGCCAACGCGGTCGCGTTCGCGATCGCCGGTTCCCTGGTGGAGCTGTTCGGACCGAGGGCGATCTATGCGATCAGCGCCCTTGCCTCCGCACTGTGTATCCCATTTCTGAAGCCCATTTTCCGCAGGCGGCGGCTGCCCGTCGAGCCATCGTGACGGGACAGGCCGGCGGACGGGACAGGCCGGCGGTCGCAGTATCGGGAGTGTTGCGTCTGCCGATCGGACTGCCGGGCTACGCCGCCAGTCAAATGGGCATGTGGGTTGACGTCGACGTGCTGTTCGCCGCCGACATGGCTTCAGACATCGACCCTCCGGCGACCCCAGGGCGTGCGCGACTAGATCTCCCGGACGTGGTCATGCGTCGAAGACGAGCAGCATGATTCTGCGCCCAAGCTATCCCGAGGTTCTGTCGCTCTGAGCGCGCCAGCCGATCGAGGGTGCGATCTCGCGAGCGATCGTCGCCAGCATGGCGGCGTTGTACTCGACCCCGAGCTGGCTCGGCACCGTGAGCATAAGAGTGTCGGCAGCCTGCACCGCTACGTCGGCGGCGAGCTCGGCAGCGATCTGGTCGGGCTCACCTGTATAACTCCGCCCGAATCGACTCAACGCTCCGTCGAGCCATCCGACCTGATCCTCGTTGGCGTCGTCGCCGAAGAGTCGCTGATCCAGTCCTGAGGTGACCGGCATGACGCTGCGACTGACCGAGACCCGAGGCGTTCCGGTATGACCCGCCGTCTTCCACGCGTCGTGGAAGATCCCGATCTGCTCTGCCTGGAGCTCATCGAACGGAACCTTCGTGTCCTCGAGCAACAGCGTCGAGCTCATCAGGTTCATGCCTTGCTCGCCGACCCATGCGGCGGACTCGCGAGTGCCGGAGCCCCACCAGATCCGTTCTGCAAGGCCAGAAGACTGGGGGTGGATCGGGAGCAGGATGTCGCCGGGTCGGCCACCGGCGTCCGCGCGGACCACGCCCGCACCCGAGATCGCAGCGCGGAAGATCGCAGTCTTCTCGCGAGGGTCGTTCGCGTCGACGGGGTACCCGAACGCCTCGGCGCCGTGCCACGCTGGTTCGGGCGAACCTCGGCTGATGCCGAGCTGGAGGCGGCCACCGGCGAGCAGGTCCGCGACCGCGGCGTCCTCGGCCATGTACAGCGGATTCTCGTAGCGCATGTCGATGACGGCGGTGCCGATCTCGATCCGACTGGTGCGCGCGCCGATCGCGGCGAGGAGCGGGAACGGCGCCGACAGTTGGCGCGCGAAGTGATGGACACGCAGGAACGCGCCGTCGATGCCGACCTCCTCCGCGGCGACCGCGAGCTCGAGCGTCTGTTGCATCGCGTCGGCAGCCGAATTCGTCCTACCAGCGGCCGGGTGCCAGGCGCCGAACGACAGGAAGCCGATGCGCTTCGGGTGCTGATCCATCGCTCTACCAACGACTCATCTCGCGGACCTATTCCTTGTGTCTAGCTGGTTCCTTGTGTCTAGCTGGGTGCGGGTGCCGGGCGCGAGATGGCGCGTCGCGCGCGCGCTTCCTCACTCGGCCGGTGGGATCCTCCAGTTGCCGGCGCCGACCGGATCGAACGGAGGGGAGGCCGCCGAGACGTAGACCAGCGTCTCGTCGTGCGGGTTGCGGATCGCATGGTCCGTTCCGGGTGGAACGAGGATCATGGCGCCCGGCCCCACCATGTCGCGCTCGTCGCCGACGATCATCTCTCCGCGCCCTTGCACGATCACGTAGACCTGCTCGATGCGAGCGTGGGAATGGAGCGCTTGCTGGCTGTTCGGCCCGCATTCCACCCACGTTACGGCGAGGTTCGCTGAGTCGAAGTCGCCCTTCCCGAGCAACAGATACGACGTCTGGCCTCCTCGTTCCTCTCGCGCACTCTCTTCGAGTTGACGCACGAACATGGCGTTCCTCCCTCATGCCGGGCCACGTACATCATGGATCGAACCAGTGCTCACGGAAATGAGCAGCGTCGCCTGAACCATCACCCCAGTTCACCAAGGCTTCCATAAGCTTGGTCTGACGGCGTCCTTCCCATGTTCGAAGACTGGGTTGATGACTTGACGAACCGCGTCGGACGCTAAAAGCTCCTCTAACCTGCGAAACCTCTTCGCGCAGGCATCGGTTCCGGTAGCGTGGGATACATGTCTTCAGGACCGCAGTACGACCGGCAGCGACCGCCACAGAGCCGCGGGTTCGACATGCATAACCGCGACGCCGGTCCCGCGAACACAGGTCGCATGAGTGGATCGGCTTTGCTGATCACGATGGCCATCGTTGTGGTCGCCGTGGCCGCCCTGGTGGTCTTCGTCTTCGTGCGCTAGGGCGCTGAAGCGCACACCTTCGTCACGGGGCGCTCGGTTCGCCGCGAGTGGGCGAGTGTCCGTGGCTGAGCGCCCGCCGCGCTCCGATCTCGATCGGTGGATCCTCTCGCCTAGGAGTCGAGGTGGAACCCCGAGAAAATCTCGGGTTCGGCGAGCGACTCGTCGTCGCGGTCATGGGATGGTCGACTCTTGGTGCGCGTGGAACTACATCGGCATGGTCGTTCCGCGCGAAGACCGATGGCTCTCGTCGGCTGTGTAGGTCGTGCCGAAAGCCTCCCCGCTCGCGCCGGCCAACGTGATGCGCTATCGACGAGGATGCCTCGGAAGTCGAGCAGCATGTATCTGGGACCAGCCATCCGTCCGGACACTATTCCCGGTCGAGGTCTCACGACATGCGACTGATTCATGCGACTGCACGGCATGACGCGTCTTGTGTGGAACCGCTCTGCGTCAAGCCACCTTTGGCGGCTTCACTGCCCGCACGAACATGAAGTTCGCAAGGCGTTGCCATCGAGCTTCCGCCGGGTCCCCGGCGACGACTTCATCGAGCTGAGCAGGTTCCAGGATCCTCTCGATCAGGAAGCCGGCTGACTCGAGCGCACGCGCATATGCCTCGATCGAGTGAGTGCGGTACCTGAAGCGCATCGAGAGACCATCCCGCTCAAACGTGGCGTCGTAGTAGCGGGAGGCCAAGTAGCTGCCTTCGATCACGAACGCAGCGTCGGGCTGGCGCTCCCGGAATCGACCCGCATCGGACATCGGGTGCGTTACGCAGATGCAGAAGTTTCCACCACCACGCGTTACCCGAGAAATCTCGCGGATTGTTACCTCCATCTCATCCATGTCCATGAGGGAGTTATAGGCAACGACGATGGAGAACGCTTCGTCTACGAACGGCAGGCGAGCGGCGTCGGCGATCGCATAG
>C688J18823_10002581_pt1 | contig 11317 bp, 11 predicted proteins | sample HopSoiMetagenom1_FD_18823 | JGI IMG/M metagenome (IMG submission 18823) | reverse complement strand
AACCATCGAAGATTTGATAAGAAATGTAAAGAAAGAGCTAACGTAAGATTCTCAATGAAGGCCATGCCGAATATAGATCTGAAGATCAATCGTATTTCCAAAACCTTAGTGCAATCTACAAACTCTCGCTGCGCATAAAGAAATTCATTCTCTAACAAAATCTATATTATGGCCATATAAAATACTTCCATTAATCCTAAACAACAATAATTATACACTAATTACTATTATGAAAGTCTCACCAGCGAAAATGACATAATCATCGTTAAAAGTAAATATAAAATTAGGCATCTATAGTATCGATACAAGCGTGAGACCAGTTTTGCTTACTGTGGACGATGATCTAAATGTAGTTTGGGCTATCGAGCGTGATCTACGGCGGCAATACGGAAAACGCTTTCGTATTCTTAGAGCTGAATCCGGTCAAAAAGCTCTTGGATTAGTGAAGCAATTAAAACTACGAAATGAGATCGTGGCATTGCTCTTAGCAGACCAGCGTATGCCACAGATGTCTGGAGTGGAATTCCTAGAACAGTCTATCGATATTTCCAGAAGCTAAGCGTGTATTACTTACAGCTTTTGCAGATACAGAGGCCGCAATAAGATCCATCAATAAAGCCAGAATCGATTATTACCTAATGAAACCGTGGATCCTCCTGAAGAACATTTGTTCCCAATCCTTGATGATTTATTAGATGATTGGTGGGCTTCATTTAAACCTCCATATGAAGGAATTAGGGTTATAGGATTGAGATGGTCACCGAAATCTTATGAGGTAAAACGCTTTCTAGCCAGAAATGGTATACCCTATCAATGGTTAGATATAGAATCTGATGAAGGTCACCGTTTAGTTTCTTTTGTCGCCTCTACAAGCAAGGGTGAAGGATCTGGTCATATTTCCACCACCAGTATCGTTTCAGATTTTAATCGCAATCAGCCTAAAAACAACGATGATACTACAGCATCCTTAATTAGATCATCATCGTCATCGTCATCGTCATCATCACCACCGTCTTCGTCTTCACTATATCCTTCATTCTTAAAGCTACCACTTGTGATTTTTCCCGATGGCTCTTACTTGGATGAACCGTCTGATTCCGAGCTTGTAGAAAAAATTGGTCTAAAAACTCAGGCACAGATGTCTTTCTATGATTTAATCATAATAGGAGCAGGACCCGCCGGATTGGCGGCAGCAGTATACGGTGCATCCGAGGGTCTTAGTACATTACTAATTGAAAGACAAGCACCGGGTGGGCAGGCGGCTATGAGCTCTAATATTGAAAACTATCTTGGCTTTCCTTCTGGTCTAACTGGCAGTAATCTTGCTAGACGAGCTGTTGCACAGGCGGTCAGATTCGGCGTTGAGATTCTAACTCCCCAGGAGGTTATGGGTATACAAATCAACGGTCCGTATAGAATAGTTCATTTGACAGACGGGACAGAGATAAGTTGCCATGCCCTTCTAATTGCTAGTGGAGTATCATACCGTAAATTGGAAGATATAAATGGAATAGATAAACTGACTGGAGCTGGTGTATATTATGGTGCTTCCATGGTGGAGGCGCTATCATCCCAAGGTGAAAATGTATATATGGTTGGTGGAGCAAACTCTGCAGGTCAAGCCGCGATTCATTTTTCCAAATATTCCAAAACAGTGACACTTGTAGTTCGTGGCGATTCTTTAACCAAAAGTATGTCATACTATCTTATTAATCAAATAAACGGCACATCTAACATACATATATTATTAAACTCAAAGGTTACAGAAGTACAGGGTGAAAATAGACTTGAACTCGTTACCGTATACAATACACAAACAGGAGAACAGCATACTGTACCATGTTCTATACTCTATATATTTATAGGTGCAGTACCCCATACGGAAGTATTTGCTGGAATAATAGAACGAGATGCAAATGGCTTTATCTTGACAGGCCAGGATTTGATACAAAATGGACGTAAACATCCTAGAGGCTGGAGTCTCGATCGGCCCCCATTTTTACTTGAGACAAATGTGCCTGGGATATTCGCTGCTGGAGATGTACGCCATGGCTCTACAAAGAGAGTGGCTACAGGTGTTGGAGAGGGATCTCTAGCTGTTCAATTAATACAGCAATATTTAAAGAGTGTTAAATAAATAACAGTATCTTCACTGGCAGTACAAATAAAATACTCATAGCAGAAACTAAGAACGGAAGAGTATGACGATTAGTTCAAAGGGTAGCAATCTCACTCGTGATCAAGAGGGTCTTTTTCATCAAATACGGCTATTTTCTGGGCTCTCACATGAAGAGCTAAACTCATTAGAAAAAGGAAAGGAGGAATGGTATGAAAAGGGAGACAAAATAATTGCCGAAGGTGAAAATGATGCATTCTATGTTGTACTAAACGGAAAGGTGCAGATCATATTAAAGGATGGGCCAAGAGAAGCACTCCTTTCTACATATGATTCAGGTGACCACTTTGGAGAGCTTTTAATAATTCTTGGTGAGCATCTCTCAGATCATAAATGTGCTGCTTTTGCTGCTGAAAAAAGCCATTTACTAAGATGGGATAAAGATACATTCTGGAGAATGGTGTACAGTTCACCTTCTCTGACTAGACAGATTCTACATTCAATGGCGCGCCTTCTTAAATCATTGGAGACAGTATTAGAGCAGAATCAAAAGCTGATAGCACTCGGTAGCTTGGCTGCAGGTCTTGCTCATGAGTTAAATAATCCTGCTGCAGCTGCTAACAGATCTGTCTCACAGCTATCTGATTCTATTTTAGAATGGAGGTCTCTGATGCAAAGGTTAAATAGTCCTGAAGGGATAACTTCTGCACAATGGTCGTACATTACTAAATTAAGGAATGATATTATAAAATTTGATTCAAACTCCACGACTTATGTTACAGGCGATCGTGGTACAAATGATATTATAGCACAAAGCGAAAAGGAGGAGCAGATCATAGGATGGCTTGAATCTCATGGTATTAATGATGGATGGAAGCTGGCATCTGAATTAGTCAATATAGGAATCACTATCGATACCATAAAGAATATCGCTAGTATCCTAATGTCGCCGGAAGCTGATGTCCATAGCAGCAGAGTAGAGCAGAATCTTAAAGATGTCTTAGGTTGGTTCGCAACAACAATAATGGTAGATCGTTTGCTTTATGTGATTAAAAGCAGCACTACGCGTATTAGCGACCTCGTCTCTGCGGTAAAATCATATTCTTATGTGGATCAGACTCCTCTTCAGGATGTCGATATCCATAAAGGGATAAAGAGCGCCTTGACCATCCTTCAGCATAAACTAAAGAAAACAGAGATAACTATAACTCGAGAATATGATTCTAAATTGCCGCATATTAATGCTTATGGAAATGAGCTGAATCAAGTATGGACCAATCTAATAGATAATGCTATTGATGGAATAGGAAAACATGGAACTATTTCAATTCGTACCAGAAACGAGGCTAACGATCATATACTTGTAGAAATAACAGACAATGGAAGTCAAGGCATTCCAGAAAATATAAAATCACGGATTTTTGAACCATTCTTTACAACAAAAGACCCAGGAAAGGGTACTGGCCTTGGATTGAGTATAAGTCATCGGATCATCACTGAGACGCATCAAGGAGACATACGGGTATATTCTAGACCAGGGGAGACTCGTTTTCAGGTTCTTCTGCCAATTATTTATAAAGATGGGCTCAAAGAAAGGTACTGGTCATGGATAAAGCCACAGGAATAGCAAAAACCCAAATCTTAGAGGAAATACGAATTCTGATCCAAAGCTGTAAGCCGCCTATTGTCTATTAATAAACTAGTACATGCTTTTTATGAGCAATTATGAATATTAAGAATATATATTCTAATGATATAACCTAAAGCATTTCTTGAACTAGTCCACTTGATTTCCTGCTATGGGATAGCTTGCTTTCCTCCCAATCTTGTAATTCACCTGCATAACACCTTTCTTGTAAGATGAGATGCATTTTCTTTAATCGTAGGCAAATCTTTTATTTTCTTTGTGTATCGTGCTCAAAAACAGATTCTAGTAGGTCAAGGCAATGTTGACCCCCTTCCTTATCGGCATGTTTCTGGACTAAATCTAGTAGTTTAAGCAAGCTATTCGTCACCTCATTTTCGGCGATTATCTCTAGCGGGGATACGATTTTCCCTTGTCTATCAGTTACTATCTATCCACTGTTGCAAGGGATTACCCAAGCTGAGACTATTATGTAAAGTCTGTCAATTTAATAGGTGATTGTTCCTTGCTCGATTTAGACTCGAATTACTGTTTACAAGAATGCTTATAATTTCATAGGTTCTCTTATTAATATAGTCTAATACTGAGCTCTTTTCTTAAGTTATAGTGGAGTAAGAGAGTGCAGGAATGTTAAATACATCTTCAACCACAGCGATGGCAAACATTGAACAAGAAAATGAGGTTATATCTCACCGATTTCATATGGAAATATTTCAAGAAGGAAAACTAGCTCTAGCGGATGAAATTCTGACTCCAGATTTCGTCCTGCATAATAATGTCCTTCCTTCGGAGTTCGCCAAAGGTCCAGAAAGCATAAAGAGATTTGCATCAGGAGTAGTAGATTGTCTTCCTGATCGTCAATTCACACATCATGAAACAATATCCAAAGGAGACAAGGTTTTGATTCGATGGACAGTTACTGGCACGCCTAAAAGAGACTTTATAGGTGTACCTGCTAGCGACAAGCCAATAACAGTTACTGGCTTTGACCTCTTTAGGATTTCAGAGGGAAAACTTGCAGAGATGTGGCAGCGATGGAATATAGGAAGCTGGCAATAAATCAAAATTTTTATCCCATTTTACTTTTTTTTGACTAATGCTCTTGCTGAGTTATTTCTGAATTAAGATACAGACTACTCTTTTTAGCATCGTCTAAAAGTATTAAGAATAAAGCAGAAAATTCAGAAGGTCATGTTTCTTATACTTTCGCTTTTATTTTTGTCGTCCTCGTGAATGTCTTTAGTTTTTACTACGTTTTGCATTAAAAGATTTTTGAACTACAAATCTGATAACAACATTAACTATGGTAGCATAAGTAAATTTTAGTCAGTTGAAAGAACTAACACTATCTAGGGCAAATTGTACAAATGGTATTGGCCTTCATCCTGTAATTTGTGATTCAGATTCTCTTCTCACTTATCATTTAGTTTGATTTTTTCATCCATTAGCTTCCCTAACAAACTATACTAGGTAATGAAAGGCAAGCCGGTAAGTGATGATATCAAAGGATTGTGAACGATCAGTAACTTGTTAAAGAAAGGGATTCAATGAATGTATCAAAACATGAATCTATGTCTGATAAATAACTCCTTTAGGATAATGGAAAAGAAATTTACTTTATTGATACTTAAGCAAGCTACCAAAAGCACCCATAAGCTAAAAGTAATCATTGTATCATTTGCTAACAGCATTAACTTTTGTTACTATTTTAAATTCTATAGATCTCATATTTTCACAAGGAGTACTTGACTTTAAGTTAATAAAACATGAAGATGGACGTCTTGTAAGTCATGAACTGTTTGGCTAATGAAGAATAGGAGTTGAATAAAGATAACAAGAGTTGGTACTATCTATTCATCTATCTTCAAACCAGATCTAAAACAATTGAGTTGGAACAAGATTTGATCACAATTCGGATTACGGACTGATATCTACTAATACTCCTAAACTATTATATCCCTCTGATTTTAGATGATGGACGTGATCAACCTCTTAATCTATCTTGATTAAATTCTGGACTACCATATTCACTTATTTTTGACTTTCTTCCATGTACTTTTTTATGGATTTCTAAACGCCTTTTCTCTTCGAATTGTGTACCACATTCTTTACATTTAAAGGGCATTGATATAGGAATAATTCAATCAGCTAGGATAAAAGAATGTAGTGCAAAACCAATAAGAGTTAATAAAGTACGAATTTAGCACATTACTGGATACCTTGAATGCAACTCATGATCTCAAGCTGGATCATCTAATCATCCGCAGAATTCGCAATATTGCCGTGAGGTGTTCAGATAAGCTATATGCAAATGAGAATATCCCACTTGAGGACGTTGAAATTATATCTGTAGTAATTGCAGAATTTGTAGATGCTTTTCATCACGGAAAAGAGGAAAAGGCATACTTTCCGCAGACCAGAGATAAAAATGGATTCAATGAGGATATTCGAAAATTTCTAATTGAACATGAGTTGGGGAGGAGAATCGCGCGAATGCTTTCAAGAGAAATAAAAGCATGGAGAAGAGGGATAGACTCTAGAGAACCAGTTGCGAGATTTTTAAAGTCATATGCAGTTTTTATAACCGATCACACCGGAAAGGAAGACAAATTCTTTGATTTAATTGAGGATAGAGGCCGCATCTCAACTAAAGAAGATGAAATGTTGATGAGGTATTATGCAGTTTGTAGAGACCAAGTTGGTGGGCAAGTAAGGGTTGAACAGATGATGAAATTAATAGATTATCTGGATGCCAGAGAGTGGATGACGTAGAATAACTTTTCGGTTTTTGTGTATTTAGGGCGTTCTACTAGCATTAGTGAAAGAGAATGATTAGTCAGATACTAGTCTAAATGATTGCTATAAATAAAAGCAACTATAAATTAATAAGGAAAGATTTGAAGATTTCAGAATTATGTAAAATGATTGAAAGCTCAATCAGATCTGGAAAGTATCCGTTGGAAGATCTGCAACAAAAGACATTAGCAAATTCAATAGAGGTCATAAATAGATCTGATTCTGAAGACTTGAAAAGCTCCGACATTAAAATAGAAGTTAGAATGCAAAACCTATATACAATAAATAATTACCTGCCTACTATGCAACACCTGCCAGGAGTAATTGAAACGGATGTCTTAGATTCTTTTAGAATGTTGTGCAGACGCTTGGGAAGAATAACAGATGATCCAAAAGACAATTCCAAGTCAATTACTATTTCAGGAGACAAGTTGCATAGCCTGAGGTCTCAAACGAGTTGATAAGATAATCTATTTATATTCTGATACAATTTTCAAGAGATATTTTGATGGCTGGTATCCCAAAATTGGGATTGTAACGCTCATGGTTACACATCAAAATTATTACTGAACAATGTTTGAATACATAAGGTGGAAAGCCTATCTACTAAGTTTAAACAAGCAGTATAGTACTTCCGAATAGCATCATGTTTTACTCTTCCTGAGTATCTTCACTTAAAAGCTGGAAATATGCATTATGTATATCACACAGACTGTTAAATTGCTCAGACATTACAATTTACTGTTGGAATGCCCTAGCGTGGCCTAAATAAATTCTTAAATAATCTGTATTGCTAAATTTCATGATGTCTAAGTGTTTTACAGTTGATATCAATTTACAAAGGAGCCACAGATCATGACTAATGTTAGCGTCGCGCTGTTTGTTAAGCTGCAGGCAAGGCCTGGAAAAGAATCTGAAGTCGAAGATTTTCTCAAAAGTGGTCTATCAATTGTTCAAGAGGAACCATCAACTATTGCATGGTTTGCAATTCGATTAGGGCCATCCACTTTTGGTATTTTCGATGCCTTTCCAGATGAGTCCGGCAGGCAAGCTCACCTCGCAGGACGAGTAGCAATGGCCTTAAAGGAAAAGGCCTCTGAACTCTTGGTAGGATCACCTAGCATAGAAAATGTCACAGTCCTAGCGGCTAAGTTACCTCAATAGATAAGATTATTCCTATTACAGTTGGCTATGTCAGCCAGAAAGGCATATGCTGTAGGGTGGACGTAAAAGTTGGCATGACTGATTTTGAGAGCCAATCGTAGTGTAATGTATGAAATTGGGATCGGCTGCAGGGACGCTTATTCAATAGGGCTTTTATTGACATAGATTGTCATGATTCGAAATATACCATGGTGTACTCGCCATCTGAACCCAATTTTTCTATACTTTGTGTCCTAAATAATGGTCGAATATTGATTTTAGTAGAGTGAATCCTACTCGAATCTATCTACAAAATGATTGGAAGTATCTATGCCATGACGCGTTATGAAAGGTATGGTTATGAAGATAGAATCATGGCATATCAGAGCTTGTAAGGGGCAAGGCCATCATCTGAAAAGCCATTCTGTTGCTGCTGCCTTGTCTCGATTTGACCTTTCATATTTAGTCACTTCCGCTGATAGAGTATATGTTATGATCTATATTATTTTTGATAGAATCATAACCCCTGGCTGCGATTTATTCTACCATACAGTAGAGTCACAAACAATAAAAATAAATTATATGTTCAATAGACTAATTAGAACCCCTGCTGTCATTTACAAACTGAAAAAAAGAAAAAAGAAGTGTGGATAAATTCAGGCGAGAATATTTTTCTATATCTTTTTAGGATGGTTGTACACCGATTACGTTTACTGCGTTACCGTCGCCTTGAATTTGGCTGCTTAATGCCTGACAGAAAACTTTCATTGGTAAAGTTCCATCACCGCAGACATTAGCCTGAGCCGCTGCCTGTGATTGTTTATTGTTATTTCCATGGTGATGATGTCTATGCTTTTTTGCAAACACTGCATGATCTATTGTGGTCAGAGAAGCTGTAGCAATCAGCATAACACCTATTGCTGCTATTGCCATAATTGCGATCGTCTTGTTGTTCATATAATTCTGTGAATAGATAGATCTGATGGTTTATTACGATTAGGGTGATCAGTATGCTTCATTAAATCTGATATATCAAAGTTAAGAATTAACCCTATGTAAATTATCTTTCTTAATTATGATAATATATTTGGTTTAATCATTAATCATACTGTAATGGTTTATTTGAACCAATTGATATTATCGACCTATGACCAGACTTATGATTCTGGAGTATCAATACAGTTCTTATCAAGCAATCACATTAGTATTTATAGGCCCCTATATACACGAATGTTTTATATTTTATATTATGTTCAGGTAACGACTGGTTCTATACACTATTATAATCTAAGGGAAATTTATCTAAATAACAATAATATATCGAGAATAACGATTGTAATTGGTTATAACAACTGATGTTACACTCTGTCGCTAACTTAAATAGTAATGTCTTCGCGAATTCTAATAGTAATAGGATATATCAAACCCTATGAAATTGATGTTATATATTATATTTAGAAGATCAGGTAGATCTTAACTCTAGAATGCAATTTGAAACCATATTCTTGATGTGATTAAGTGGACTAATCTTTTCTATTTTCCTACAATGCCTAGAGTTGCACTAAATCTAGTGAAGACCAAGCACTTGTTTGCGAGATAACGATATAGCTGCTATTATTATACCTGCAACTCCTGCACCAATGCCTACCATCGCAATCATATATGAACGATCTACAGAGCTTTTAATGTCTGAAATTGATTTCTGGATATTTCCCATATTCTTAGCCAATGATTGGATATCAGCTTTAGATGACTCTACATCGTTTGACATACCACTAATTATTGTCTGCAATTTTGGCCCTATATTGTTGCTCGTCGATTGTGTACCTGAAGTAATCACATTAGAGTTCGATGCATCTGGAAATGAGATCTTTTGTGTGGCTTCTACGATATCTAGTGGAATTTCTACGTTTGATATCTTCTCTCCTTGAATGGTGCCATTCATAATAAGACTATACGAACCAACCCTAGTAGGTACTGTTTTAGATTCATATTGACCCTCAGCTTGTTCAGAGGGGATAAAATCGACTGATTTTGTAATACTGCCGTATTTCTCCTTTACATCTAGATCAGCAAGTGCGTCTATTACAGGTGATTCCTGTCCGCCGGCAGAAGTTTTATTGACAGCGACAATAATGTTATTAACTTGTCCAGTTAGTGGTGGCTCGTCAAACCAGCCAACTTCGACTTTGATATTTCCAATCTGTTTCGTTATATGGGCATACACCGGTAGAATCAACATGTTAGAAACATAATGCACACCAAAAGCAGATATTATTAGAATACTGATAAGAAATGTAAGTAGATGAATACCAAATTTGTTTAAAATGTCATAAATAATTATGAATGACCTCTGCTAAGAAGGAGTTCTGTCATCCTATAAATTTATTGGTTCATTCGTCAAATGTTAGAAATAAATTCTCAAATACTATAAATTCCAAAGTTTTCTACATAATTGGGGGTGTCTACAAACGACTGAGGAAGTCAGTGTCCTGTCAGGTAAACATACGAAGTATATTTTTGCCATTATAATGTTGACCATATCATTTTCGATTTCGATCCTGATCCTCACTCCATCGCTGACCCAGAATACATACGGACATGCATTTGTAATTAATAGCGACCCCTCACCCTCACAACTATTAAAAACGCCACCAGCAAATGTACAGGTATCGTTAAGCGAGCCAGTTGATGTACGCTATAGCAAGATTTCAGTACTGGACTCTACTGGAAAGCAAGTTGATAGGAAAGACGTACATTACGTGAAGGGCGACCATACTCTGTTAGGTGTCTCCCTGCTGACTTCAGCTAAAGACGGAGTGTATACGGTTTCTACGAAAATGTTATCGGAAGTAGATGGGCATGTCACAGATAACGCCTTCGTATTTGGAGTTGGTAAGGCAGTTATTCCAGTTAGTAATGCAGGCTCTGTCACTGGGGTAGGGTCGCAACTATCTATTCCTGATGCCCTAGCAAGATTCCCTTCGCTAGTAGGTCAGGTGATCGTAGTAGGTGGAGCATTTCTGGCCTTGTGGATATGGAAGCCAATAACTAGAATTGACTGGCTATTTACATCTTTCACAAGAACAAAATATAGAATTGATCGAAGTTTTTATGTTTTGATGCTCATTGGCTCATTAATTCTGATTTTCTCAGATATTGCAATGATATCTGTACAAGCTGTGTCCATAAACGCAACGATTGGTGAAGCCATTTCTACCAAATTTGGAAGTGTCTGGATCGTTAGAACGATTCTTTCTTTGGTATTAGCTGGAATGTCCATTCTATGCTGTTATAGGCAAGGAATTTTGAAACTCAAAATAAGAAATATTGGAAGTAAGAATGAGGCTCGTGAGCCGGGCGATTTCTCAAATCGCCTTTCAAGAAGAATAGTCATTAGCTTCATGATATTAGGCACTCTGACTTTGTTTACTACAAGTCTAATAAGTCATGGTGCAGCCGTGTCTGGAAACGCCATTACATCCATTATCATTGATTTTATCCACAATTTCGGAGCTTCACTTTGGATCGGTGGTCTAATATATCTTGCTTTTATAATATCACCCAGCATAAAAAGAGCAAGTTTGGACGAACAGACAAAAGCTTCGATCTTATCA
>C688J18823_10002579_pt1 | contig 11319 bp, 6 predicted proteins | sample HopSoiMetagenom1_FD_18823 | JGI IMG/M metagenome (IMG submission 18823) | reverse complement strand
AGCGCGCAGGCCGCCGGCATCGCCGACAAGGACGCGGGCGCGAAAGCTCCAGCCCCGGCGGCGGCTGCGGCTCCTGCCGCCGCGCCGTCCGTTGTGCCCGCCACAGCGCCGAAGCCGGGCGCACAACCTCTCGGTGCGATCCAGCTTCTCTCGGGCGGCAACGCCGGCAAGGAGCTCGAGCTCACCAAGCCGCTGACTACGCTTGGCAAGCCTGGCGTTCAGGTGGCAGTGCTTACCCGCCGCCCGCAGGGTTACTTCATCACCCACGTCGAGGGCGACAAGCGCCCGACGGTGAACGGCAACGAGATCGGCGCCGCGCCGCACTCGCTCAAGGACCACGACGTGATTGAGCTCGCCGGCATCAAAATGGAGTTCTTCCTCAAGGCCTGATTTGGCCCGGCACGCCGCAAGGATCGGCGCAGGCCTTGCGATCACGCTCCTCTTCATCGCGCACGCGGCGCACTGGTATCCCACCGCGGATGGCAGCCTGCAGGCGGTTGCGCAGCTTGACAACCTGATCTACGACTCGCGCGTGCGCATGACGATGCCGGGCGGCGTTGACGAGCGCATCGTGATCCTCGACATCGACGAGAAGAGCCTGGGTGAGCTCGGCCGCTGGCCGTGGAGCCGCAACCGGATGGCGGCTCTGCTCGACAAGCTCTTCGAGCGCTACGGCGTAGCGCTCGTCGCGTTCGACGTGGTGTGGGCGGAGGCCGACCCGAGCTCGGGTATGGCGGCGCTCGACAGCCTCGCGCGCGGCGAGCTTAAAGAGGTGAGCGCCTTCCGCTCTGCTTACGAGAAGCTGCGACCGAGCCTCGACTATGACGCGCGCTTCGCGGCCTCCCTGAAAGGGCGGCCGATCGTGCTCGGCTACTACTTCAACGGCGAGGACCGAGCGGTGCGGGTGAACGCGATCCCGTCGCCCGTGCTGCCGAAGGGCACCTTCGCCGGCCGCAATGTCGAGTTCCCGCAATGGAACGGCTACACCGGCAATCTGCCCATCTATCTCGCGAATGCGACGGCGGCGGGCCACATCAATCCGCTCGTCGACGCGGACGGCGTACTGCGCCGGGTGCCACTGATCCTCGAGTTCGACGGCCAGTACTACGAGTCGCTGTCGCTCGCCATCGTGCGCACGCACCTGGCGCAGCTCGGCGGTGAGCCACCGCGCGTGGAGCCCGAGCTGCCGGCGCAGCACGCGGAGCTCGAATGGCTGCGGGTCGGCCCGCTTTCCATTCCCGTGGACCGCAGCGCGGCGGCGCTCGTGCCCTACCGCGGCGGCAAGTACAGCTTTTCCTACGTTTCTCTCGGCGATGTCGCGAGCGAGCGCGTCCCCGTCGAGCGCCTCAAGGGCAAGATCGCCATCGTGGGGGCCTCGGCGCCCACGCTGCAGGACGTGCGCGCCACGCCCGTCGAAGCGGCCTTTCCCGGTGTGGAGATCCACGCCAACCTGGTCGCCGGCATGCTCGACGGGGCGCTCAAGCACAAGCCAATGTTCATTGTCGGCTTCGAAGTGGTGGTCCTCCTGGCCGCGGGCGTCGTGCTCTCGGTCCTCGTGCCGCGCCTGTCGGCATTTTGGGCGAGCGTCATCGCGGTCGCTGCGGCGCTCGCCCTGATCGCGTTCAACGTCACCGTGTGGACGCGGGCCGGGCTCGTGCTGCCCCTCGCCGCGTCGATTCTCATGATCGCGGCGATCTACACCATGAACATGGCTTACGGCTATTTCGTCGAATCGCGCTCGAAGCAGCAGCTGGCCGGGCGCTTCGGCGAGTACGTGCCGCCGGAGCTGGTGCGCAAGATGGCGCAGGACCCGAGCCGCTACAGCATGGCGCCGAAGACAGCCGAGCTCTCGATCCTCTTCTGCGATGTGCGCGGCTTCACCGGCATCTCGGAAAGCCTGAACCCAGAGGACCTGCGCGANTACATCAACGACTATCTCACCGAGATGAGCATGGTGATTCGCGGCACCTACCGCGGCACGCTCGACAAGTACATCGGCGACGCCATCATGGCTTTTTGGGGTGCCCCGGTGGAGGACGCGCAGCATGCGCGCAACGCGGTGCTTGCCGCACTCGCCATGCAGCGCGAATGCGAGCCGCTCAGCGCGCGTTTCGTCGGGCGCGGCTGGCCGCGGCTTCGGATCGGCGTCGGCATCAACTCGGGCACCGTCACCGTCGGCGACATGGGCTCGCGCCTGCGCCGCGCCTATACCGCCATTGGCGACGCCGTGAACGTCGCCTCGCGGCTCGAGGCGCGCACCAACGGCTACGGCGTCGGCATCCTCGTCGCCGAGCCTGCGCGGCGCCTCGTGAAGGACGTGCTGTTCCGGCAAATCGACCGCGTACGGCTAAAAGGCAAGGGCGCGGCCGTGACCATCTACGAGCCGATCGGGCTGGAAAACGAGGTCAGTGAGGCAAAGCGCGAAGAGATCGCGCTCTGGCACGCAGTCCTGCGCGCCTACCGGGCGCAGGAATGGGACGCGGCCGCGGCCGACCTCGCGCGCCTCGCGAGTTCTGCGCCCGGTAGCAAGCTTTACGCGTTCGCCGCGGCCAACATCGAGGAAAAGCGCCGCGCCGTGCTGCCCGCCAACTGGGACGGCGTGACGGTCTTCGACGAGAAGTAGTCAAGCGCAGCTTGCCGCCTCGCTCGTGAGTTATTGCCTTTACCCTGCCGCAGCGCCGCATGCCCGGGCGGCGAGCGCAAAGATGTGGTATTCAGGCAATACGGGCGCATCAAGGGGAGGGAGAGACCGGTCGTGCGACTGCGCGTTCTCGGTTGTTCGGGCGGAATCGGCGGGCGACACCTGCGCACCACGTCGTTTCTGGTCGATAGCGACATCCTGATCGACGCCGGCACCGGCGTTGGCGACCTCACGCTCGCCGAGCTCTCGCAGATCGACTCCATCTTCATCACCCATTCGCACCTCGACCACGTCACGTCGATCCCTTTCCTGGTCGACACGGTGGGCGGGATGCGTTCCAAGCCGCTGGTCGTGTACGCGACGCGCGCCACGCTGGAAATCCTGCGCAACCACCTCTTCAACTGGGCGATCTGGCCGGACTTCAGCGAGATCCCCACGCCGCAGGCGCCATTCCTGCGCTATGAGGAAATCGCGCTCGGCGAGACCGTAACGCTCGGCGCGCGTCGCATCACGCCGCTGCCGGCGCGCCACACCGTGCCCGCCGTCGGCTTCCACCTCGACAGCGGCGCTGCGAGCCTCGTCTTCACGGGTGACACGGGGCCTAATGATGCGCTGTGGCGCGAGGTGAACCGCATCGAGAACCTCAAGTTCCTCATCATCGAGACGGCGTTCTCGAACAAGGAACGCCAGCTCGCCGAGATTTCGCGGCACCTTTGCCCGGCGACGCTCGCCGACGAGCTCGAGAAGCTCGAGCGCAATGCCGAGATCTACATCACGCACCTGAAGCCCGGCGAGATCGAACCGACGATGCTCGAGATCGAGGAGTGCGCCGGCAAGTTCCGGCCGCAGATGCTGCAGAACAACCTGGTGCTCGAGTTTTGATGCCGCGAGCGCACGCGACGGCCGAAGAGCTCGCCGCGCTCGTACCGCTCGCCGGCTTGTCGGCCGCTCGCCTGGCCGAGCTCGCCGAGCTCGCTCGCGTGGAGCGCGTGCCGCGCGGCACGGACCCGCTGCAGGGACGCCAGCCCGGGAGCTCGATATTCCTCGTTCAGGGCGAGCTCCTGATCGCTTTTCAAGGCGGCGGCACGCTGGTGCTGGTCGGCGGTACCGGCGAGGGCTGCTACGCCTTGAACCGGCAGCGCCAGCCGGTGCAGCGCGCAAAGGCCATCACCGACGTCGATCTGCTCACGCTGGACGACGAGCTCCTCGATACGCTCGCCACCTGGGACCAGGCGGTGAGGGGCGACGCGCGCTTCGTGGCGAGCGCCTTTTCGCTGGCCAGCCTGCGCAACGGCGCCTTTGCTCAGCTGCCGTCGGCTCACGTCGAGGAGCTTCTGAAGCGCTTCGAGCGCGTCCACGCGCCACGCGGCACGGTCGTGATCCATGAAGGCGACGATGGCGACCACTACTACGTCGTCGAATCCGGCCGCTTCCAGGTGGAGCGCCTGGTGGGTGGCGCGAGGGTGGTGCTCGCCGAGCTGAAGAGCGGCGAAGCGTTCGGCGAGGAGGCGCTGGTTTCGGACGCGAAGCGCAACGCCACGGTCACGGCGCTCACCGACGGCGAGGTGCTCCGCGTTGGACGCAAGGACTTCAACGCGCTTCTGCGCGAGCCGTTCCTGAAGCGCGTGCGCTTTACCGAAGCGGCGCAGAAGGTGCTGTCCGGCGCGCTCTGGCTCGACGTGCGCTATCCCTCCGAGTATCAGTACGACAAGCTGCCCGGCGCGATCAACGTGCCGCTCGCCGAGGTGCGCAACATGTTCGCCGTGCTCGACCGCTCCCGCGACTACGTCGCGTATTGCCAAAGCGGTCGGCGTAGTGCCGCCGCGGCTTTTCTCTTTGCGCAGCGGGGCTTCCGCGTGTGGCTGCTCGACGGCGGCTTGAAGCAGGCCGCCGAACGGCCGAGCTGAACGGTCAAAAGGGGCAAAAATCCTTGGAAATCAGGGGTTCTGAAGCTATTATGAAGGTCAAGGTAGAGCAGGGAGGCCCGTAATGAGTGCAGTCCTTAGTCAGCCGGCGGCGGCGCAGACCGACGTCGCGGCGCGCCTGGCGTTCCAGAAGCAGCTGCAGGCGGTCACGAACAAGATCCACGCCACCAACAACATCGACGAGATCATGCTGGAGGTGAGCGCGGACGTCTGCGCGCTGTTCAACGCCGACCGCCTCACCATCTATTCGGTGGGGGAGGACAAGCAGGCCATCGTCTCGAAGGTGAAGACCGGCCTCAATTCCTTCAAGGACCTGAAGCTGCCGATCGCCGAGCACTCCATCGCCGGCTACGTCGGCCTCGCCAAGAAGGCGATCAACATCAAGGATTGCTACGACGAGAACGAGCTGCGCGGGATCAACCCGAACCTGCGCTTTCTGCAGGAAGTGGACAAGCGCACCGGTTACCGCACCAAGCAGCAGCTCGTGGCGCCGATCATCGAGCAGGGCTCGAACGAGCTGATCGGCGTCATCCAGATCATCAACAACAAGGCCGGCGTGCCGTTTGGCGCGCTCGCCGAGGAAGGCGTGAGCGAGCTGTCGCAGACGCTCGCCATCGCCTTCAAGCAGCGCCAGAAGCCGCAGGTCGCCAAGACCAAGTACGACTACCTGATCGCCGACGCAGTGCTCTCGGCCGGCGAGTTCGAGCTCGCTGCGCGCCAGGCGAGGAAGAAGGCCATCGACATCGAGCAGGTGCTGACCGACGAGTTCCAGGTGAAGATCCCGGCGATCGGCGCGGCGCTCTCCAAGTTCTTCGGCGTGCCCTACGAGCCGTTCAAAGCCGACCGGGTAAAGCCGACCGAGCTCCTGAAGAACCTGAAGCGCGAGTACGTCGAGGGCAACCAGTGGGTGCCGATCGACGACACCAAGGAAGGCCTGGTCGTGGTGTGCCTCGATCCGGAGCGCATCCGCTCCTCGCGCATTGCCTCGAACGTGTTTCCCAAGGCGCGCATCGTCTACCGCGTCACCACGCACAAGGAGTGGAAGGAAACGCTGAATTCGTTCTACGGCCAGGAAGCGGCGCAGAACATGGACCTCGGCAACGTCGAGGACCTGCTCGGCGCCATGGGCGACGACTCGGTCGACGGCGTGCTCGATGCCGCCGCCGCCGACGAAGTCTCGGCCGCGGCCGACAACGAGCTGGTCAAGCTCGTCAACAAGGTGATCGTTGACGCGTACAACCAGAACGTCTCGGACATTCACATCGAGCCCTATCCCGGCAAGGCGAAGACCGAGATCCGCTTTCGCAAGGACGGCTCGCTTGGCCCCTACATCGAGGTGCCGGCGAGCTACCGCGCGGCGATCGCGGCGCGCATCAAGATCATGTGCGACCTGGACATCTCCGAGAAGAGGAAGCCCCAGGACGGCAAGATCAAGTTCAAGAAGTTCGGCCCGCTCGACATCGAGCTGCGGGTCGCCACCATCCCGACCGCGGGCGGCGTCGAGGACATCGTCATGCGGATTCTCGCCGCCGGCGAGCCGATTCCGCTCGAAAAAATGGGCTTTTCGCCGTCGAACCTGGAGAAGCTGCAGACCGCCGTGACCAAGCCGTACGGTTTGTTCTTCGTCTGCGGCCCCACCGGCTCGGGCAAGACCACCACGCTGCACTCGGTCTTGAAATACCTGAACACCCCGGACACCAAGATCTGGACCGCGGAAGACCCGGTCGAAATTACCCAAAAGGGCCTGCGCCAGGTGCAGGTCAACAAGAAGGCCGGACTCGACTTTGCGGTCGTGATGAAGGCGTTCCTGCGCGCCGACCCCGACATCATCATGGTGGGGGAGATGCGCGACAAGGAGACCACCCATACCGGCATCGAGGCGTCGCTGACGGGCCACTTGGTGTTCGCCACGCTTCACACCAACTCGGCGCCGGAGTCGATCACGCGCCTGCTCGACATGGGCATGGACCCCTTCAATTTCTCCGACGCGTTGCTGGGCATCCTCGCGCAGCGCCTCGCGAAGCGCATGTGCTCCTGCAAGCAGCCTTATACGCCGGAGGGCGCCGAGCTCACCACTTTCCTGCGCGAATACTGCGACGAGCTGATGGCCACCTCCCGCTTCAAGGCGGATCCCAAAGGCTCGATGGAGGCGGTTTACAAGGACTGGGTCAAGCTCTACGGCAACGACAAGGGCCAGCTCACGTTCTATAAACCGGTGGGCTGCGACAAATGCGGCGGCTCCGGCTTCAAGGGCCGCTGCGGCCTGCACGAGCTGCTCATCGCCACCGACAAGTTGAAGAAGCTGATCCAGGAGCACTCGCGCGTCGCCGAAATGCTGGCGCAGTGCCTCGAGGACGGCATGCGCACGCTCAAGCAGGACGGCATGGAGAAGTGCCTCACCGGCGTCACCCATATCAAGGAAGTTCGCGCCGTCTGCGTCAAGTAAGGTGAGCGCGACTTTCGACGGCACGCAGGCCTTCCGGTTCCCCGGCGGTGTCGCGCCCACCGCCGCCGACGACCTCGCGCAGCGCCTCGACCGGCTGAACGCGATCGGCGCGTCGCTCTCCGCCGAGCGCGACATCAACCGCCTGCTGGAAGCGATCCTCACCGCGGCGAAGACCATCACGCGCGCCGACGGCGGCACGCTCTACCGTGTCGCCGAGGACAAGACGCTGCGCTTCGAGATCGTGCGCACCAGCTCGCTCAAGTACTACCTCGGCGGCAGCACGGGCAATCCGGTGCCGTTCTACCCGATCCAGCTCTACAAGGACGGCAAGCCGAACAACAGCATGGTGGCGGCCTACGCCGCCCTGACCGGCAAGACGGTGAACATCGCCGACGCATACACGGCCGACGGCTTCGACTTCACGGGCACGCGCGCCTTCGACTCGAAGACCGGATACCGCTCCAAGTCGTTCCTCACCGTGCCGATGAAGAACCACGAGGGCGAGGCGATCGGCGTGCTGCAGCTCCTCAACGCCCAGGACCCGCGCACCGGCGAGGTGATCGCGTTCTCCGCCTCCGACCAGCGCCTCGCCGAGTCGCTCGCTTCGCAGGCCGCCGTCGCGCTCACCAACCGGCTGCTGATCAACCAGCTCGAGCAGCTCTTCGAGTCGTTCATCAACCTGATCAACGGCGCCATCGACGAGAAGTCGCCCTACACCGGCGGACACTGCCAGCGCGTGCCGATGCTGACGATGCTGCTCGCCGAAGCGGTGAACGAGACGAAAAGCGGCCCGCTGTCGGACTTCCACATGTCCGACAAGGACCGCTACGAATTGAAGATCGCAGGGCTCCTGCACGATTGCGGCAAGGTGACGACCCCCGTGCACGTCGTGGACAAGGCGACCAAGCTCGAAACGATCTTCGATCGCATCCAGCTCATCGACACCCGATTCGAGGTCATCAAGCGCGACGTCGAAATCGAATCGCTGAAGTCGCGCAAGGGCGAGGACGCCATGCGCAACTCGGAGATCGACCGCAATCTGCGCCAGAAGCTGCGCCAGATGGATGACGACCGCAAGTTCCTGCACGCCTGCAACATCGGCGGCGAGCGCATGCGAGACGAGGATATCGAGCGCGTGAAGCGCATTGCCGCCGGCTACCGCTGGCGCGATGCCTCCGGGCACGAGGCGAACTTCCTCTCCGACGACGAGGTGAGGAACCTCACCATCCGTGCCGGCACGCTCACCGAAGACGAGCGCAAGATCATCAACCACCACATCGTCGCTACCATCCGCATGCTCGAGGCGCTGCCGTGGCCCAAGCACCTGACGAACGTGCCCGAGTACGCCGGTGGCCATCATGAGCGCATGGATGGCAAGGGCTATCCGAAGGGGCTCACGCGCGAAGAGATGTCGGTGCAGGCGCGCTGCATGGGCATCGCCGACATCTTCGAGGCGCTCACCGCCAAGGACCGGCCGTACAAGAAGGGCAAGACGCTGTCCGAGTCGCTCGAGATTCTCGGGCGCATGAAAGAAAGCCGCCACGTCGACCCGGACCTGTTCGACATCTTCGTGCGGCGCAAGGTGTATCGGCGCTACGCCGAGATGTTCCTCGACAAGGAGCAGATCGACGAGGTCGACGAGTCCCGCATCCCAGGTTACAAACCGTAGCTTTGTAGGCTTCGAACCAGGTACTTTGGTCGCCCGATGTCGGAGTCCACACCGATCCTTGAGCATGCGAAAGCGCTTCTCGAAGGCGGGCGTGCCGATGAGGCGATCGTCCTGCTCGAAGCGCAAGTCCAGCAGCAGCCGCGTAGCTTCGAGCTATGGCAATGTCTGGGACACGCTTACGGACTGACCGACCGGCATGTGCAGGCGGAGCGAGCCTTCAGCCACGCCGCCGCCCTGCACCCGCAAGCACACGAGGGCCACTACAACCTGGCTTTGTCGTTGGCATATCAGGGCCGGCTGCGCGATGCGCTCGAACATTTTCGCGCTGCGAGGGCCATCAACCCACTCCATCCCGGCTTCCAGCAGACCCTTTTCCCTATCCTAATTACGCTTCTCCAAGAGGAAGGGCAGTCGCAGCGCCCCGGCGACGCCGGCTTGCGAAGACTGGCGAAGCGCCCGCGAGTCACCGTCATCATCCCGACGCAAAACCGCCCGCAGATGCTTCGCGATGCATTGCTTTCCGTTTGCCGGCAGACCTATCAGGACTGGGAAGCCATCGTCGTCAACGACGGCGGCCCGGAGGTCAACGCCGTGCTCGGAGCCCTGCCAAGCATGCAAAACCTGCAGGTCATCAACCTCCCGACCGTTCAGGGTCCCGCGGCGGCGCGCAATGCCGCCATCCAAGCGGCACACGGCGAGATATTGGCCTTCCTCGATGATGACGATGTTTACCGGCCGCATCATCTGGAGCGTCTGGTGGCTGCGCTACAGGCTTCGAACGCCGGCCTTGTGTATTCGGCGGCGGATCTGGTGGAGGAGGTTTATGTCGCTGGCGCACGCACCGAAATAAGCCGCCGCCGTCTTTTCCCGGGCTTACGCTATTCACCGCTGCTCCTCCTCGTGCGGAACTTTATTCCGATCAATACGTGGGGCTTGCGCAGGGACTGCGTGGCACTCACCGGCCTATTCGATGAGGCGCTTCACTATCTCGAGGACTGGGACCTCCTGTTACGGTTATCAACGAGATTCGATTTCGGTCCGGTCGATGAGGTGACCACTGAATACCGNGTCAGGCAGGCCAACGACAGCCTGACCAAGCGCCATCCGCATCTGCAGGCGGTGAAGGCGTTGTATGGGCGACACAGTGCGCACGGACAGGGGCTAGTGAGCCTCGCAAGGGAGCTCTATCTCGAGAGCCTCGCGCAGGACGCTTCATGAGCACCATCTCCGCCGCGGCCGACCGGCTGATCAATGAGGGAAATCGCGCCGAGCGTGCGGGACAACTGCGCGAGGCCTGCGCGCTCTATCTGCAGGCGGTCGGCGCCGCCCCCGACTATGGCAAGGCGCATCTCAACCTTGCGATCGCCCTCGAAGCCTTGGGCGACGGCGAAGCCGCGCTTGCTTCGTACGAGGCGGCGCTGGCGAACGATCCGGCGGATCCCTACGCCAACTACAACCTCGGCAGGCTGCGTTATAACCGCGGCGAATTACGGCGGGCAGAGGACCTCCTTACGCAAGCGTTGCGCAACCGGCCGGATTTCCCGGACGCCTGCGTCGTGCTAGCGAGTATCTACGATGCTCAAGGCAAACTGGCCGCGGCGGTCGACGCGCTGGAGGATGCTCTGCGCTATCGACCGGATTACGCCGGGGCGCTGCGCAACTATGGCATCGTGCTTGGCCGGCTCGGCCGCTGGGCGGACGCGGAAGCGGCGTTTCGGCGCGCTGTTGATGCGGATCCGGCGGATGCCGAACTAGTCTATCGCCTGGGTTACGCGCTCGTTCGCCAGGGAAACCTCGTCGAAGCACAGGAATGCTATCGAAGGGCGATCCGGCTGCGACCCGAATTCGCCGAAGCCTGGTGCCACCTGGGAAACGTTCTGAATGACGTCGGGCGCCACGACGAGGGGCGGCGCTGCCTGACCAAAGCACTAGAGATTCGCGCGGAGTTCCCCGAGGCGCTCGTCGGCCTCGGAAACGTGCATAACGCCAGAAATGAGCGGGATCGCGCCGCACTGTGTTATCGCCGTGCCCTCGCTCTTGACGATGGCATTGCCGATGCGCATGTCAACCTCGCGCACCTGCTGATGAGCGAGGGCAGACGGGAGGAGGCGCGCAAGGGATACCTGGCCGCGCTCGCCGTGAATCCCAATTACGCCGCAGCGCGCTGGTCGCTCGCCATGTGCAGCATTCCGACGTTGCGCGATGCGAACGACGATTTGGGTCGCCTGCGGGCGGAGACGCTCGCCGAGTTCCACGAGCTCGACCAGTGGATGGACACCATACCGCAAGTTGAAGCCGCCGCTGCGGTCGGCGTGCAGCAGCCGTTCTGGCTCGCTTATCAGGAGCATGACAATCGCGAGATCCTTGAGCCGTACGGACGGTTGTGCGCTCGCGTCATGGCGAGGGCGCAGCCTCGCGCGCCCGCGCAACGGCGCTCCGCAGGCCCGCTGCGGGTGGCTGTGGTATCGCGGTGGTTCCACGAACATTCCGTGTGGCACGCAATCGTCAAAGGCTGGTTCCAGCAAATCGACCCGCAGCGGTTTTCTCTGTCGGCCTTCTGTCTGGGCGCCGATGCTGACGAGCAGACGCTCATCGCACGGTCGCGCGCGGCTCGCTTCGAGCAAGGCGGACGCGGCTG
>C688J18823_10002578_pt1 | contig 11320 bp, 8 predicted proteins | sample HopSoiMetagenom1_FD_18823 | JGI IMG/M metagenome (IMG submission 18823) | reverse complement strand
CGCGGTGAGCCCACCCATCGACTTCGCTTCCAGCGCCAGTTCGTAGGTCTCCTGGTACCGGCCGCTCCAGTACAGGGGGTTGGCGTAGATGTGCAGGTGATGCGCATACTCCGCCTGACGCCGCCCCTTCGGCCACAGGGCCGTCGCTTCCTCCGCGAGCTCGAGCGAGCGCGCGATATCTCCGGACTCCCCGCGCATCGCGTGGGCCGCGGACACGAGCGACAGCCCGATCGGCGCGAGATCGTCCATCCTGTGCTCACGCGAAAGCGTCAAGGCGCGCTGCGAAACCGCATATGTCCGTTCGGTCTGTTCCGTCCAATGGGTGGCCATCGCGAGCGACAGCAACGCCTCGATCTCCTCCCGACCTTCGAGCTGGGGCAACAGGTCCGTGAGCTCCTTGTCCGCGCGGGCGAACTCCCCGGTCTTCGCCAGCATGTCGCCTCGTCGGAACAGGATCCGGCGTCGATCGGCCTCGTCCTCGGCGAGGTCGAACGCTCGGGTCAACATGTCGTACGCCTCGTCGACCGCGAGGGCGTCCTGCGCTCGCTGCGCGGCGGCGAGCAAGTAGGTGATCGCGCGCGCGGGATCACCGGCCTGCGTCCAGTGGTGCGCCAGCAGCCACCCGAGGTCGGGTCGGTCCGTGAGCCGATCCTCGAGGTATCGCGCGATCCCACCGTGGAGCTCGCGGCGAGCGGCCCGCGGCATCGTTCCGTACGCGCCGTCGCGGATCAGCACGTGCTTGAAGCCGTACTCCACGTCGCCGGCGACGGTGCTCTGCGGATGCCGGACGATCAGGCCGCGGTCCTCGAGCGCGTCGAGCGCGTCGATGACGGCGTCCGACGGCATCACGGCGGTCAGCACATCCCGCCAGAACGTGAGCCCGACCACCGATGCATGGAGCAGCACGGTCCGCGGGTCGGGTGGAAGCCCGTCGATCCTGGCCGCGATCGCCGCGAGCACCGTGGTGGGAAGCTCGTCCGGCGGCCCGGACTCGTCGGTCACGGAGTGTGAGAGCTCCTCGAGGAACAGCGGGTTCCCCTCGCCGGCGGCAACCACACGTTGGATCGCGTCGGCGCCGAGCGCCGGAAGCAGCGCCGACGTCACGCTGACCGCCTGATCCTGCGTGAGGGGCTCGAGCGGCAGCGTGGTCTGACCGATCATCCCGCTCCCCCACGTGCGTCGGCTTTCCAGGAGCTCCGGTCGCGCGAGCGCGAGGAACAAGACGCGCGCGTCGCGGACGTGCGAAACGAGGTAGTCGATCAGGTCCAGCAACGGCGTGTCGGCCCAATGCACGTCCTCGAACACGACGAGGATCGGGTCACGCGCAGCGAGGTGCTCGACGAACATCCGGGCGGCGAACTGGAGGTGAACGGCCTCGTCGGGGGGCTCGTCGAGGCCGAGCCCGAGCACCACGCTCAGGTACCGCGTCGCGTCGGCGGCCTCGGGTTCGGGGAACAACTCGGCGACCGTCGACGCGAGCTTGGCCCGGACGACCTCGACGCCGTCGTTCTCGTAGACGTCGGCCACCTTCCGCACGATCTGGCCCGCCGCCCGATACGGCGAGCGTTCCTCGTAGGGAAGGCTTCGGCCCCACAGCGCCGTGCCGCCGTCGCGCTCGACGCGCTCCGACAGCTCGCGGCCAAGACGCGTCTTGCCGATGCCCGCCGGGCCGACGATCGTCACGAGGTGCGGACGCGAGGCGGCGACCGCCCGGTCCCAGACCCGCGTCAGGATCTCGAGCTCGTCGTCACGACCGACGAGCGGGGTGCCCGAGATCGGCCGCACGCCGGGTGCCGCGAGCGGCGCGATGACCTGCCACGCCGCGACCGGCCGGCGCTTGCCCTTCGCCTCGACCGGGGTGAGCGGTTGGAGCTCGAACGAGTGCCGCACCAGCTCGTAGGTCTGCTGCCCGATCAGCACGCCGCCCTTGGGGGCCGCGTTCTGCAGCCGAGCGGCGGTGTTGGCGACGTCGCCGGTCGCGATCGGCTCGCTGGGCGCCGCGTCGATCGCGACGACGGCCTCCCCGGTGCAGACGGCCGCGCGAAGCTCCAGATCGAGCCCGGGATGGGCAACGTTCAGCTCGTGGCTTCCCTCGATGATCGACAGCGCCGCGCTGACCGCGCGCTCGGCGTCGTCGGCCTTGGCCAGCGGCGTCCCGAAGACCGCCATGACGGCGTCACCGATGTACTTCTCGACGATGCCGCCGTAGTGCTCGATACGCTGCCGCGCCTCGTTGAAGTAGAGCTGGTTCCGATCGCGGACGTCCTCGGGATCCGCGCCGTCGGCCCGCGCGGTCGAGCCGACGATGTCGACGAACAGGACGGAGACGAGTTTCCGCTCTTCCTGGGGCGCGGTCTGCTCCGCCCCGCACGCCGGGCAGAAACGGGCACCGTCGGGGAGGTCTGAGCCGCACACGACGCAGGACACCACCGCATCGTAGGGCTTCGAACCGGGGCGGTCGCGTCCGTCGGAAGGGCCCCGCGCGGGGCCCGACCGACCTACGATGCGGGCCATGCTGTCCGGCACCGATCTCGAGCCTGCGGTCCGTGACCGACTCGGTTCGCTGCGCCTCGCGGTCGTCGGTCACGTCGAGTGGGCGGAGTTCCTGCGGGTGCCGACGCTCCCTGCGGCCGGCGACATCGTGCATGTGACCGATCGGTGGGAGGCCGCAGGCGGGGGTGGAGCGGTCACTGCCGTGCAGTTGGCGCGCCTCGCCGGCCGGGCGACGCTGATCACCGCGCTCGGCGACGACGACCTCGGCCATCGCGCCGCCGATGAGCTCGAGGCGTTCGGCCTCGACGTCCGGGCGGTCTTCCGGAAGAACCAGCCGCAACGCAGGGTGATCGTGCACCTCGATCCGACCGGTGAGCGAACCATCACCGTGATCGGGGACCGACTGGGACCTCGAGGCGACGACCCGCTGTGGGACAACGTCGAGTTCGACGCCGTCTACTTCACCGCGGGCGACGCCGACGCGCTCCGCATGGCACGCCGTGCGCGCGTCCTCACGGCCACGGCTCGAGCGATCGTGACGCTCCGCGCGGCGAACGTTCCGCTCAACGCCCTCGTTCGAAGCGCCACGGATGCCGGGGAGCGATACGAGGACGGCGACCTGACGCGCCCGCCCGACCTCGTCGTCGCGACCGAGCGCATCGCCGGCGGACGCTGGCAGGCGCCTGACGGGACGACCGGGCGGTACGACGCCGTCGACGCGCCCGGACCCGTGCGCGACACGTACGGCTGCGGCGACGCCTTCGCGGGCGGGCTCACCGCCGGCCTCGGGGGCGGCCTCGACGCGGGCGCCGCACTCGAGCTCGGCGCCCGATGCGGTGCCTACGTGGCGTCGCTCGACGGTCCGTACGGCCGGTGACGGGCTCGCTGACGGCCACCTCCCCACCTCGCGGCCCCCAGACGACGACTAATCTCGTCGCGTGACGGAGCCGTTCGACCTCGTGGTGATCGGCGGCGGACCGGCCGGTGAACGAGGGGCAGCGCAGGCGGCGTATTTCGGCAAGCGGGTCGCGATCGTCGAGCGCCAGCCGGAGCCCGGGGGTGCCGCCGTGCACACCGGCACGTTGCCATCCAAGACCCTCCGGGAAGCCGGGCTCTTCCTCTCGGGCTACCACCAACGCGACATGTACGGCGTGAACGTGCACGTCGATCCGGACCTCACGGTGGCGCGCTTGCTCGGACGCAAAGACGTGGTGGAAGGTCTCGAGACGGCACGGATCCACGCGAACCTCGATCGCCACAAGATCGAGCTGATCCGCGGCGACGCGCGCCTCACGGGCCCGGACCAGATAATCGTCAACCAAGTTGACCAAGACCGACGGCTCCATGCTTCGATGATCTTGGTGGCCACCGGCTCCTCACCCCACCGGCCGGCAGGCATCCCCTACGACGACGAGGACGTGCACGACGCCGACGGGATCCTCCGCATCGATCGACTGCCGACGAGCCTCGTCGTGATCGGCGGCGGCGTGATCGGCTGCGAGTACGCGTGCATGTTCGCGGCGCTCGGGGTCAAGGTCCATCTGATCGACCCTCGACCTGCCTTGCTGCCGTTCCTCGACTCGGAGATGGGCGAGCGACTGGCCGCCGCGATGACCGCCCTCGGCGTACACCTCCATCTCGAGCGGCAGCTCGACCGGGTGGCGCGACGCGATGGGACGTTGATCGCCTCCCTGACCTCCGGGGCGGAGATCGAAGCGGACACGGTCCTCGTCGCGTCCGGCCGCAGCGGCAACACCGCCGGCCTGGGCCTCGAGGACGTCGGCGTGGAGGTCGACCGCCGCGGCTACGTCGTCGTCGACGACGATCTCCGGACCGCAGTGCCGAGCATCTATGCGGCGGGCGACGTGCTCGGCTTCCCGGCGCTTGCGAGCGTCTCGATGGAACAGGCGCGGGTCGCCGTGTGTCACGCGTTCGGTTTCACGTACAAGCGCCAGGTCGCCGAGCTCTACCCGTACGGCGTCTACACGATCCCCGAGGTGAGCTGCGTCGGGTTGAGCGAGGACGAGGCCGCGCGCCGCGGCATCGACATCGTCATCGGGCGTGCTCGATTCGCCGACAACGTGCGCGGGCAGATCGTCGGGGACCGCGACGGGATGGTGAAGCTCGTGTTCGACGGGTCGAACCGGCGGCTGATCGGCTGCCACGTGATCGGCGAGCGGGCGTCGGAGCTCGTCCACGTCGGTCAAGCCGTCATCACGCTCCACGGCACGGTCGACACCTTCATCGAGATGGTGTTCAACCACCCGACGTTGAGCGAGACGTTCAAGTACGCGGCATACGACGCGCTCGGCACACTCGGCCCCGCCTAGCCGGCCGCACGCCCACTTGTTTCGCAGGAGCTGTGCCGGGGAAACGAATACTCCATGGCAGACAACGGACAGAGCCACGGCGCCGTCGTGCAGGTCGGCGAAGCAGCGCTGACGGGCTGGCGCGGATCGGTCGGACGTGCGATCGCGAAGCCGATCGCCAAGCGAACCCGCTTCGATGAAGAGCAGATCGAGGCGATCCTCGGCCTCGTCCTGCTCGCGTACACGATCTATCGGGTCGGACGACCGCTGATCAGGGTGTTGCGCAGGTCATAGGCCACACGCGGAGCCAGTGCGCTCCGATTGACAGGGCGAAGCCTCCAGCCATACCGTTCGTATACGAACCACCTGGAGGAGCCAACGGACGAGCGCGCCGTGGTCGAAGGGGTCGAGGTTTCGACCGACCACCTGATCGGTGGCCAACGCCTCGGCTCGCCAACCCGCTTCTCCGACATCTCTCCGATCGACGAGCAGGTCATCGCGCAGGTCGCCCGCGCCGATGGCGGCATCGTGGACGACGCCGTCGCCGCCGCGCAGCACGCCGCCGAGGAGTGGGGGCGCACGCCGGCGAAGGACCGCGCCGCCGTTCTGCACCGGATCGCCGACGGCGTCGAGGCGCGCGTCGAAGACCTCTCGGTCGTCGAGACCCGCGACAACGGCTCGCTCCTCCGGTCGCATCGGAAGTCCGTGATGCCGCGTGTCGCGCGCAACTTCCGGTTCTTCGGGGACAAGCTGCTCCAGCTCGACACGGTCGGCGAAACGACCTTCAACGGGAATCAGGAGCGCTTCACCTGGGATCCCTCCGGCGTGACCGCGGTGATCGGACCGTGGAACGCGCCGCTGATGCTCGCCACCTGGCGGATCGCGCCCGCGCTCGCCGCAGGGAACACGGTCGTGCACAAGCCGCCGGAATGGGCGCCACTCACCGCTTCTCTCCTCGGCGACATCGCCCTCGACGCGGGGCTTCCCCCCGGCGCATACAACGTCGTTCACGGGATCGGCGAAGAAGCGGGCGCCGCGGTGGTCGCACACCCCGGCGTCAGCCGGATCGCGTTCACGGGGTCGGTGGAGACGGGACGACTGGTCGCGGCGGCCGCGGCCGCGAACCTCACCCCAACGTCGCTCGAGCTCGGCGGGAAGTCACCCTTCCTGATCTTCGCCGACGCCGATCCCGACGCCGCGCTGGAGCAAGCGATCGGGCAATTCGACAACGCGGGACAGGTCTGTCTGGCCGGCACGCGGTTGTTGATCGAGTCCTCGATCTACGACGACTTCGTGGAGCGCTTCGTCGAGACGTCGGCGCGCATCGTGCAGGGCGACCCGCGCGAGGAGACGACGGACATCGGACCGCTCATCAGCAGGGAGCACTTCGAGCGGGTCGACGGGTTCGTCCAGGCGGGGCACGCTGAAGGTTCCAAGGCCATCGTCGGCGGCGGCCCGAACGACGAGCTCAGTGGTCTGTATTACCGGCCGACGCTGTTCGTCGATGTCCCCGACGGCTCGCCGCTGCTCACGCGAGAGGTCTTCGGCCCGGTGCTCACGGCGCAGCCGTTCCGCGATGAGGCCGAGGCGATCTCCCTCGCCAACGCGACGGACTACGGCCTCGCCGCGACCGTCTACACCGGCGATGAGGCGCGCGCTCGCCGCGTCGGCGAACAGCTCGTCGCGGGCACCGTGTGGGTGAACTGCTTCTTCGTCCGCGACCTCGACGCGCCGTTCGGCGGGTCGCGCAACTCCGGGATCGGCCGCGAGGGCGGCCAGTGGAGCTTCGACTTCTATGCAGACGTCAAGAACGTCGTGACGGCGCCGTCGTCCGACGGGTGAGGAGGATGGATGGGTGAGGTGGTAGGCGCGGCGCTGGTCGCGCACGTCCCGACGATCATGCTGCCCGAGGACGTTCGGCTCGAGCTCAACGATGGCAAGGAGATCACGCTCGTGCCCGGCCTGCAGCGGATGAAGGCCGACTGCATCGACCGGTTGAAGCCCGACACGGTGATCGTGTTCGACACGCACTGGGAATCGACGTTCGAGCACATCGTGACCGCCCAGGACCGGCGCAAGGGCCTGTTCACGAGCAGCGAGCTGCCGCGCGGCATGCGTCAGATCCCGTACGACATGCCGGGCGACCCGGACCTCGCGAAGCGGATCGCCGCGCAGGCCGAGGGTCGCGACGACTGCTGGATCCTCGCGTCCGACGACCCGTACCTACCGATCTTCTACGGCACGGTCAACATCTGGACCTTCCTGGGGGACCCGGACACCAGCTGGCTCAGCGTGGCGCTGAACCAATGCTGCGACACCGGTGACTTCCTGTTGCTCGGTTCGCTGATCGGGCAGGCGATCGCCGAGAGCGACCGCCGCGTCGTGTTGCTCGCCTCCGGTGGGATGACGCACCGATTCTTCGGGTTCAAGGAGCTGCGGCAGCGGGAGACGCAGCGGGCGCCCGACAACATCTACGACCGTGCGTACTACGACGCCGACATGCACGTGCTCGACCTGATGCAACGCGGCGACCACGCCGGCGTGATCGACAACATGCCCGCGTATCGAAAGGCCTATCCCGAAGGCCACTTCGGTCACTACCTGATGATGGCCGCGGCGATGGGGGGCGCGGACTGCCGAGCGCCGGGCGAGTTGTTCAGCGAGTACGAAGCGTCGGTGGGCACCGGACAGGTGCACGTCTGGTTCGAGCGTCCGGAACAGGGATGGACGGGCGCGGCCGCCTGACGGCCGCGGAGAGGGGGACGACATGGCGGGCACGGCGGAGCAGCAGCACGACTACGAGCGCCTCGGCGCGAAGCGGCTGCGGCTCGTGGACTGCATCTCGCAGTCCGTCGGCTTCATGGGACCGGTGTTCTCGGCGGCGTTCCTGATCCCGCTGATCGCCGGGTACAGCGCGTCCGGAAAGGGAGCAGGCATCGCGACGCCGCTCGCGGTGCTGATCGCGGCGGTCGGGACGTTCGCGCTCGGGTGGATCGTGGCGCAGTACGCCAAGCGCGTCCACGCCGCCGGGTCGCTCTACGACTACGTCTCGAACGGCCTGGGGTCGAGGGCCGGCGCCTTCGCGGGGTGGATCTACTACGGCGCCACCACCGTGCTGGCCTCGGCGATCGCGTGCCTGGTGGGCTGGTACGTGCACGACGTGATCTTCACGGCCGACCCGGCCGTTCCGGGGGTCATCTCGTCGTCGTCGCCACTGCCGATGTGGGCCTGGAGCCTCGTGTTCATCGCGGCGGTGTTCCTCGTGCAGTACCTAGGGGTGCACATCTCGACGCGGGCGCAGCTGACGCTAGCGCTCGCTTCGGCGGTGGTCGTGCTCGCGTTCTTCGTGAAGGTGATCGTCGACGCACCCAACGCGAACCTCGAGCCCTTCAAGCCGAGCTCCGCCGCCGACGGGTGGAGCGGCATCATGTTCGGTGTCCTGTACGGCGTGTTGATCTTCGTGGGGTTCGAAACGGCCGCGAACCTCGGCGAGGAGACCGCCGAGCCGAAGCGATCGATCCCCCGCGCGGTGCTCTACACCGTCTTGATCGCGACGGTGTTCTACCTGATCGCCGCGTACGCCCAGATCGTCGGGTTCGGCCAGGACCTGTCGGTGATCACGGATCCGGCCGTCGCCGCCGCGCCGCTGTTCGCCCTGGGATCGCCCCCGGCGGTCGGCGGGTACGGCTCCGACTTCATCTTGAAGGTTCTGGAGGTCGTGGTTCTCCTCGACATCCTGGCGGTCGGTCTGGGAGCGGCGGTGGCCTCGGCGCGCGGCGTGTTCGCGTTGTCGCGGGATCGACGGATCCCGGGTGGGCTCGCCGTGGTGTCGCAGAGCCGCGGCACGCCGGTCACAGCGATCGCCTTCGTCGAAGTGGTATCGCTCCTCATGGTCGCGATCGCCCAGTTCGCGGGCACGGTGTTCGCCGACGCGAGCCCGAGCCCGCACTTCTTCGACATGTTCCTGTGGTTGTCGACGTTCGGCGGCTTCGCGCTGATGGTCGTCTACGGCTTGCTTGCCCTGGGGTCGTTCTGGGGGCTCCGGCAGGGCGCGAACTCCGTGGGCGTGGTGATCGCCGCGGTGATCGGCATCGCGATCTCGGTGGCTGCGGTGTACGGCGGGATCTACAAGCAGCCGAGCCCGTTCAACCTGGTGTGGCGATACGTCGCCGTGTGGGCGGTGCTCGGTCTCGTCGTTGCGATCACGATGAGAGGCCGGCCGCCGGCGAGCAGTGTCCTCGATGAGCTCCGTTCGGACGAGGACGCCGGGATCAACCCGGCCGGCGTTCGCGCGGAAGGGATCGGATGACCGACGACGAGCGGCCGCTGCGCCTCGACGCCCCACGGGAGGAGGCGCTGGCGCACGCAGCCCGGCTCGTCGAAGAAGCGTGGAATTCGTTCGACCGGTTCCGGCCCGAGGAGCCGCCGCTCGACGATCGCGTCCGCGCGCTGATCAGGGCGGATCTGCCTGAGGACGCCGCGTCCGTCCACGAGGCGCTCGACGACGCGGCGCGGATCCTCGACGAGTCGATCGCCCAGCCGCGGCCGCGGTACTTCGCGTTCATCGGATCGAGCGGGCTGCCGATCGGCGCGATCGGCGACCTGTTGGCGCACACCTANGACATCAACCTCGCCGTCGACGCGCGNGCGGCGACCGTGGTCGAAGACCANGCGGTGCGCTGGATCGGCTCCTTCGTCGGGTTCCCGGTNGCGTCGGGCGCCTTCACGAGCGGCGGAACGATCAGCAACCTGACNGCGCTCGCCGCCGCNCGCGAACGCGCGTTGCCGGGGTCGCGGCACGCGGGCCTCACCAGCGCTCGTCCCGTCGTGTACTGCTCCGAGGAGGTGCACTACTCGGTCACCCGCGCGGTGGAGCTCCTCGGCATCGGGTCGGACCGGTTGCGGGCGATCCCACTCGATCCGCTCCGGCGGCTCCGACGGGACGCGCTAGCCGAGGCCATCGCGACCGATCGCGCCGCCGGCGCGACGCCGGTCGCGGTCGTGGCATCGGCGGGCACGACGCTGACCGGTGCCGTCGACGACCTCGACGCCATCGCCGACGTCTGCGCGGACGCCGGCGTGTGGCTGCACGTCGACGGCGCGTACGGGTTACCGGCCGCCGCGGTCCGACCCGAGCTCTTCGCGGGGCTCGCCCGCGCCGACTCCTGCTCCGTCGACGCGCACAAGTGGCTCTACCTACCGAAAGCCTGCGGCGTCGTGATGAGCCGGCACGCCGACGTCTTCGAACGGTCCTTCTCGCACGAGCAGGGCTATCTCCCCCACCAGCAGCACGAGCTGCACGCGGCCGACATCACGCTGGAGTACTCGCGGCCGTTCCGCGCGCTGAAGGCGTGGCTCGCCTTCCGCGCGCACGGCGCACAGCAGTTCCGCGACGCGGTCGCCCGCAACCTTGAGGAGGCGGACCTGCTCTACCGTCGCGCGCAGTCGAGCGAGGACTTCGAGGTGTTCGACGCTCCCCCGCAGCTGTCGATCGTGCCCTTCCGGCACGCCCCTGCGGGTGTCGTCCTCGACGTGCACAACCAGCGGCTGGCCGACGCGATCCAGACGGACGGCCGGATCTACCTCGCGTCCGCGCTGATCGACGGCGAGGTGTGGCTCCGCCCGTGCTTCGTCAACTTCCGGACGACCGACGAGGACGTCGAGGCGATCCTCGACGTCGCCCGCGAGCTCGGCGCCGGCCTCATCTCGGGCGTGGCGTGAGCGACGACCTCCTGCCTGCGGAGCGCAAGGTGATGGAGGCGCTCGGCGATCGACCGCTGGACTTCCGGGCGATGTGGGCGATCTCGAACCTGTTCCGGAGCGCCGCGGCCGTCCGCCGCCACATGGAGGCGAAGGTGCTGGCGGCCGAGCGCTTGTCGTGGACCTCGTTCGTCGCGCTCTGGGTCCTCTGGGTATGGCGCGAGCTCGGCGCGAACGCGTTCGCCGACGCGATCGGGATCAGCCGACCGACCGCGACGGGCGTCTTGCGGACCCTCGACGCACGCGGGTGGATCACCCGCAGGCCGGATCCGAGCGACGGCCGCAGCGTGCTGGTATCGCTCACGGCGGAGGGCCGCAGGACGATCGAACATCTCTTCCCGCGGTTCAACGCCGAGGAGACCGCGATCGCCGGCGCGCTCGGAGACCGCGAGCAGGATCGCCTCGCATCGTTGCTGCGTTCGCTGTCCCGGAGCGTCCAGGATCGGAACGGGTCGGAGGCTTAGCGGGTCACGATCCGGACCGGCATCCGCTTGATGCCGTTCACGAAGTTCGACCGGATCCGCTCGGTCGCGCCCGCCAGCTCGATCAACCGGATCCGTGGCAGGAGCTCCTGGAACAGGACCATCGCCTCGAGTCGCGCCAGATGCGCGCCCAAGCAGAAGTGTGGGCCGCCGGGGCCGAACGTGACGTGGTCGTTGGGCTTGCGCGTTACGTCGAACGAATCCGCGTCGGCGAAGACCTCTTCGTCCCGGTTCGCGCTCACGTACCACGTGACGACCTTGTCGCCCGCGTGGATC
>C688J18823_10002577_pt1 | contig 11324 bp, 8 predicted proteins | sample HopSoiMetagenom1_FD_18823 | JGI IMG/M metagenome (IMG submission 18823) | reverse complement strand
TGGACCTGGATAACTGCACCCGGTGCGACGCGTGTACCAAAGGCTGTATCGAGCAGCACGGCACAGCAACTCACGGCACGCTCATTCCGCGCCTCCTTCGCGCCGGACCGCGGCTCGACAATTACCTGATCGCCACTTCGTGCCGATCCTGCACTGATCCTCATTGCATGGTCGGATGTCCGGTCGACTCGATTCATCGCGGCAAACATTTGCAGATCGTGATCGAGGATCATTGCATCGGCTGCGGGTTATGCGCGGAGAACTGCCCTTACGGCAGCATTTTTATGATCCCTAACGAGCGGGCAACGATGGTGTTGCCGCACGGTGACATCGTTTCGAGTAGTGGTCGGGTGACGCAACTCAAAGCTGCCAACTGCGATCTTTGCGATGCGAGTGGAGAATTATCCTCACCCGATCCCGCGTGCGTGGCCGCGTGCCCGCACGACGCTGCTCATCGTTGGACTGGCCCGGAACTGTTGGCGCGAGTGATGAAAGCCCACGCGCCGGATCTGGCGGCAGCCGGACTGCGTGGCCGGATGAGTGCGGATTGATGAGGTGCGGTTGAAGCGTTTCAGGCGAAACGCGGTTCTAGCGCGGGACACAGGCACGAAAGCAATACACTTGTCTGGCGCGGCTCCTTTTGTTCCGAGAGGGCGGCCAGTCAGGATGAGCGCCGCAACTTGTTTGATCCGATGAGCAAACTCCCTAACAAAAGATACGCNATCGTGGCCGGTTCAGGCACGGCGGTATATTGAGTGACGAACATCTGCTGGGCGTTACCCAGCGCTCGCAGATCATCAAGATCCAGATCGAAGAACTGCGGCGTCTCCGTTCGGCTGCCCACCAACAGTTCGCCGCCGGTGGTTAGGAATAGGTCGTCAGCGTAGGTAAACGTCACGTTCTTCTCGAGAACACCAGTCGCGGCGTTCAGCCGCATTACCTGGAAGGAAAAACCGGTATGCCCGAGCTCGCTGACAAACAGGTTATTAGTTGCCGGATTGTATTCGATCCCTCGGATGTCGGTGTACAAATTGCCATCACCGACCAGTGGGATGCTGCGGACGATTGCTCCAGAAGTGGTGATCTCATCGATCTGATAGGCTGAGGCGACAAATAGATCCCCGCTTGGCAGCGGTTTAACATCGTAGATCTGATTGTTAGTGTAGATCGAAGTTCCTGACATCGGATTGCCGAGAGTAAAGCGAGTCAGTTGATCCTGGCCTGCGACATACAAGTACTGGTTGTCGAGCGCGATCTTACCATAAGAAATATCGCCTCCAATGTAGACAGAACCGGAATAAGTCTGCTGCACAACGCCTGTGCTATTCAACGCCAGCACGGCGAATCCCGTTCCCCGAGCAACCGTGACGTAAAGTAGGTTGTCGGACCCGAAGGCTATTCCCCGGACCTCATCGCCAAGCGCAGGAGACAGGGTTAACGAACCAACGAAAGTTCCGGAATCGTCGTATTGCCTGATCGACCGGGAGAAATAGTTCGACGTGTAATAATCCCCGGCGACAAAGCCGAATTGGGCCGTTGCAACTCGGCCCTGCAGGAGCAGAAAAAAAACAATTCCGACGAATCGCGCAGCCGCTTTGAACGACATCATGACGTGTGGAAGAACAGTGACCATGCTGGGCAATTCCTCGGTCGACAGCAAGCGAATTACGAGCGGTAAAGATGGCGCGCGCCGGGAGCCTGAACCGCTATTATCGCAAGCGTCTGCGCGAGTTGGGCTTGACCAAAGTAGGGCGCGCCCAACAGAATCCCCGCACTATGAAACTTCGCCCAACTGTATTGGCCAGGGTGTTCTTGGGGGCCGCACTAACCATATTTGCCAGCGCAGCGCTGGCACAAACGCCGGATACGTCGTCGAGCACAGCACCGAGCCCAGTGCAGGCGCCGGGTAGCTCTACCGACTCAAGCACCGCCGCTTCATCGACCGGCGGAACGTCTACCAACATGCCGAGCGAGGCTGAGATGATGAAAATGATGATGGAAATGTCCAAGGTTAACGAAAACCACAAGCTGCTGGCAGCCACTGAGGGAAACTGGAATTTCACCACCAAAATGTGGCCGAACGGTGATCAGACCAAGAAGCCGGACGAGTCGAAAGGAACAGCCGTTCGAAAATCAGCGATGGGTGGTCGGTACGTCGTGATGGATATTACCGGCAAAGTACCAATGCCCGGACCGGACGGAAAAGTGAAAGAGTTCGATTTTCAAGGGCAGGGAATCGACGGCTACGATAACGCCAGGCAAAAATTCGTTAGCACGTGGAGGGACAGTATGACCACTGGCATCATGTATATGGAAGGAAGCTACGACCCGACCACCAAATCGTTGACGTATACGGGTGACTATCAGATGGCGCCGGGGATGAAGGAACAAATCCGCTCGGTGGTAAAACTGACCGATAAGGACCACATGACGTTTGAGTGGTATGAAAACCGGAACGGCAGCGAGGCAAAAACGATGCAAATCGATTATACCCGTACGGGGAAGGGAAAATAGCCCGCGGTTAGTGTCATTGGCCGCCGGCCAGTGACCGGGACGGACGTCGGCTGGAAGCCGACGCTACAACAAGAACGGATGCTGGGCCGCCCAGTCATGTGCTGACTCTGTTCGTGCGGCCTGAGGTGTCCGGCCAGCGCGTCCGATCCGCGCGGCGGTTAGGAGAATTCCGTTTTGCTGAATACTTCCACCATTTGCTGCTCGGTTGGCCGGTTCAGCACGTTGTTTGTCGCAAACTGCTCGGCGTGCGGATAATTGCTGGCGCGAATTCGGGCGGCAGCCGCGGTGAGATCATATTCGGTCCGGCGAAATTCGATGTCCGCGCCGATGAGCAGCCAGTGCGCGCCGGCGGCCCCGAATGGCATGCCGACGCTTCCGGCATTCACTACCCGAAGGCCGGCGATGGTCCGATCAAACTGCATATGAGTATGACCACAGATCACTACATCGGCAGCGAGATCCTCCAAAATGGGCGCGAGCCGTTCGGCAGCTGTTACTTTCGTGAATATTTCGTTCTCATTTCGTGGCGTCGCATGACAGAACAGCACTTCGCCTAACGGAGCGACCTGGATGGCGACAGTTTTCGGCCACTTGCTGATGATTTCCGCCTGTCTTCGGTTTAACTGCTGCGCCGTCCAAGTGATGATTGGACGAAACACTTCGGGAACGGCCGCCGGAAGATCGCCGGCGAACGCCTGCCCGACAGCGACTTCTCCATTTCCGACGATGAACTGAGTGTCGAGACCGGTGTCGAGTACCCGCTCTAACGTCTCGACCGGCATGGGGCCGGGCAGCACATCACCGCCGATGACAATGCGATCTATTTTTTCAGATCGGATCTCCTTGAGGACTGCTTCCAAGGCAGGAAGGTTGCCATGAATGTCGTAGAGTGCAGCGATGCGCATGTGTTTCTTAATCGATTTAACAATCGACAGGGGTGCAATCTCCGCAAATCAGATGTAGCGGTGTTTGTGGCAACCACCGAACTAGATAAACAGGTGCTTGGCACAATGGAGCCGGCGGGAGCCGAGCGACATAGACGGGAAAGCCCGTGAGGGTGAAGCTTTTGGGAAAAAGCGAATCAAGCACCTCTACAACGCACGCCTGAGAACTTCGGTCGAGCGGTTAGCCCATTAGTAACACGAAAAATCTAAGGAGCGGCGTGAAACATCCGCGAAATCGAGGTAGCGGTGTTTGTGGCAACCACTCGATCAAAGCGGCCGGTGCTGATCGCGGCAAATAAATCTTCTAAACGCGCAGACGTGTCGCGGCCGGATAACCTGATTAACGCCGCAAAAAACCTTCGTGATCGCGTTTCACGGCTGCGCTTCGCGGGACCAGTCGCCTACGTCTACAATCCGTTAGAGTATGCGTGGGCCGCCCACGAGCTTTACTTGCGGCGGTATGGTGCCGGTCAAAAGAGGGTGGTGTTTCTCGGAATGAATCCGGGGCCGTTTGGAATGGTTCAGACAGGTGTCCCTTTTGGACAAGTGGCGGCCGTTCGTGACTGGCTTGGAGTTGTCAGCACAATAGAAATTCCGCGGCAACAACACCCGAAGCGATTGGTTACCGGGTTCGACTGTCACCGGAGCGAGATCAGCGGTGAACGTTTGTGGGGACTCTTCGCAAAACGATTCGGTACGGCGGCGAACTTCTTCACCAACCATTTCGTGGTGAACTATTGCCCGTTGGCATTCGTGGAGAGCAGTGGTCGGAATCGAACCCCCGACAAGTTACCTCGAGAAGAACGCGACGCGCTGTTTTCGATCTGCGACCAGCACCTGTTGCAAGTTGTGGAGGTCCTGAAACCGGAGTGGTTAATCGGAGTCGGCGACTTCGCGGCAAAGCGGGCGGAAGTAGCGTCCGCGGATTATCGACTACGAATCGGGAAGATTCTGCATCCGAGCCCGGCGTGTCCCGCGTCGAACAACGACTGGACCGGCAAAGTTACCGCGCAGTTGCGCGACCTCGGTGTCTGGTCGTAGACCGGGTTGTTTCAATGGCCTCACCAATTCGGATAGCCGCAGACAACATCAAGGAGCGGCGGCTTGATCAGCAAGCTACCACCGTAAAACGATTCGAGGACTCACCGGCGTTGTTGCGTAGCCAGCAATGGTGGCAATTCGATGAGCGCCGGGGACGTTGTCGTTTCCGCCAGCTCGCCGGCTGCCTCTTTCAGCAGTTGCCAACGCGGCAGCGGAAAATCCGGCGCGGCGACAATGTGCCGAAGGAGGCTGCGCCACTCGATCAGTGCGCGCTCGATGTCACCATGCCGCAACAGATCGTTAGTCAGCTTGTGCCGAGCTCGAGGATCGGAAACCAGCTCACGCACTACTTCAGACGCGCCGGCCCCATAATGAATGGGTACACCCATCGACAAGTATCCCGGGTAATCGGCGCGGCCATAAAAACGCTGGCATAAGATTCCGAGACGGCCGCCCATCGGGGCGTCTTCACCGGCGAATCGCGGTCCTGCCCGAATATTCGCGAGATCGAATACGAGATCGGGGATTGGATATGTTTCGTCTTCCAACGCAGCGGCGACAGCGAGTCCCTCGCCGCCGTGGAAAAATGAGAAGATCACGCCTCGGGTCGTGGGAGTGCCGTCGTTTTCCACCAACCCGAGTTGACGCCAGGCATAAGCCGGTGAGTTGCCGATGCCAACGGTGCGATCGAACTCCAACTGATCGCAAGCGCGGCACACCTCCGGAATGTTTTCCCGCTCCGGAGGATCGATGAGGTGCTTGCCGAGAGAATCAGTGTAGCCGTCCCGTGTGACGAGCCCGTAGTCGATTCGGACAGAAATTGTTCTGCCGCGGGTCACGTAATCAAAAACGCATCCAGGAGCGATGAGTTCAGCAATCTTCGGCTGGACCGACGCCTCAAACTGATCTCGTGCGACGGTCCGCTGGCCGAGTACCTTTTTGAAGGTTTTGACCAGAGCCAAATCCCCGTCGGGCAGAATTGTTGCGACCGGAAGTTCGCGTCCATATCGCCCTGCGTCAGGCAATCGGCACAAATTTCCTGTTCCGAGTCCATCAAGCATTCGCGGAAGGGTTAACGCCGGGCGCCACCGTTCACCGTCTCGAACCAGGGTATCGCCTAACGGTGCCGTGCTAATGTGCGGTTTGGGTTCCCATTGGTTTGCCGAGTTGAGCATTTCAACAATGCCGCGACGGACGAAACGGGCACGTTCATCTGTCACCCAAAGGCCGCACGGCCGCGGGCCGGTTTGAAGCGAGTGTTCAGTTCCGAGCGGAACGCGTTGTTCGCTGAATAGCGAGTGAGTTAATTCGACGCTGGCCGCGAACGGCTGTTGGCCTCGTTGAGCGGCTGCGTGCATGACGCTGATTAAACTCGGCCAATCTACCTGAGCCGCCCGTCGGAGCTGGCGCGGACGGGCGTCGCTCAATCTCGGCAGGTCCTCACTGTACAAGGCGTAACCGAGATCATCCAATCCGCGACGGCCAGCCCGGCCGAACATTTGGAGCAGCTCATCCGCGTCTACCTGGCGTTCGAAATTACCGGCGAAGTACCGTCGATCGGTCACGATCACTGATCGCATCGAAAAGTTGATGCCGGCGGCGAGTCCCATCGTGGCCACCACCGCATTGAGCTGGCCCGATTTCGCCAGAGCCTCAACGACGCCGGCTCTCGCAGCGTAGCTCAAACCGCTGTGATGATATGCGACGCGGTTTCGAAGCAGCTTCGTGAGTTGTTTCCCGGCGAGTGCCTCCTGCTGTGCCGTTAGGCGCAACGGATCGCGAACCGGCACTCCGGTGGCGATCGATTGTGCGATTTGTTCGGCCGCAGCGCGGCGCGGTGCGAAGATCAAAACCGGCGCGAGCTCGGCGCGAATGATCCGGCCAAGCACGCGTGCCCAAAAATTTCGCGNTTGCACGAATTGCGAATCGGGCAGTCTGCTTAGTTCTCGCTCCTCGAGCGGAACCGGTCGCTGGCGATGCTCGATGAGAACAGCGTCCCGGCCGATTCGTCGCAGCCATTGAACCACGTCCTGTGGGTTAGCGACGCTGCCACTCAGCAACAGGAGCTGAGTTGTGCGCGGCGCCAGCGCGACGGCGAGTTCATAATGGACGCCGCGCATTTGATCCCCCAGCATTTGGAATTCGTCGATGACGAGAAGAGAAGGACCTTCTCCTCGGAGGAATCGACCGCGTTGGGTTTCGAGTGTGGCTACGACAATTCGAGCATTGAGATTTTGGGCAATGTCACCGGTGGCAATACCCACGTCCCAGCCGCGGCTGCGCCATTCACTCAGCTTATCGTTCGCGAGCGCGCGCGTCGGAACGGTGAACACCGCCTGCTGTTTCAGATTCGGGTATAACAGCTCAAAGATGTATGTCTTACCGGCGCCGGTTGGAGCCTGAACTACTACATCCTTTCCCTGCTGGAGCGCACGCACCGCCTCCTGTTGCCACAAATCAGGAATCACCAGATTGACCCCAAGTCCCTGAATCACGTGAGAAGATGTTTGCAGCGCGGCCGGATGCAATAGATGAAGCACGTCCGTCTTACGTCGCGCGACCCATCGCGGCGGCTGGAGGTGGATCGAGACCTCCGGGCTCGATGGCAAATGCTAGCGTCGGAAGACGCTCACATTGGCAGCTGCGCTGCTTAGGATTATCAACGCACTGGGAGATCGCGTTCCACCTCGCGGCAACGCGGCACCGAGCGATCTCCGACCATTCTCAATATATCGCCTGTCGGACGTCTTAATCCGGGTATTCGTCAGAGCCTTGCACCCAGACAAACGACTGGATATCGATCATGTCGCGCGGCCGAAGGTCCCGTAGATCGCGACGGATCATGTCAGCGAACGCCAGCAGCTTTGAATAAGTCACCCAGTTAGGCTTCGATTCATACCCGAAATCCGCGCCGTAGGCGCGCGCAGCGGTCCGGGTAACGTTCGGCTTCAGAAAGAAGTGGCGCTCAGGCTGAGCAATAAAACCCCACACTGTTACCAGCGGCCATGTGAGCACTCGCGTTTGTCGGCGCGGCAAACGAGCCACCGCCTCGCACCAGCGCGAGAATCGCGTTTCGTCATTCCCGCGGCCATGTAACAATTCATACAGACCGCTAGCGAACAGCTCGGCTCCGGCAGGCGACTTCACTGCGTCGCGAAGCGCCATTTTCTCGAACGAGAACAGTAAGTTTGTTCGCGACTCGATCCGGATGGCCTGTCCGGCGATTTCCGCATACTTCTTGTCACCTAACAGTGTTTTGAACTGTTCCGGTGCGAGCACCTTCATCCACTGTTGGTGCGCATTCCATTTGTAGCCGCGTTCCCAATCGATGTAGGTCTCGTCGCGAAATCCTTCCGGGAAATATCGCAGAAACTTTTTCCGAGCTTTCGCTGGGGCCGAGCTGACCGTTCCGAGGCGCCTCATGCCTTATAATCGAATCCGCGGCGCGCGGCGGAGGTCTCTTCCGGATGGGGGCGGGTCATTTCTCGCGTAATGGCGCATTGGGAATCCCAAATCAATCCGACGGTCGGAGACCACGGCTACAAAGCCGTGGTACACACCGCTTGTCGGATTCCGCCGAAGAAGTCATGATCGGAGGCGGTGAATGGAATCAAGGGGCCGCTTCTGGCGCTGATCATGGTCTGCCATGTGGCAGTCGTTTCGGCGTATGGTCAGCGGCTAATCGCGGCGGGGGACTCATGGAGATATTACAAAGGATCGTCGATGCCCCCGACGCAGGCTGGAATCCAATGGTTCCAGGCCGCGTACAACGACGCTAGCTGGGGTGGTCCAGCGTCTGGTGGGTTCGGCTACGGGGATGGCGATGACGCCACTGTATTCACCGATATGCAGAACAACTACGTTTCTGTGTACGTTCGAAAAACGTTCACGGTGGCAAATCCTGCCGCGGTGACTTACTTGACGTTAGGCGCCGATTACGATGACGGTTTCATCGCTTATGTAAACGGTGTGGAGGTAGCGCGGCGAAACATGCCTTCCGGTGTGGTAATAAATACCACGCTTGCATCGGGTAACCACGAGGCGTCGCGAGGTGATGCCACCGGAAATCCGCAGGAACGGGAATTCATCGCGATTAATCCGGCTCTGCTTGTTGCCGGCACCAACACCATCGCGGTGGAAGGTCATAATGTGTCGGCTGGCAGCTCCGATTTTTCTCTGATTGTGGAACTGTATGCCGGCGTCAATCTGACTCGGGGTCCGTACCTTCAGATGCCAACGCCCGGCGGTATGACTATCGTCTGGAGAACAGACGCATTGACCGATAGCGCGGTGGACTATGGTTTGGATGCGAACTATGACTCTGGAACGGTCACGGATACCAATCTAACGATCGACCACGCCGTCACACTGCCCAATCTTCAACCAAATCAGACTTACGTTTATCGAATTCGCAGTGGCGGCGTGACCCTGGTTTCGGGACAAACTTTCAAAAGCGCCCGCAGCGCTGATCAGCCGTTCCGGTTCAGCGTTGTAGGCGATTTCGGATACGCCAACAGCAGCACGACCGACATCGCGAATCGGATTTTCGATTCGAATTGCGATCTGCTGCTTACGGTCGGAGACAACATTTATGATCCGGTCGGCAGCACCGGAACCGGACAGCCGGGAATTTTTGATCAATACTGGTTCACTCCGTATGCCGCCACGCTTCGGCGGGCGCCACTGTTTCCGACGCTCGGCAATCACGATATCGAAACGTCCAACGGATTTTATTTCCTGAAGTACTTCATACTTCCGCAAAATGGGCCGTCGACCGAGCGGGAGCGCAATTATTCGTTCGACTACGGCAATGCCCATTTCGCGGTAATTGATGCCAATCCATTTGTGAATCCGTTTGATGCGACACGATCGACGAACATCAAAAACTGGCTGGCTAGCGATTTGGCTGCGACAACGCAGCGGTGGAAGTTTGTGTTATGGCATCAACCTGCCTACACCAGCAGCGGGAACGGGACTCACGACCCGGAAACACAGATGCAGACCGACATACAACCGTTATGCGCGCAGTACGGTGTGCAGATGGTGTTTCAGGGTCACAACCATTTCTATGAGCGGATCAATCCGATCAGCGGCGTCAACTACATCATCACTGGCACCGGTGGCCGCAGTTTAACGCCTCCCTCCGTTTTTCCGACCTATTCCGCCAAGGTGAATTCATCGGTCTACAGTTACACTCAGATAGATGTGAATGGCGGATCGTTAGTCCTGCGCCAAATCGATGCCGCCGGAAACCAGATCGATCAGTTTGCGCTGAATCTGGATCTGCCGTTCTCGATCGATGGATTGCTGGATTCGCCGAGTTATCTCCGGGCCACGAGCGGACTGAAGCTGTATGCCGCAATCCGCGGCAACTTTCTCTACCTGGCAACACAGGACGCCGGCGAGGGCAGCGATCACTTTATTTATCTCAATAATCAGACTGCGCCGATGCGCGCGGCGAACTGGGCCAAAGCAGGACAGGTGATGACGTGGAGCGCGTTTCTGGCCGATGAAAACGACAATGGATTCAAAGGGTGGTTCGACGCCTCCGGACAGCAGTTGGCTGATGGCGCTAATTATCGGGCGACCACATCGGGGCTGAACAATAATGGCGCCGCAGGGAATGGAGTCCTAGAGGGCACGATCAACCTCTCGGCCCATTTCGGCAGTTTTCCGCAGCAGATCTATGTCGCGGCGGCACCATTCGGATCGGCGGATGGCGGCTCACTTGTTAGTAGCGCTCAGGTTCCGGCGGGAAACGGCGACGGTTCGATTCAGGCGAATGAGTTTCTTCTTCTCGACACGCGAGACATCGCACTTGACCTGCCGATCAGCGATGCCGGGCCCGATCAGCTGGTGGAGGCGGGAATGACGGCGACCCTTTCCGATGCGGGTTCGTCCGCTCCCAGTGGGTTGCCATTTTCGCGGTTGTGGTCACAAATCTCCGGAGCCGCGGTGACGATCACGAACCCTGATCAGGCGACAGCTACATTCACTCCCGCATTCAATGTTGTTGAGAACACGGATCTGGAATTTCGGCTTCGAGTAAACGACAGCCGGTTTGATACTGACGACACGGTAACCGTTCGTTTGTACCCAATGGTTGATAGTGACGGTGACGGTTTATCTGATCAGGAAGAACTGACCGGAGCAAACAACAGCCTGACTACAGCGGATCCACACGGACATACATCCGACCCGAACATCGCCGATACCGATGGTGATGGATCCACCGACGGCGAGGAAGCGATCGCCGGCACGGATCCTAACGATAACCAATCTGTTTTCCGGATTACGCAGGTCATTCAAGACATTGACGGTTTTCACATCACATGGTCTACCGTACCCGGTCGGGTTTATCAGCTACAGCGGTCGCCAGGCCTTAGCGGCGACTGGACGGATACCGGTGATCAGATCGCTGCGTCCACCGATATGGCAACAGCCGTCATTCCGGATCCATCAGTCGATCCCGAATATTACCGGGTGCGCCTGTCGCAGTGAATCCGGTTGGGTTTGCCGCCTAACGGTTCGTCTCGAATTGTAGGATTCTCGTCATATCGCCGAACCGCTCATGTGGGTATGGTGCGGACAGGAGTCATACTTATGAACAGACGACATTTTATTGAAAAAACCGCTGCGTTAACGACCGGCCTTACTGGAATAACGGTGGCAGGAAGTTTATTAGGTGCTGACAACGATCGAAGAAAGAGCGATCACACAGCAGGTAAGATGATTAACAAACTGAGTCCGCCAGCCGATGGGAAAATACCGGTCGCATTCGCCATTTCACAAGATGTCACACTCATCGATTTCGCCGGGCCATGG
>C688J18823_10002576_pt1 | contig 11327 bp, 9 predicted proteins | sample HopSoiMetagenom1_FD_18823 | JGI IMG/M metagenome (IMG submission 18823) | reverse complement strand
TCAAGATTCTAAAGTTGACGAACAATTGCTCGGCGAGTTCGTGCAGAAATTGCGCGCGGCCGCAGGTGAAAATCTTACCAGCCTAGTTCTCTACGGTTCGGCTGCAGAGGGCGAGTTCCATACCGAGTACTCCGACTACAATCTGCTGTGCATTGTGCGCGACACCTCTTTCGCCTCTCTTAACAGGATTGCTGGGACAGCGGAGTGGTGGCGCAAGAAGAAACATCATCCGCCACTCGTGATGACCGCTAAAGAGCTGAAAGACACGGCAGACGTGTTCTCCATCGAATTTATCGACATGAAGCAGCGCCACCGGGTCCTGTATGGAGATGATGCGCTGCGCGATCTGCAGGTTCCGATGCACCTGCACCGTTCGCAACTGGAATACGAGCTGCGGGAAAAATTGTTTCTTCTGCGACAGCACGTTTTACTCGCGGGATCGAACGAGAAGGCCCTGTGGGAGGCGCTGTTAAATTCACTGTCTTCTTTCACCACTCTGTTCCGACATGTGCTGATCGAACTGGGAGAGACGGGCCGCAGGCACTCACGAGAGGCGGTACAGGAATTGGCCTCGCGGCTGAACTTCGATGCTGCGACATTCGTACAGATGATGGAGATTCGGGCGCACACGTCTGATCGCAAACAGTTTCGGGCGGACGACGTCGCAACCCGGTATCTTGCGGCTATTGAAAAAGTAGCCGGCGCAGTAGATACAATGCAGAGTTCCCCAGCGCGATCTTAAGTTCGCGCACAGAGAGTTTTCGCAATAAAAGGAGCGTCATGAGCAAAACTGCAATCGTGTTGATTACGATCGTGGCTCTAATTCTGCTGGCGGTCGGCAAATATATCGGCGTCAAGAACACGCTGGTCGCGAAGAACGAGGCGGTAAAGACATCATGGTCGCAAGTTGATATTGTTCTGCAGCGGCGCGCGGATTTGATACCCAACCTGGTGGAAACCGTGAAGGGTTATGCCAAGCAGGAGCAGACTGTTTTCGGCGACATTGCGAAGGCCCGGAGCCAATTGCTTAACGCGGGAACGCCAGAGCAGAAGATCTCCGCGAATGCTCAACTAGACGGCGCATTAGGCAGGCTGCTGGTGATTGTGGAAAATTATCCGCAACTGAAATCCAACGAGAACTTCCTCCGCCTGCAGGACGAACTGGCGGGAACCGAGAATCGAATTGCTGTGGAGCGGCAGCGCTACAACGACACGCTGAAGGACTACAACGTTTACGTGCAGCAGTTCCCCAACAGTTTGTTCGCTTCTAGCCTTGGCTACAAGCCGAACACCGCATACTTCGCCGCTAGTGAAGGGTCGCGGGAGACGCCGAAGGTAAACTTTTCGCCGTCGACACCACAGCCGGCTCCGGCCCACTAGGCGGCAGGACGGCATTTGAGAACACGATGGGCGCGTTCTCAAGAACGGCTGTTTCGGCAGCGGAAAATTTCGGAAAATCTGCTGCGGAGATGGGTTGGCTTCGTCGCTTCCATGACGTGGCCAAATCGAATAAAAGGCAAGCCCGTATGAAGCAGTGCCCTACCAATCCGCGTACTGGGCGGTATGGGTTANGGTTACTGGCAGGGACCGCCTTCCGGGCTGTGTTNNCGAATTCCAATCTTTTAGTTTGAACCGATGGGAGAACGNTATCGACCTTGGCCAGATCGCAGGACGATGCCAATTCCCCCTGAGTGGATAATGCAGCTGACATAAACCGGACCCCCCAATGCCACTCTGGGCGGCAACTTCGATGCAAGTTACTGGTTCCAAGATGCCGGCCAGCAGCACAGCTTTAAAAAGATTTTAGCTGGAATTGGGGAACTCCGCCATCAGCGCGGGAGGAACTCTGGTTCGATTCGCGGCCCCGGCTGAATTGAGGTTTGGTTATACTCGTCTGCTCTGCCCAAGAACCTTAGGGAGGTGGTATGACGCGAGCGGTTTTCGCCACGCTTCTGCTGGCCGGAGTCTGTCTACATGCNCAGAGNGGACCCCAATCTGCCATCGNAAATANCGCCGGCCGTACCACCGTCATCCTCGACGGAGANTGGAACATAATTATTGATCCTTATGAGACCGGCNTNGGNAGCCGCTTTTACGAGAANGCCAAGCCGAAAATAAAAAGCGATCTGGTTGAATACGATTTCGAACGCTCGCCCAAGCTGCACGTCCCCGGCGACTGGAACACGCAGCGTGAATCATTGCTTTTTTACGAAGGTCCGATGTGGTACCAGCGAAACTTCTCCTATCACCGCCGACCTGGAGTTCGGGGTCTCCTTTATTTCGGTGCTGCCAACTATTTCTCCCGTGTGTGGGTGAATGGTAAGAAGCTGGGCGAACACGTTGGCGGATTCACTCCCTTCGATTTCGACGCCACAGAAGAACTGAATGACGGAGAGAACAGCGTGGTGGTCGAAGTGGACAACACGCGCCACCCTGATGGCGTTCCCGCGTTGAAAACCGATTGGTGGAATTATGGCGGACTGACCCGGGGCGTGAAGCTGGTGAATGTTCCTGAGACTTACATTCAGGACTATTCGCTTCAACTTGCGAAGGGCAAAGCCGATGTTATTGAAGGCTGGGTGCAGGTCGCCGGAGTGGCGCGTTCAGGGGATATCTCAGTTGAAATTCCCGAGGTTCGGTTAAAACAGTCGGCTCACGTGGACGACTCGGGCCGCGCGGTATTCCGATTTCCTGTACGTGTGGACCTTTGGTCGCCGGAGAATCCCAAACTTTATCGCGTAGTGATTTCCGCCCTCGGTGACAGCGTTACTGATGAAATTGGCTTTCGAACCGTGGAGACGCGCGGTTCACAGATCCTGCTGAATGGTAAGCCGATATTTCTTCGCGGAATTTCTATGCACGAAGAAGCGCCCTTCCGCAGCGGGAAGGCGTATTCGGAGGAAGACGATCGCACCCTGCTTACCTGGGCGAAGGAGTTGGGCTGCAATTTTATCCGGATGGCGCATTATCCATATAACGAAGATTTGGTGCGGCTGGCGGACAAAATGGGCCTGCTGGTCTGGGAAGAAATCCCGGTGTATTGGGATATTCAGTGGCAGAATCCCGCGACGCTTGAAAATGCCAAATCGCAATTGCGGGAAATTATTTCGCGCGACCGCAATCGCGCATCCATCGCGCTGTGGTCAATGTCGAACGAGACTCCGATCTCCCCTGAGCGCACAGAATTCTTGAAGGCGCTGGCCGCCTACGCTCGTGAGCTCGATGGGACGCGCCTTATTACTTCCGCACTGAACCATACAGATCGTTCCGGACCAGACACTCGCGTTTTGAANGATCCAGTTGGTGAATTTCTTGATGTNCTGGGCGTGAATGAATATATGGGCTGGTACGAAGCCAAAATCGAAGACACCGACCATANGCAATGGAAGTTTGCCTATGAGAAGCCGGTCATAGTCAGCGAATTTGGCGCCGACGCCCAATACAATCTGCATGGNGACNCCGACACGCGTTTTACTGAGGAATATCAGGGGAATGTATTCGACCACCAGCTGGCGATGTGGCAACGNGTTCCACAGATGGNGGGAATGTCGCCATGGCTGCTGATGGATTTTCGTTCGCCGCGGCGTACGCTGCCGGGAATTCAGGACTACTTCAATCGCAAGGGTTTGATTTCGGACCGAGGACAGCGCAAGCAGGCGTTCTACGTGCTCCAAAAATTTTATAAAGGCAAGGCTGCTGCGGGACATTAAGTTTTGAACGTTTGCATTGGATAGCCGCCCTCGGCCGTCCCGTTAAGACGGGCGAGGACGCCCGCTGCTACATGGTCTAGTGCGCCGGCGCAAAGTTGGACAGCCGGGGGCGGCTGTCCCCATGAGTATTTTTAAGGAGCTAGCATGCAATATCGGAAGTTCGGACGTACGGGAGTTCAGGTCAGCGACATCGCCCACGGGCTCTGGGGTATGAGTGGATGGAGCGGCTCAGCGGACCGCGAGTCGATGCAGGCTTTGCAACTAGCTGTCGACCTCGGTTGCAATTTCTTTGATAGCGCATGGGCCTACGGCGAAGGCAAGAGCGACGGTCTGCTCGGCCAAACGCTTGCTAAGAACAAAGGCAAGCGTCTTTTTGCCGCATCGAAAATTCCGCCGAAGAACGAGCGCTGGCCGGCGCTGCCGAAATATAAATATAAGGACGTCTTTTCACCCGACCACGTTTTCAAATATGCCGATCTTATTCGCAAGCAGCTCGGCACAGATTCCATCGATCTACTGCAGTTTCATGTGTGGACAGACAAGTGGACCGACGAGCCCGACTTCCGCAAAACCGTCGAGAAGCTTAAGAAGGACGGCACCATTCGNTATTTCGGTCTCAGCCTGAATCGCTGGGAGCCGGAGAACGGGATCAAGGCCATTCGTACGGGGTTGGTCGATGCAGTGCAGGTGATTTACAGCATCTTCGATCAATCGCCGGAAGATAAGCTTTTCCCGCTTTGCAAAGAAATGAACATCGGCGTGATCGTCCGGGTCGCGCTTGACGAAGGCAGCCTTGGCGGAAAAATGACGAAGGATACGACCTTTCCAAAAGACGACTGGCGCTCAGGATACTTCAATCCCAAGAATTTGGCGGAGACCATGAAACGGGTGGACAAATTAAAAGCGATTCTTCCCGCTGGAATGTCGCTACCGGAGATGGCGCTGCGGTTTGTGCTGTCGCATCCGGCAGTGAGCACAACCATTGTCGGAATGAGAAAGCTGGCGCACGTGCGGGAGAACATCGCAATTAGCGATAAGGGTCCGCTAAGTCCAGAGTTGCTGAAGGAATTGAAAAAGCATCGCTGGAATCGAAAGCCGGCGCCCTGGTCGGATTAACACATTAGGGCGAGACGCCCACATTACGACAATCTCAATGGAGTTCGACACTTAGCCCGCGAAAGGCTATTGTGCTTTGCGCACCTTAGCTTTGGGCGCGTCACCGCTCACGCTGCCTTCGGTCGTGATCCGGGAGGCCTTGCAGACTTCCTTGGCCACCTTCAGCGCAGTTTCGCGTAGCGGCGCCCCGTCGGCAATGATGGAGCTGGCAGCGAGCGTGAATTGAACCGCGTCTTCCTGTCTATCGAAGTAGAGCACAACCTGACTTGCTGCCATGGCAGGATCAACCTCCTGGAATTCGTTAGGGACATAATAGGGTGGAAACGGGGCATTAAGGTGTACTGAGTAGGTGCCTATTTGCCGCAGCGAGGTACTCACAAGTACATCGGGGACGTCCGGAGGCCCTTTGCCGACCTTAGAACGACTACACAATCCGCCGGAGGGCAATTTCCTGCCGGCGGGTGTAAAAGATTAGTGAAACCTTGGCTCTGAGCCTTCTGCTCAGATAGACCCGGAACCGGGTTCCCTCGACCTTACTTTTGCCATCTTAAGACCGGCAAGGAGCTTGCTATGAAAAGCTGGTCCGTCATTATTGTTGGATTCGTTTTCTGCAGCGCAATCGCGTTTGCGCAAGAACCCGCGCACCCAGGACAGGTGTTCTCATCAGACTTGGTTTTGTGGTCGTCGATGCAGGAGCCACAACAGCCGGAGCAGGACCACCCGCACCAGCAGCCTACGCCTGATCCGAATCCAGAAACGCAGCCCACGCCCAACCCGACGCCGTCGCAACCGGGGCAGCAGGCTTCTCCGTCAAGCCCAGCGTCGCAGGACAAGAGCGCGACTGCGCAAACCTTTACTGGCACAATAAGCAAAGAAGCCGACAATTATGTGCTGAAGGTTTCGGATTCAACTTCGTACAAACTGGACAGCCAGGACCAAGTACAGGCTTTTGAAGGCAAACGAGTCCAGGTCACGGGAACGCTTGATTCTTCAATAAACCTCATTCATGTGGATAAGGTTGAGCCGATCTCCTAGACGCGCCGTGCCAGCGCCGCCCTGCTTACCGCCCACTGCTCTGCTACATTAATTCTTCATGTCAGCGCCTGATTCCCGCTTTGTCCGTGCCTGCAAAGCCTTGCCTGTGGAGCGAACCCCAGTATGGTTCATGCGCCAGGCTGGACGCTACATGCCTGAATATCGGGCGGTGCGCAAGCAGCACTCGCTGATTGAGATCTGTAAGAATCCTCAGTTGGCAGCCGAGGTGACGATCACAGCGGCGGAATTTTTGAAAGTCGATGCGGCGATCATTTTTGCCGATCTGTTATTGCCTTTGGAAGTGATGGGATTGCCATTCCATTTCTCTCCCGGCGAAGGCCCTGTGATCGAAACCCCGGTGCGAACTGAACAAGGCATTCGCCGTCTGCGGACTGATTCCGCCGGAGATCTCGGCTACGTGGCGGAAGCGGTTGGTGTAGTAGCCAAACATTTTGGCAACAAGTTGCCGGTGATTGGATTTTGCGGCGCGCCGTTTACGCTGGCAAGTTACATGATTGAAGGCGGCGGATCACGGCATTACATCAATACGAAGAGCCTGATGTATTCGCAGCCGCAAGCCTGGGACGAACTGCTGGGCAAGCTTGTCGCAGTCACGTCGGCATATTCATGCGCTCAGGTCGAAGCCGGTGCAGATGTAATTCAAGTCTTCGACAGCTGGGTGGGGTGCCTGTCGGTCGAGGATTATCGAAGATTTGTTTTGCCGCGGACGACGGAACTGATCCGAAGTTTGAAGAGTTCGGGCGCGCCTGTCATTTATTTTGGAACCGATACTTCGACATTGCTGGTTTCGATGAAAGAGACCGGAGCTGATGTCATTGGATTGGATTGGCGAATCCCACTGCACGAAGGCTGGAAGCGGCTGGGGAATGTCGCCGTGCAGGGCAATCTCGATCCGGTGCTGCTGTTCGCGGATTGGAAGCAAGTAAAAGCTGGAGCCCGGCGAATTCTGGATCAGGCTGGCGGCAAGCCGGGTCATATTTTTAATCTTGGTCACGGTATTCTGCCGGAAACTCCGGTCGAAAATGTAAAGGCGCTAGCCCAGTACATTCAGGAGCAAACTACCAAGGCAGCGGTGAATTCTCGATGAGCAGTTCGGGAAAAATCGCGGTGCTGCTGCTGGCGCACGGCAGTCCTGCGTCCGTGGAAGACGTGCCAGAATTTTTGTTGCGTGTGACTGGGGGACGGCCGCTGCCATCCGAAGCGACCAAAGAAGTGCGGCAGCGCTACGCTGCGATAGGTAAATCGCCGCTCACCGAAATTACTTTGAAGCAGGCAGAGTTGTTGGCGCAGCAAGTCGGTATGCCGGTTTATGTCGGAATGAGGAACTGGCATCCGTTTGTCGGTCAGGCGCTNGAGCAAATGCGGGCCGACGGAATTGGACATGCGGTTGTAATCTGCATGGCGCCNCATAATTCGCGGACCAGCGTTGGGTTGTACCGCAAATCGCTGGCGCAGTGTACCGACCCTGAACTGACTTTTGATTTTGTGGAAGCCTGGNACGATCAGCCGCACCTCATCCAAGCGTTTGCGGAACAACTTAAATCNGGACTGGAGCGAAGGCACCGCGACATTGGCAAACAACCGCCGGTGATCTTCACCGCGCATAGCGTTCCCGAGCGCACCGTGCTTGAGGGCGACCCTTACGAGACACAAGCAAAACAAACTGCAGCGCTGGTAGCGGCAGCCGCAGGTTTAGATCAACAGGGCTGGACGTTCGCTTTTCAGAGTCAGGGCATCTCGGGAGGGCCATGGCTGGGACCGACTGTGGAGGACACAATCTCGCGATTGAGGCAAAGCGGACATAATGAGGTTTTCGTCCAGCCGATCGGGTTTCTTTGCGATCACGTGGAAATTCTTTACGACATCGACATTGCCTTCACTGACTTCGCTGCAAAGCAAGGCATGCGGCTGTGGAGGGCGGAATCGCTGAACGATTCTCCGCTGCTCACGGCTGCGTTGGCGCAAATCGTTCGTTCCCGAACGGCGGCGGTTGCGGAAGCGCGCTGATCCCACATGAAGCGAATCGCAATCATTGGCGGAGGTGTTTCCGGGCTTTCGGCGGCGTACGCGCTTGAACAGCAGAAGAGAAAAGGCGCCGAGCTGAACTACGTTTTATATGAAGCAGGCGAGCGCTTCGGCGGAGTGATTTGCACCGAACGAGTTGACGATTTTGTCGTCGAGGCGGGGCCTGACTCTTTTCTCACCGAGAAACCATGGGCAACCGATCTTTGCCGCGAGCTGGGATTAGGTGATCAGCTGATCGGCTCGAATGATGCGGAGCGCAGAACGTACATCCTGGTTAATGGTCGGCTGGTGCCGCTTCCTGACGGGCTGATGTTCATGGTCCCCACAGATTTTCCAGCTACTTTTCTGTCTCCTCTTTTCTCCTGGCGGACGAAGTTGCAGTTTCTGCGTGAATGGTTTTATCGTCCGACGCCTGACCTTCCTGAGAGTACGGCGGCAGAATTCGTTGAGCGGCACTACGGTCGCGAGATGGTGGAACGGGTTGCTGATCCGCTGCTGTCCGGAGTGTACGGCGGTAGCGCAGATGAACTGAGCGCGACGTCGGTGCTGGCGCGTTTTGCCGAGATCGAAGCGAAACAGGGGAGTTTAGGGCGGGCCATGGTGGCCGCGCGGAAATTACAGAGCCTTTCTACGGAGCAAAGCTCCGCCGGACAGCCGAGGGCGGCTGTCCCCGCACGGTCTGCTACTACACGATCGCTTTTTACTTCGTTGAAGAACGGTATGCAGGGAATCATCGACGCACTCGCGGCGCAGATTCCAGGATCTGAACAGCGACTGGAGACGCAGGTAGATGCGGTGAATCCGGAGTTCGGTAAGTGGCTGGTGGGCAGCAGCGGACGCACCGAAGAGTTTGATGGGGTGATCGTCGCCACGCCGGCGTATGCCGCCGCTGACCTTATGCGAAATCAACTTCCGCAGATATCGGCCGAACTCGAACAGATCAGGTATACCTCGTCGGTGACGGTGGCGCTCGCGTACGGCGCGAAGACTCGTGCATCTTTGCCACTTGGATTTGGATTTCTCGTGCCCCGGAAAGAAGGCAAGCGCATATTGGCTTGCACTTTCGTTCACAATAAGTTTTCCGCTCGAACGCCGGAAGGTCGGGCACTGATCCGTTGCTTTCTCGGCGGAAGCCGCGATGAAGGAATCTTGCAAGCGTCGGATGCGGAGATCACGTCAATAGTTCGGCGCGAATTGCAGGAAACACTTGGCGTTGCAGATGATCCTGACTTCGTCAGAATCTTCAGATGGCCGCATGCGATGGCGCAGTACACTGTCGGTCACAAAAGTCGTATTCAAAACATTCGAAAGATTATTTCTTCGGCACCCGGCCTAGCTTTGGCGGGAAATGCATACGGCGGAATCGGAATACCGGACTGCGTACGCTCTGGGTCGGAAGCAGCGACGAAGGTGTTAGCTGATCTTGCAATCAATACGCGCTGGTCAGCGGAGCGGCAGCATAATCATATGGAGTAACCGCTCGACGCGGCCGGAAGCAACTCAATTCTTCTGCACTCGAAACCTTAATCGAGTTATTGCGCCAAAAAGAAGCACAGAAAACACAACGTTAACAGAACATTGGATCGTCGTCAGCATGCCGTGATGGGAGCCGTTCCTGGACATATAGACGCCCGATGTTGCGAGCGGTGAACCAGACCAGGATCAAAGACATCCCGGCGATCCCAATTGCACCGCCGACATCGAAGAGACGATAACCTCGTACGACCGACCAGCGGTACGCCGCCAGATTCCCAAGAATCAGCAACAGTCGAAGTTCGGTCGGGCCGAAGCTCCAGAATGACATCCGAAACTCACGCAGAGTGTAAGTCGCAAGGTACGATTGGATGGAGAGCAGCAAGAATAAAACCAGCAACGCAACAGCAATCGTCGGGTTCATGTATCCGGAGAGCGCGAGTCCGAGCATTAGCGCCACCGCGCCGATGCTATCCAGCATGTGATCGACATAAAAGCCATAGCGTGGCCGTTGTTGCTGACGCACGCGCGCGAGCGTGCCATCCATACTGTCGCCGAACCAGTTCAGAATGAGAAATACGGTCGCGCCGGTTAGGCCCAACTGGCTTGATACGGCAAAGGCATAACTGATTCCTGTCATGAGTTGGGCTACAAAGCCGAAGATGGTCAGGTGGTCGGGAGCAATCCATGACGGGGTTCGTTCGGCCATCCAGATGAGAAGGCGTTTTTCTGGTCGCGCTAGGACGCTTTGTTGAATACGCACGGCATTAGTAAAAAATTCTCCTGACTTGGGAGACTCGGCGAAAACTTCGATGAGCATATGTCCTCCTGCTGCGGCAGTGTGCAGTTCCCCGCACAATCGAAGCAATGCTCTGCTGGTAAATTGAAGATCAACTGCAAATCAACAGGTAAGTGATTGAATTGATTATGAAAAGAGGGGCATCTCGTCAGCAGGTGGGAAATCTAAAGCTGACTCCGAACAGGAGAATCAGGCGTGGCCTGACGCCTCTTCGATCGCGGCAGAGAGCTGCTCACACGCCCAAGCAACTTGATCGGCGGAGATGACCGCGGGTGGCGCGATTAGAACATGATCGCCGCAGTCGCCGTCAACACATCCCTGAACTGGATAGACCAGCAGTCCACGTTCAGTAGCCGCTTGCGCGACCCTGCCGGAAAAATTTATTTCGGCAGGAAACGAATCTCTACTCTCGATGTCCGACACGAACTCGACCGCCCATAACAGGCCGATTCCGCGAACCTCTCCGACGTGATTGAGATAGCGAAGCTGCGCGAGATTGTCTTTGAGGGTACGCGCGATGCTGCCTTCGCGGTCTGAGTCCGCAGCTTCGACCAATTTGTGCTCCGAAATGTATTTAAGCACTGCCCTCCCCGCGGCTAACGAAATCGGGTGCGAACTGTAGGTGAACCCGTGCATGAAGGAACCGGAGCCGGACGAAATCGCGTCAACGACTTTCTTAGACATAATGACCGCCCCGAGAGGCACATACCCGCTGGAAAGGCCTTTGGCGGTGACTAGAATATCGGGAGCAACTCCCCAATGATCGACCGCGAAATTGCGCCCGGTCCGTCCCATGCCGCTCATCACTTCATCGGCGACCATCAGCACTTGGTTCTTGTTACAAATTTCTGCAACCTTTTGCAAATAACCCTGCGGTGGAACGACTGCACCCAAAGTTGCCCCGCTTACTGGCTCAAGAATTACTGCCGCGACTTTGCCGTTATTGTCGACAATCGCCTTCTCGATTTCGGAGGCATACTCCTGACCGCAGTCGTAACAGCCATCCGTGCAGTCGTGAACACAACGGTAGCAATACGGGGCCTCAACAGTCGGAAACTCGCGCAGCATCGGACGGTAAATTTCGCGGCGGCGTTTGTTTCTTGAGATAGCTACAGCCCCGAGCGTCGCCCCGTGATAGCTCTGGTTAC
>C688J18823_10002575_pt1 | contig 11334 bp, 9 predicted proteins | sample HopSoiMetagenom1_FD_18823 | JGI IMG/M metagenome (IMG submission 18823) | reverse complement strand
TGGCCAACACGAAGTCGCGCAGCTCGCCGGGCGCCCAGCGGACCTCGCCCTTGACCAGGTCGTCGACGACCTGCTCGGTGTCCGGCATCCGGAACCGGACCACGGGTGTTCGGCCTTCGGCCTCGTACGCCGCGACGTCGTCATCCGTCAGGTCGCGGCAGTGGCCGTCGTACCCCGGCGGCTCGCCGCGCGCCCGTGCGGCCTGGTTGCGCTGCTCGAGCTCCGCCTCGGTGCAGTAGCAGCGGTACGCGTGGCCGCCGGCGAGCAGCTCCGCGAGCTTGCCCCGGTAGATCTCGGCGCGCTCGGACTGCCGGTACGGACCGTGAGACCCGNCCACCTCCGGACCCTCATCCCAGTCAAGNCCGAGCCAGCGAAGGTCGTCGAGCACTCCGCGGAAGGCCTCCTCCGTGACGCGAGAGGCGTCGGTGTCCTCGACCCGCAGGATGAACACGCCGTCGTTGTGGCGCGCCCACAACCACGAGAACAGCGCCGAGCGCACGTTCCCCACGTGCAGCGAGCCGCTCGGGGCGGGCGCGAAACGGCAGCGAACGGTCACGAACCCACGACCCGGTTGGCGAGCGTGCCGACGCCCTCGATCTCGACCTCCACCACGTCGCCGTCGTGGAGCGCGCCGACGCCCTCGGGCGTGCCGGTCAACACGACGTCACCGGGCAGCAGCGTCATGAAGGTGGTGATGTATTCGAGCAGCGTGGCGATGCCGAAGACCATGTCGTCGGTCGAGGCACGCTGCACGACGTCGCCGTTCAGCCGGGTCTCGACGTGGATGCCGCCCGGGTCGAGATCGGTCTGTACCCAAGGGCCGAGCGGGGCGGACCCATCGAACCCCTTCGCGCGCGTCCACTGGTCGTCCGTGCGCTGGAGGCTCCGGAGCGTCACGTCATTGGCGCACGTGAACCCGAGGATGTAGCGGGAGGCGTCCTCGGCGCGGACGCCACGCGCGATCCGGCCGATCACCACGGCAAGCTCGCCCTCGTAGTCGATCCGCTTGCTGATCGGGAGCAGCCGGATCGGGTCGTTCGGCCCGATCACCGCGGTCGACGGCTTGAGGAACAGCAATGGCTCCTCGGGCACCTCGCCACCGAACTCGGCCGCGTGGGCCTCGTAGTTCTTGCCGACGCACACGAGCTTCGACGGCAGCACCGGCGCGAGCAGCAGCACGTCGCCGAGGTCGACCTCCTCGCCCGTCGGCAACGGGTCCTCGAAGAACGTGCCCGCGAGGATGTGGATCGTGTCGTCCTCGGTGATCACGCCGGTCGCGATCCGATCGCCGTGCCGGAAGCGCAGGAGTCGCATGGAGCGGCAGGCTACCGCAGGGCAGCTACGCTGGCGGTATGCAGGTGCGCGTGCGCGACCGATCCTCGTATAGCGCCGCCGAACTCGACGAGCTCCGCGCGTGGCTCGAGGACGCGTACGACGACGGACCGTGGCGCGCCGAGCACTGGGACGACATCGGTCCCGGACCGCACGTGGTGGCGGAGGGCGACGATGGCTCGCTGCTCGCACACGCCTGCGTGGCGNGGGTGCCGGTCACGATCGGCGAGACGACGCTGCCGGCGGGATANCTGGAGGACGTCGCCACTCGCGCCGACGTGCGCGGTCTTGGGTACGGCACCGCCGTGGTCACGGCGACGCGCTCGCTGATCGAGGCCGACGCGGCGATCGGGTTCCTCGCGACGGGGTCGCAGCCCTTCTACGAGCGGCTCGGTTGGGCCACGTGGCGCGGTCGGTCCAGCGTGATCGAGGCGGACGGCTCCCGGACGCCGACACCCGAGGAGGACGGGCACCTCATGGTGTTGCGGTTCGCGGACACGCCGGACCTGTCGCTCGATCTTCCGATCGTTCGCCCGCGGCGCGACCCGGAGGAGGCGTGGTGACGCATCCCGGCGTGACCGCGCCCCGGTCGCGTGGTTCGATACCGGCGTGAGCCTCCTGTCCCCCGGTGACCAGCCACCCGACATCACGCGGTTCGACGTCGAGACCGCCGCGCAGCGGATCCGGCCGTTCGTCCGAACGACGCCGGTGCTCGAACTCGATACCGGCGCCTTCGGCCTGGACGGCATGCTCGCGCTGAAGCTCGAGCTGCTGCAGCACACCGGCTCGTTCAAGCCTCGCGGGGCGTTCAACCGGATGCTCACCGCCGACGTCGACGCGAGCGGCGTGCTCGCGGCATCCGGTGGCAACTTCGGGCTCGCCGTCGCCTACGCCGCCCGCGTGCTCGGTCACCCCGCCGAGATCTTCGTCCCCGCCACGTCGCCAGCGATGAAGATCGAACGGATCCGGTCGTACGGCGCGACCGTCCACGTCGTCGACGGCTTCTATGCCGACGCCTACGCCGCGTGCGAGGAGCGCGCCTTCGACACCGGGGCGGTGTTCATGCATCCGTACGACCAGCCGGCGGTCGTCGCAGGCCAAGGGACGATCGCGGCCGAGATCGACGAGCAGGCGCCGGCGACCCGCACGGTCGTCGTCGCGGTCGGCGGCGGCGGCCTGATCGCCGGCGTCGCGGCGTGGTACGCCGGCGACGCGAAGGTGATCGGCGTCGAACCCGACCGATGCCCGACGCTGTCGCGCGCGCTGCGTGCGGGCGAGCCCGTCGACGTCGAGGTGGGCGGCGTGGCGGCCGACGCGCTCGGCGCCGCACGCGTCGGCACGATCGGGCTGGACATCGCCAAACGGTTCGTCGATGACGTCGTGACGGTGCACGACAGCGACATCGTCCGCGCGCGGCGTGCGTTGTGGGACGAGTGCCGCGTGGCAGCGGAACCGGGTGCGGCTGCAACCCTGGCCGCGGTGCAGATCGGCGCCTACCGGCCGGCGCCCGAGGAACGGGTGTGCTTGGTGATCTGCGGCGGCAACGCCGACCCGGCGGACCTGTCCGACGGTGAGGCCGGCGCCGGCTAGCTGAACCGGGCAGCCAGCTCCCCGCTCGCCCGCTCGCGCATCGCCGCCATCATCCGCTGGCGCTCCATCGCTTGCACGAGTGACCGGTGGTTCTGCGGGATGTCGTGCTCTTCGAAGAACGCCTGGACCTCCGCGACCAGCTGGGGATCGGTGAGCGTGCGCGCGCCCACGGCGAGGTGGATCACGTTCGAGGCGGCGAATCTCGGCAACAGCTCGTCCCAGTGGTCGCGAACGTAGCGCCACGCGATCACGCCGAGGTCGCGGTTCGCCTCGGCGCGGGACAGGAGGAACGGGGCGTCCTGCGGGCGGACCTCCTCCGAGACGGCGAGCGACAGCAGCCGCTCCATGAGCGCCGGGTCACGGAACCGCGCGAGCGCGGTGCGGTAGCGATCCTCTTCCTGCGGTGTGGGGGCGTCGTGCATCCGGACGCGGAACGCCTCGAACGCCTCCTCACCACCGGCGAACGCCACGACGTCGACCGCCGCGGCGGCGACCGAGGCGTCCACGGCGCCCCCCGATCGCGACAGGCTCTCGGCCTCGCGCGCCATCGCCTGCGTCTCCGGATCGTCGCCCAAGATCCCGAGGGTGCGGATCAGCTCGCCGCGCAGCTCCCGATCGAGCTCACCGTCCGTCGGACGCGGATCCCACCCCAACCGGTCGAGCGCCGGGCGCACGAGCGTCCGGACGAAGTCGCGGAACCGCTCGCGTGGCTCGCCGTCGACGAAGCGGTCGCACCACGCGAGGCCGGTCATGATCGTCTGCCACACNGACGGCGCCGTCTCNTCGCGGAAGCCGGCGGCCACATCCAGGAAGTCCGAGACGGTCGCCCGGCCGGACACCGCGGCCGCCCAGGCATCGTCGAGCAGGCTCTGCCGCTCGCCGGGCACGAGCTCGTCCAGCCGAGCCGTCAACCGCCCGAGGAGCGCGTCGTCGTAGAACGTCCGGACGAACGCGGTGCTGCCCGCGTTCACCACGACGAGGGCGTCGGGTTCGGACAGCGGGATCGTCAGACCGCCGGCCTCGACCAGCACGTGCTCGACGCGCTCGCCGCCGGCGCCGACCTGGCGAACGATCAGCGGCACCGGCCACGTGGTGTCGTCGTCCGGGAGCGACGGCGCGAACCGGTGCTGCGTCAGCCTGATCGAATCGCCCTCGAGCGCGACCTCGATCGCCGGGTATCCCGGCTGGAAGATCCAGGCGTCCATGATGCGGCGCACGGGCTTGCCGCTCGACTCCTCCAGCGCGTCCCACAGGTCGTGCGTCTCGGTGTTCCCGTAGGCGTGCGCGGCGAGGTAGTGGCGGATGCCGTCCCGGAACACGTCACCCCCGAGCCACTGCTCGATCATCCGCAGGACCGCGCCGCCCTTCGTGTACGTGAGAGTGTCGAACATGCCACTCGCGTCGTCGGGCGATTCGACGGGGAACTCGATCGGTCGAGTGCTCGTGAGCGCGTCCACCTCGAACGCCAACATGCGGTTCGTTTGGAACGCGTCGAACACCGCCCACGACGGCTCCATCGCGTCGACGCAGAGATAGGACATGAACGTGGCGAACGCCTCGTTCAGCCAGATGCCGTTCCACCAGCGCATCGTGACCAAGTCGCCGAACCACATGTGCGCGAGCTCGTGGGCGATCGTCTCGGCGACGTCGAGCTGCTCGATGTAGGACGCTGCCGACGGATCGAGCAGCAGGAGCGTCTCGCGGTAGGTCACGAGGCCGGTGTTCTCCATCGCGCCCTGCGCGAAGTCCGGGATCGCCGCCTGGTCGAGCTTCTGCTCGGGATACGGGATCGCGTAGTACTCGCCGAACCAGTTGAGGGCGTACGTCGCGACCTCGTTGGCGTAGCCGGCCAGGTGCAGGCGATCGGGACGACAGGCGACCCGGATCGGCGTGGGACCGGCGAGCGAGGTCTCCGTCAGGCCGAGATGGCCGACGACCACGCACACCAGATACGTCGACATCACCATGGAGCGGTCGAACCGGATGCGCGTGAAGCCCGGATCGGCCGGCTCTCGCTCGAGCTCCGGCGTGTTGGTCAGTGCCGTCATACCGTCGGGAACGACCAGCGTCATCTGGAACGAGGCCTTGAGGTCCGGCTCGTCCCAACAAGGGAAGTTCCGTCGCGCGTCGGTCGCCTCGAAGTGGGTGGTGATGATCACGTGAGCGTCGCCGGCGTCGTCGGTGTACCGCGACCGGTACATCCCCTCCATCAGGTCGCTCAACCGGCCGGTGAACGACAGGCGCAAGGTGTAGCCGCCCGGCGCGAGCTCGCCGGGAAGCTCGAGCGTGATCCTGCCGGCGGACGGGTCGGGCACGGCCTTGGCGACCTCGACCGTCGTGCCGTCGTCTGCGATCACGGCGCCGGCCTGTACCGTGAGGTCCTTGCCGTTCAGCGCGATCTCCGTGACGGGTTCGTGAACCGTGATCGCGACGTCCTGCGTGCCGCCGAACGTCGGCGCGTCGGGATCGAGGCGGAGCTCGATCGCGTAGTGCGAGGGTGTGACGGTGCGCGGGAGCCGGTACGGGGATCCGGACGTCATGCCGGGCCCTCAGTCATCGACGAAGGTGAGCCAGTCGACATAGCGCTGGTCGTCGCCCTTGGTTGCGGCGAAGAACGCCTCCTGCAGCTCCTTCGTGACCGGGCCGCGATGACCGATGCCGATCGAACGATCGTCGACCTCCCGGATCGGCGTGATCTCGGCGGCCGTTCCGGTGAAGAACACCTCGTCGGCGAGATACAGATCGGTGCGCACCAGGTCGCGCTCGATCACGTCGTAGCCCAGATCGCGCGCGATCGTGATCACGGAGCTGCGCGTGATGCCGCCGAGGGCGCCGACCGCTGGCGGCGGGGTGATCAGCACGCCACGATCCACCACGAAGACGTTCTCCCCCGAGCCCTCCGCGATCATGCCTGCGTGGTTCAGCAAGATCGCCTCGTCGTAGCCGCCCTTGACGGCTTCCACCTTCGCGAGGATCGAGCCGAGATAGGTGGCCGTCGCCTTGGCCGCCGACGGGAGCGAGTTCTGGTCGTGGCGCTTCCAGCTGGAGACCTTCACGCGGGCCCCCTGCTCGACGGCGTCCTCCCCGAGGTAGGCGCCCCACGGCCACACGGCGATCGCGACCTCGACGGGGGCCGCGAGCGGGTTCACGCCCATCTCCCCGTAGCCGCGGAAGGCGATCGGCCGGATGTAGCAGCTGTCCAACGCGTTGACGCGGATCAGCTCCTTCGTGGCCTGGATCAGTTCTTCCTTCGAGTACGGAAGTTCCATGTGGTAGATCGCCCCGGACGCGTACATCCGGTCCAGGTGGGCGTCGAGGTGCCACACCGCCGGACCGCGCGAGGTCGCGTAGGCGCGCATGCCCTCGAAGACGCCGGAACCGTAGTGCAGGCCGTGGCTCAGCACATGGATCTGGGCGTCGTTCCAGGCCACCAGCTCGCCGTTCATCCAGATCTTGTCGACCTCGGTGATCGGCACGACGGCTCCTTCCGGCTGGCAGCCCGGCCGGCCCGGGCGCCGGTACAGGATAGCGTTCAGGTGCCGAGGTCGTAGACGCGCCAGGACTGCCGCGCATCGGGCGAGAACGGTTGCGTGAGATCGGGCCCGAACCGGTCGATCGCCCACGCGCGAACGGTTCCGACCGCGCGGGCGAGGGCGGCGTCGCTGGACCGCCACGTCCACGAATAGTCGCGCGCCGCCGCCTCGTCGAGGAACCGCTGGAGCGAGCTGTCGATCTGCATCGGCGTCTCGATCACCTCGCGCTTGGTGGCGCCGCACGCGGCGAACGCCTCGTCGAGGTCGACGTACCCACCGCGGGCATCGAGGCCGACCGGCTCTGCGGAGGGGCCGAGTTGCTCGACGAACCGCAGCCAGACCTCGCGCCACCCGCCCGTATAGCCGCCGGGCTCGACCACGACCACACCGCCAGGTGCGACCGCCCGGCAGAGCTCCCGCACCGCCTCGCGCCACGGCGCGATCAAGTGGAACACCCATCTGCAGTAGCCGCCCCCGAAGGAACCGTCCGCGATCGGGAGCCGGGTGCCGTCGGCGATCGCCACGCTGATGCGGCCGGTCGCGTCCTTCGCGCGAAGACGCGCGAGCATCGCGGCCGACAGATCCACGCCGATGACGCGGCGGCCACGCTCGGCGAGCGGGACCGCGATCGCGCCGGTCCCGATGCCGATCTCGAGGACCGGTCCGGTCGGCAGCAGCCCGTCGAGCACGTCCAGCGACCGGGCGAGCTCGTTCGGGTCGGTGAGCCGGGTCCGGTCGTACACCTCGGCCGCGCGCTCGAACGAGACGGACCCGTCGCCCGTCATCAGTTGAGCGAGGGATCGCTCGGCATCGAGCGCAGCATCGCGTACGCCGGACCCAGGCGCGCCACCACGCCGTCCCACAGGTGCTCCGGCTCCGCCGTGAAGACGTCGGCGGCGGTGGCGGGTGTCAGCAGCCAGGCGTCGTCGGCAAGCTCCGCCTCCAGCTGCCCCGGCCCCCAGCCCGAGTACCCCGCGAAGATCCGGGCGCGCACGATCGCGCCGCGGTCGGCGTCGTCCACCTCGTCGGGGAGGAACCCGACCGAGCCGAACGCGACCACGCCGGCCAGCGCCGGATCGGTGAATTCGGCCACGACCACCGCTCCGTCCGGTTGGACGGGACCGCCTTCGAACAGCGCCTCGTCATCCGCCACGAGCTCCGCGAGCGGTCGGACGGCTTCGTCCACCGTCACGTCGAGCGGCCGGTTGAGCACGACGCCGACCGCGCCTTCGTCGTCGTGATGGCCGATCAGCACCACCGTTCGCCGGAAGTTCGGGTCGAACAGCGAGGCGTTGGAGATCAGCAGGTGGCCGGTGAGAGCCGTCGACACCCCGGCATCATCGCCGACCCGCCGCCGAGTGTCAGGAGACCGGCAGCGACCGACGACGGCGCCGCTTGTCCTTGACGATCTCCCGCACGCAGTTGTACGCGGGGATCCCCGTGACGCCGCCTCCCGCGTGCGTCGCGCTCGAGCATTGGTACAACCCGCCGATCGGCGTGCGGTAGTCGGCGAAGCCCGGCGCCGGCCGCATGTGGAACAGCTGCTCAGCCGAGAGCTCGCCGTGGAAGATGTTCCCGCCGATCAGCCCCCACTCCTCCTGCATCTCGTGCGGTCCGAGCACCTGCCGGTGCAGGACCGAGTCGGCGAAACCCGGCGCGAGCTCGTCGTAGCCGGCGATCACGCGATCGGCGTACGCATCGAGCGCGGCATCGTCGGGGTCGTCGGCCCACTCCGCCGGACACCACTGGGTGAACAGCGACACGATGTGCTTGCCCTCGGGCGCGAGCGACGGGTCGTGGTACGTCGGCATCACGCCGTCGGAGAACGGCGCGGTCGCCGGGCGCCCGGCGCGCGCCTCCTCGAATGCCTTCTCCAGGTACGCGATCGAGTGCGCGAGCTCCATGCCACCCGTGAAATCCTCGTGCTCCGGGCGCGACGTGAAGACGGGCGACCGGTCCAACGCGAGGTTGATCTTCACGGTGCCGCTCCGCGAGCGCCAGTTCCGGATGTCGTTCACGAACTCGGCGGGCAGGTCGCCGGCGTCGATCTGGCGCAGGAACGTGATCTGGGGGTGGGTCGCTGCGACGACGACGGGTGCGGTCAGCTCGGTCCCGTCTTCGAGCGTGACGCCGCGGACACGCCCGCCGGCGGTGAGGATCCGCTCGACCGGCGCCTCGCAGCGGATCTCGGCGCCCAAACTCCGCGCGCTGGCGGCGAGCGCGTCGGACACCGCGCCCATCCCGCCGAGCGGCGTCGCCCATGCGCCGAGGTGCCCGTCGCCGACCTCACCGATCGAGTGGTGCGCCATCACGTAGCCGGTTCCGGGCTCGTACGGCCCGGCCCAGGTGCCGATCAGCCCGTTGAGCGCCATCACCGTCTTGACCTGATCGCTCTCGAAGAACCGGTCGAGGATGTCCATGATCGACATCGTCATCAGCCGCGTGACGTCGGCGACGCCGCGCACGTTCAGTCCGCGGAACCGCCACACGAGCCGGAGTTGCTCCTGCAGGTCCGCCACCGACACCGAGCCCATCTTGGGCGGCGTCGTCATCAGGAGCGGGCCGAGCACGGTGGCGAGGCCGCCGATCCACGCGTCCCATTGCTCGATCGCATCGGCGTCGCGCTTGGAGAACTTCGCGAACTCGTCGTAGTTCCACTGCGCGTCGTCGTCGGCCTGCACGATGCAGCGCCCGTCCGGGAACGGAACGAAGTACGGGCCGACCGGCACCGACCGATACCCGTGTCGCGCGAGCTCGAGGTCGTTCAAGATCGTGTCGGGCATCAGGCTCATCACGTAGCTGAGCGTGGTGACCTTGAACTCCGGCGCCTCGGGCCACGGCGCCATCGTGTCCGCGGCGCCGCCGACCTTGTGCCGCTTCTCCAGCACGATCGTGCGGGCACCCTTCTTGGCGAGATACGCGGCGGCCACGAGCCCGTTGTGGCCACCGCCCACCACGATCGCGTCGTACCGTCCTGCATCCATGCGCCGAGGATAGGTCGCCCGACCCCGGCTCCGGTAGCCGCCAAGACAACGGGTGGCTCAGGCGGTCCGGCGACCGGGCTCGGGATACGTCGCGGCCTCGAGCGCCTCGGCCGAGGCGTACCGCGGTACCTCCCCGGCGATCACCTCGCCGACCGGTTCCGGCGATCCGACGCCGTCGCGGTCGCCGTCGCCGTCGCCCGAGTCCGCATCGGGATCCGGCTGATGCCGCAGGCGAAGCAACGGCACCAAAAGAACGGCCGCCGCCAGCGCGCTCACGCCGCCGATCCGATACGTCGCCTGCGGCCCGACGTGGTTCAGCACCGGGCCCGCGACCAGGTACGCGACCGCCAGGCCGAGCGAGAGCGCAGCCTCGAACCCCGCCATCGCGCGGCTGCGCACGGCGTCGGGCGTGCGGCGTTGCATGATGCCGGTCTCGGCCACCATGGTGAGGCCGTCGGTCGCGCCCATCGCGAACAACGCGACGAGCACCAGGACGAACGCCGGGGCGAACCCGACGACGAACGCGGCCGCCGCGATGCCGAACGAGCCGACGACGAGCCACACGGGTTCGGTGGCCGGCCGCAGGAACCGCCCGGCGCCCGATCCGATGACCGACCCGGTCCCCCAGCACGCGATCAAGGCGGCGAACCCGACCGCGCCCGCACCGAAATGCTCGGCGAGCGGGGCGTCGGCCACCATCCCGATGCCCATGCCGAGGACGAAGACGAACCATGCGATCGTCAGCCGTCGGAGCACCCGGTCACGCCACAGGAACGCGAGCCCGGCCATCAGGCCGCGATGCTCGTCATGCTCCTCGGCGCCGACCCGCTTCTGATACGAACCGTGCACGGTCACCGTCAACGCGATCGACACGAGGAACGACACCGCGTTCAGACCGAAGACCAACGATGCCCCGACGGTCGCGACGAGCACGCCGCCGATCAACGGCCCGACGGCGATGCCCGCGTGGACGCCCATCGTCACCAGGCTGTTGGCCCAGCTGACGTCCTCCTCGGACTCGACGAGGTTCGGGATCGCCGCGCGCGACGTCGTGATGAACGGGATCTCGGCGAGCGCCGAACCGAACGCGAGCACGATCAACATGATCGGCGAATGCGCGAAGGCCATCGCGGCGAAGAACGCCGCCGAGACCGCCTCGCACCAGATCATCACCCGGCGCCGTTCCAAGCGGTCGCCGAGCGCGCCCGCGAACGGACCGACGATCCCGGCCACGCCGAACGTGAGCAGCAACGACAGCGCCTGCATCCCAGGCGAATGCGTGCGACTCCACACCGTGTAGTTGAGCGCGGTGTAGGCGGCTGCGCCGCCGGTAACGGAGACCAGTCGGCCGGTGGCAAGCCGACGGATCTTCGCGCGCGCTTCGATGGGATACAGGGTCATGGAGTGGCTCCTCGAGTGGTGGTTCCGGGCGGTGGTGCTCGGTGGATCGGGACAGGGTGCGCGAGATCGCGCGGGCGCTCAGACGGCGCCCGGATCCCCGGTCACGATCAGCTTCCACTCCATGGCTCGACGAGGCTAGCATCGCGCCCCCGCGGGGTCGAGGACTTCACGGTGTGATGCTTGTCACAACCGATCGTCACACGAGCGAAACAGCGCGGATGTGGTTCGCCTCGATCGCGGTTGCGACGCGGTCGAGAACCTCCGCCGGCACTTCGGAGTCGACGGTGAGCACCATCAAGGCCTCGCCGCCCTGCGCGCGACGCCCGACATCCATCGTCGCGATGTTGATGCCCGCGTCGCCGAAGATCGTGCCGACCATCCCGATGATCCCCGGCCGATCGACGTAGCGGAAGAACACCATCCGGTTGGCGGGCCCGACCTCCACGTCGAAGTCGTCGATCTTGATCACGCGGACGGAGTCCTTCGCCACGATC
>C688J18823_10002574_pt1 | contig 11338 bp, 11 predicted proteins | sample HopSoiMetagenom1_FD_18823 | JGI IMG/M metagenome (IMG submission 18823) | reverse complement strand
TTAGGGCTGGCTTGGAAACCTCTTCCAACTGGAATACAGAGGCATCTCCATAAGATCGAATAACTTGTGCTTTCAAATGAATCACTCCCATTATCTATGTATTCTTAGAAAGAGATAATACTTTTAACTCTTTCATATAAAGAAGACTTCCATCAGTGGGGGTTTTTTCGACGCACAGGACGTGCTAGTGCAGGCGTTGCGACAGGACGTCGTGTTTTTAGCCTGCTTCATCCCCCACTGATGGTTAGTCGCACTTATTGGATCTTTACGGGCAGTTGACCCCCACCTATCTTCTTTCGTATACTTCGAATCCCTAAGGTGGGTGTCTTACTGCCCGTTAAGATGTAACAAAAAATGTAACTGTCTTATTCTCTATATATTTGAATTTCAATACTTAATTCTTATTATTGTAACATGAAAAAAGAGAGCATGATTTAAACATGCTCTCTCGTTTCTATATTATTTTGAAGTTACTGCTACTGATACTTCTCTTTGTCCAAAACGGATGGTTGCTTGTGCTGCAGAAAGTCGAGCCAATGGTACCCTAAATGGTGAACAGCTAACATAATCTAATCCTGTTCTGTAGCAGAACTCAATTGAACTCTTTTCACCGCCATGCTCTCCGCAAATACCTGTTTTTAATTGCGGTTTCACTGAACGTCCTAGCTTAACTCCTGTTTCCACTAATTTACCTACACCTTCTTGGTCAAGCACAGCAAATGGATTTTCTGGAAGTACTTTTTTATCAATATATGCTTGTAAAAACTTACCTTCTGCATCGTCACGACTAAATCCAAAAGTAGTCTGTGTTAAATCATTTGTTCCGAATGAGAAGAAGTCCGCTTCTTCAGCAATTTGATCTGCAGTAAGAGCTGCACGAGGAATTTCAATCATCGTTCCTACTAAATAATCAAACTCAATTCCTGTTTCCGCTTTAATTTGATCTGCAATATCAATGACAAGTTTACGCATGATTGTAAGTTCATTTACATGGCCTACAAGTGGAATCATAATTTCTGGTTTCACAGAAATTCCTTTTTCTATTAATTTAACAACGGCATTAAAAATAGCTTTCGCTTGCATTTCATATATTTCTGGATTAAGCAGTCCTAAACGACAACCACGACTACCAAGCATTGGATTCATCTCTGCTAATTGATTCACCTTTTTCAAAAGATATTCTTTTTCCTTCAATTCTTCTGAACCAGGTGATGTGATTTGTAACTTTGTTACATCAATTAGTAGCTCTTCTTTGTCCGGTAAGAACTCGTGCATTGGTGGATCAAGTAAACGAACAGTAACTGGATGACCTTGCATAGCTTCAAAGATGCCTTCAAAATCACTTTGTTGCATGATTAATAGTTTATCAAGTGCTTCCATACGTTCTTCCAAATTTTCAGCTAAAATCATATCTTGAACGATTGGAAGTCTTATTGGATCCATAAACATATGCTCAGTACGACACAAACCGATTCCGTCTGCACCAAACTCAAGTGCTTTACTTGCATCAACAGGCGTATCTGCATTCGCACGAACACCTAGGTTTCTTGTTTCATCTGCCCAAGAAAGTAAAATTTGGAACTCTTCAGATAACTGAGGATCAATCATTGGAATTTCCCCAAGCATCACTTCACCTGTTGAGCCATCGATTGTAATGATATCCCCATACTTAACCACTATTTCGCCAACAGTAAATTGATTTGCTTTGAAATCTATTTTGATCGCTTCACAGCCGCAAATACATGCTTTCCCCATACCTCTTGCTACTACTGCTGCATGGCTTGTCATTCCGCCACGGCTCGTTACTATGGCCTGTGCAGCAACAATACCATGTATATCATCTGGAGTCGTTTCTGAACGAACAAGAATAACCTTTTTACCATCATTTCCTAATTGTTCTGCTTCATCGGCATCAAACACAACCGCACCAGTTGCAGCGCCCGGTGATGCTGGTAACCCTTTTGCTATTTGTTTACGCTCATATGAATCATCGATACGACGGTGAAGAAGTTGATCTAATTGCTCTGGGTCAACACGTAGCAACGCAGTTTTTTTATCAATAATTCCTTCTTGAACCATTTCTACTGCAATACGGATGGCTGCTTGAGCAGTCCGTTTTCCAGTTCGAGTTTGTAAAATATAAAGTTCTCCGCGCTCTACGGTAAACTCAATATCTTGCATATCTTTATAGTGCTTTTCAAGTAATTCACATGTTGCAGTAAACTTTTTGAATACTTCTGGCATATCTTTTTCTAGAATATGAATGGGTTGTGGTGTTCGAATTCCTGCAACCACATCTTCCCCTTGAGCATTGATCAAATATTCTCCATAAAGTATATTTTCTCCAGTAGATGGATTCCGTGTAAACGCAACCCCAGTCCCAGAATCGTCTCCCATATTACCAAATACCATACTTTGAATGTTCACAGCTGTTCCTAAGTGATCAGGTATTTTATTTAAGCGACGATAGACAATGGCCCGTTGATTATTCCAAGAATCAAATACTGCATCAATAGCTAAAAATAATTGTTGCTGTGGTTCTTCTGGAAAATCATTTTTTGTATGTTTTTTAACAATTTCCTTATAACCAATGATCACTTCCTGCCAATCTTCAGCGGTCAATTCAGGATCAACATGATAACCTTTTTGCTCTCTAATTTCTTCTAAATATTGTTCAAAATAAAACCCATCAATTCCTAATACTACATTGCTAAACATTTGAATAAAGCGACGATAGGAGTCATAGGCAAAGCGTGGATTCCCTGTTAACTCGGCCACTCCCTTAACAGTTTCATCATTCATACCAAGATTTAAAACCGTATCCATCATTCCTGGCATTGAAAACACAGATCCTGAACGTACTGAAACTAAAAGTGGATTCGTTGGATCACCAAGCTTTTTACCCGTATTTTCTTCTAAAGTTTGTAATGCATCTGAGATTTGTTTTTCAACATTTTCAGATATTCTTTTACCCGCTTCATAGTAATCGTTACAAGCTTGAGTTGAAATGGTAAAACCAAACGGTACTGGAAGTCCAATATTAGTCATCTCTGCTAAATTAGCACCTTTCCCACCCAATAATTCCTTCATGTCGCTATTTCCTTCATTAAATAAATAAACAAATTTCTTCATTATTTTCTTCTCCTCTCACTTTTTAAAACATCAACTATTAAACTTGCCGTTTCTTCAATCGCTTTATTTGAAACATTTATAACCGGGCAACCTACCCGTTTCATTACTTTTTCAGCATATTCTAGCTCTTCAAGAATTCTTTCAAAACTGGCATAATTTGCTTCCGATTTTAACCCAAGCGACTTTAGACGCTCTTTACGGATTTCATTTAATTTATCTGGTGTAATGATTAGACCTACACATTTATTTCGCGGAATTGTGTAAAGTTCATCAGGGGGTGGAACCTCTGGAACTAAAGGGACATTCGCTACTTTAAAACTTTGGTGTGCGAGATACATGGAGAGTGGTGTTTTGGATGTACGTGATACACCAATCAATACGATATCTGCTCGTGACAGACCACGTGGATCACGCCCATCGTCATACTTTACAGCAAATTCTATCGCTTCAACTCTTCTAAAATACTCTTCATCTAGTTGTCTTAATAACTTTGGCTGATGATTAGGCTCTTTATTAAATTTTTCCATAAAGGCATTCATGAGTGGATTTAATAAATCAACAGCCAGTACTTTCTCCTCTTTGGCTCGTTTGTCTAAATAATTCTTCAACTCAGGTATAACAATCGTGTAAGCAATAATGGAATTACTTTGTCTTGCCATCCGAATTACATGCTCAATATCTTCTGTATCTTCAGTATAGGAATGGCGACGAATATCCACATGTCCACCATTAAATTGAGTGGCAACTGCCTTTACAACAAATTCTGCCGTTTCACCAACTGAATCCGATACTACATAAACCACTGCTCTTTCTGACAATATGATATTCACACCCTTTTCATAAAAACTCATAAAAGATATTATTTACTTCAACAGCCTTATTGATGCTATCCATATGTAAAATACATTAACTAACCATCACAAATAGTAAAATATTATTGTATTTAAATATGTTATACTAATTATGAGTTTAGGATAACACATTTTAAAATTCACGTGAACTATTTTTTAGTAAAAAATAAAACATTTTTTCAAAAAGTATGTATTTTTTGTTTTATTAAAATAAAAAAGATAGACAAGTAGACAAATACATGCCACCTTCATCCATCTTTTTTCATATTTCAGTATAAATTTCTTTCTAATGTCTCTATTTTATGTCCGACAGACTTGGTAAGTTCTTCAGTCATAATAGGTATATTTGTTTTTAATAAAGGATTAACCATTTTTGCCCATGTTCCACATGCTGTTAGCTCTATAAACCCAGCCATACTTGTTTTATTGTTGGAAAGATGAACAGCTTCAAAATATCCATTTCCATGCAACTTTTCATTCGCGCTTTTCAAATCGAAGGTTATCCTATTGGGTTCTAACCAATTCGTGATCACTACTTTTAACTGAATCATCTTCTTCATCATGCCAAGTTCACTTTTAAATTTCCACATGGATTCATTTTCATTCAGAATCTCGTGTTCTATATAACCCGGTACGAGTGGAGCCCATCGATCTATAGAACTTACAAACTTCCAAACTATAGAAATGGGAGCATTTACTTCCATTCTGTGTATATGAGAACACATTAGGACATCCTCCTTTATGTTTATTGCACATTATTAAACCTATTCTCTTATTTTAAAGAATATGTTGTAATAAAAAAGAAAAAAGTGCCCACTTGAGACACTTATGATCGCTTTTTTGAATATTCCCTATTAATTTTTTGATCTAAACGCTCTAAAAGCCGATACAAACGATTTTGGTCCATTTTTCTATAATGATGGCTGCCTCCTGGTTCTTCATCCTTTTCGTCAGCTAGTTTAATGATGGCTTGTAGTGGCGTTCTAACAATTTCACCACCTGGAAAATAGGAATCTGTATGGAATAATATAGCCAAAGCAATTTCCTTTGCTTTTATTGGATTTTCCCCAAGACGTATCAATAATTTATGAGCTCTTTCAGCTCCCTTAATCGCATGAATATCATTTTGTTTGTACAAATCATAATCCCATTTCCCATCTTTATACCATGTATAATGCCCGATATCATGTAGGAAACCTGCTTTTGCGGCGCTATCTACATCAATACCTTGCTTCTTTGCAAATTGAAAAGCGTGATAGGCAACCGCAATGGCATGAACGAAACCAGATCGACTCACGTATTTCTGTGCAATACGATGATTATAAATATCAATTAATGAAACATCTCTCATAATTCAACCTCCCTTTTGGAACCAATTAACAACATACTCATAATAAGTAAATAAGATTTTTTCTATCTTACTCTTTTATAACAAATTAATTCAAATAATATGTACTTTATTTCATATCATTGATAATTAATTAAATGGTTTATTGTAAATTCCGGACTAGCATAATAGGAAATGGGAAAAAATATGTAAGAAAAATAACTATTCTTTAACAAAAATGTGGTAATATATTGATTAAGTGAAATTTCTTATTTTAAGTATAGTGGAAATTTCATGATTAAATTATTTATTATATAAGGAGCACAAATATGGAAAAAGTACTTATTTTTGGACATAAAAATCCTGACACTGATACAATTTGCTCTGCAATTGCTTATGCAAATTTGAAATCTGAACTTGGCGTAAATGCTGAACCCATTCGCCTTGGAGAAATTAATGGAGAAACTCAATATGCTTTAAATCATTTTCAAGTAAATGTCCCACGTTTAGTAGAAAAGGTAGCAGCAGAATCTACTCAAGTAATTTTAGTAGACCATAACGAACGTCAGCAAAGTGCTGATGATATTGACGAAGTTCGCATTCTTGAAGTGATTGACCATCACCGCATTGCCAACTTTCAAACGAGTGATCCTCTATATTACCGTGCGGAACCCGTTGGATGTACAGCAACCATTTTAAATAAGCTTTATAAAGAAAACGGAGTTGAAATAAAAAAAGAGATTGCTGGTTTAATGCTTTCTGCCATTATTTCTGATTCTTTATTGTTTAAATCCCCAACTTGCACAGAACAAGATATTGCAGCTGCCCACGAATTAGCTGAAATTGCTAACGTGGATGCAGAAAAATATGGTTTAAACATGTTAAAGGCTGGCGCTGATCTTAGCGATAAAACGATTGACCAATTAACTTCGTTAGATGCAAAAGAATTTGAAATGGGAAATTACAAAGTAGTGATTGCGCAAGTAAATGCAGTTGATACGAATGACGTTCTCTCACGTCAAAAGGAAATTGAAGAATCTCTTTCGAAGCAAATTTCTGACAGACAACTTGATTTATTCTTATTTGTTGTTACAGACATTTTGACAAACGATTCTGTTGGACTTGCACTTGGTAAAATGACACATGCAGTCGAAACAGCTTTTAATTCAAAACTTGATAACAATACGGTTTTATTAAATGGTGTCGTATCACGCAAAAAACAAATTGTACCTGTATTAACAGATACACTGAAATCTCTTTAAATTGTGATTTAAAACGAAAGCAAGGAAGCATCAAGCCTTCCTTGCTTTTTCTTACCCTTCTTTCACTTAGGAAATAATTTTTTCATTTACATATATTATCATGGCAATTTCGTCACATTGATGCAACTTTGGGCAGTTAATGCAGTCTTTCCATACTTTTTGTGGCATATTATCCTTTACCGTTATTTCAAATCCACACTTTTTAAAAAAATCTGCTTGATAGGTTAAAGTAATTAACTTATCGATGCCTAATCTTTTTGTTTCTTCAATAATCCTTTGAACAAGAAGTTTTCCTATCCCCTTCTTCTCCATAGTAGGATCCACGATTAACGTACGAACCTCTGCTAATTCTTTATCTAAAATCGCTAAACTGCCAGTACCAACTACTTTCCCCTCAACAATTGCTACAAAAATTGAAGAAATACTTTGATAAAGAGATTCTTTTGATCTTGGTAAAACGATTTCCTGTTCTGCATAAACGTTAATTAGTTTGAATAGATGTTCTATATCTGATATTTCTGCCCTTCTTATCTCAGTCATTGCAATCATCATCCTTATTAAATTGTATTCATTTGTAAATATCATACTTTATTCTAGCTAAATGTCAATAATTAATCATTAAAATGTATAATTATAATTTTAATGAACACTCTTTTTCTTTTAGAGCCATCTTTTTTTAATGTGCCATACACAAAAAAAAGAGGAGCTATAAGCCCCCCTCTTAACTGACATTACTCAGCATCAAATACTCTAACCTCTGTCATCTTATCTCCATTTTGCATCTTTAGAGCAGTCTCTAAACCTGATGTAACTTTACCGAAAACTGTATGCACTCCATCTAAATGAGGCTGCGGCTCATGTACTACAAAAAATTGGCTACCTCCAGTATCTCTACCAGCGTGTGCCATTGATAATGATCCAGCTTCATGTTTATGTGGATTTCCTTCTGTTTCACATTTAATGGTATAACCAGGTCCACCTGCCCCTGTGCCCGAAGGATCTCCTCCTTGTGATACAAAGCCTGGGATAACTCTGTGAAAGATTACTCCATCATAAAAGCCTGAGTTAGCTAAGTCCTCAAAGTTTTTAACTGTCTTAGGAGCTTCATTAGGGTAAAATTCAAGCTCCATTTTTTCTCCATTTTCCATTACTATGTATCCTTTTTTAGCCATTATCAACATCTCCTTTTGTTAAAATAAAACAAGATTAATCATATCATTAATAGTATTAAATCACAAAGAAAAGACATAATATAAATTCAAATTATGATTTCTCAAAATAATGCACTAGTTCTATGATCATTGCCCCCATACGTTCATGCTGTGGTACTACGATACGTTCAATCCCTTCCTCTACTAAAGCTTCTGCAGTTACTTTTCCCACAGCAGTCGCAACAGTTTTGTCCTTAAAAATAGCTTGTACCTCTTTCAAGTACCCTTTTTCACGTGCATAATCAAACAATGAACGCACTTGAATTGCTGTTGTAAAGCAAACTGCATCAACAGACCCTTCCATTAATTCCTGACAAAGTGTTTCAACCGTTTCTTGCACTGGGGGAATATGCTGATAAGGTAATAATTGTGAAATAACCGCACCCTTTGATTCAAGAAACTTTATAAGTGCTGGAGCTTTTTCACCATGTAGCTGAACAACTACACTTTCCCCAGAAAAGTCAACCTCTTCAAGCTGACGAATCAATCCTTTTGTTGTTCCATCATCGTCAGAAATAACAGTGTCTATTTGGAACTTCTTCAATGTAGCTGCTGTTTTATAACCCCTGGAGGCCACATTCGCGTTCTTAACCTGCGCCAAAAAATCATCTTTGCATTCTATATCGTCTGCTTGTTCGATCAGTGTTTGAAAACCTATTCCTGTTGTGAAAATAAACCAATCCGCACCTATTTCTGCAAATCTCTTTAAATCACGTTTCACGTCATCATCTGCTTTATATACCGTCCCTTGGAGCGAACGAACACTTGCTGATCCTCCTTGCTTCTCAATTAGCTTTGACATTTCTTCTGTTTTTCGTGTTGCCCCTAATATGATATGCTTCCCTGATAATGCATTTCCCATTTGATCACCTTTTCCAAATTTATCATTTATATATATTTTTACATAAATCCCAATATTTTAATAGGACTTTTTCAACAATAGCAAAGCCCCGGATTCAAAATGAATCCAGGGCATTAAAGAGTTTTCTTAATGGTGGTGACCATGGTGCGATCGATCTAAAACAGGATTTGTAATAACAAATTCTTCTTTAGGTACATAAAAGTATTGAATCCAAACGCCATCTAAATATGTTTCCCGCGTATCAAGTAAAATATCAATATCTTTATCCGTTTTAACAATTTCATCGTATTCAGTTGGAGTATCCAGACGTAAATCATAATGAGCATGATCTCCGTGCATTTGTGTAACAAAAACACGAATCAACTTACCTGTTCCTTCAACGCTTGCCATCATTTCTTTTAAAACTTTAGAAGCATGACGATTTATTTTACAGTTCATATTACCAAAACCCCTATCAAAAAATGATTTACAACATCATTACAATGACGTGATAATCTACTTATTTTAATTTATCTAAAACATCAAATAGCTCTGACAGATGATGAATTTCAAAATTTGGCACCACTTCATTTCGTTCTTTATCATGACGATTAATCCAAACAGATTTGATGCCAGCACGCGTAGCGCCTAAAATATCAGTCATAAGGTTGTCCCCGACCATTAATGCTTCTTCCTTGTCAATTTCAAGTAGAGAGAGTGCATGTTCAAAAATAGATGCATCTGGTTTTCCCTTTCCAAATGCACCAGATATAACAATCTGATCAAAATAAGGGACCAATTCAGGCGTAATATCAAGCTTTGTATTTTGTAAATCTGGGGAGCCATTTGTCAATAATAGTAATTTGTATTTACCCTTTAACCGATCCAAAACAGCAAAGCTATCATCATACACGAATGGTTTATTCCGTCTTTCCTCTGGAAATCTCTCTGCTAGTGTAGTTGCAAACTCATCATCATCTATTCCAATACTTAGTAAACCTTTACTCCAAGATTCTTTCCTGTATATTGGAACAATTTCTGACATTTTCCGGAAGTTTTCTTCATCATCCAGAAAGTTTCCCCATAAACCTTCGAATGGATTGATCCCAATCATCTGTGTAAAGGGGTACGTCTCATAGCTAGAATAAAGTAACCTTGCCTCATTTCTAACAGCATTCTCAAGCTCTTCCGAATCAATATTATATTTCTCGGCTGCCACTAAACATGTAGCAGAAAAGGCTTCCTTTACACTTTTTTGATCCCAAAGTAGAGTATCATCGAGATCAAAAAGAATCGCTTTAATCATTTGTTAATCCCTCTCCCCTTTAATTGACCTATACTGGTTTATTTTTCGTCTTGAGCAACTTCTACGACCCATCCAAATGGATCTGTTTCATTTCCAACTTGTATTGCTGTTAATGTATCGTATAGTTTCATTGATAATTCTCCAGTATTTCCTCCACTGACAACTAATTTATTNTTATTCCANAATAACTCTCCCACTGGTGAAATAACNGCAGCTGTTCCGGTACCAAATACTTCTTCCAAAAGACCATCTTTATAGGCCTGATATACTTCTTCCATTGAAATTTTCCGTTCAGTTGTTGGGATATTCCAATGGTTCAATAATTGTATAATCGAGTTCCTTGTAACGCCCTCTAAAATACTTCCGTTTAGTGCAGGTGTAATCACTTCTCCATTAATTTTAAAGAAGATGTTCATACTACCCACTTCTTCAATATATTTTTTTTCTACTCCATCAAGCCATAAAACTTGAGAATATCCGCTTTCTTCTGCAACTTCCTGTGCTTTTAAACTTGAAGCGTAATTACCTGCTGTTTTAGCAGTTCCAGTTCCGCCTGCAACTGCTCGAACATATTTACTTTCAACAGCAATTTTAACTGGGTGAATTCCTTCTTTATAGTAAGATCCAACAGGACACATAATAATCATAAATTTATAGTTTTCTGAAGAATGAACGCCAAGTGACGCTTGAGTTGAAATGATAAATGGACGAATATAAAGAGAAGTTCCTTCTGTCTTTGGAATCCACTCACGATCAACATTTAATAGTTGTTTTAAACCTTTTAAGGCTAACTTTTCATCAATTTCAGGAATACAAAGACGATCGTTTGATTGATTCATTCTTTGGAAATTTCTTTCCGGTCTAAAAAGTAAAACCCTTCCATTATTTGAAAAATAGGCTTTTAGCCCTTCAAACACAGTTTGTCCATAATGAAAAATCATAGCAGCTGGGTCAAGTTCAATGGGTTGATATGGGATAATACTTGCATTATGCCAACCAAGATCCGTTGAATAGTCCATAACAAACATATGGTCTGTAAAGACTTTGCCAAATTCTAGCTGATCATCTTGTGGTTTTGGTTTACAGTTTGTGTTCAAATTAATGCTGATGTTTTCTTTCGACATGGTTCTTCGACTCCATTCTAAATATTAAACTAAATATGCAAAACTAATATAATAGTAATACTTTATCACAAAAAAGTATTTTATAAAGAGAAATTATATTGAAAATTTATGTTTCATTGAATTTATTGTCCAATTAAGCTTTCAATTTCATCCTTAAGCTTCCTTCCCTTTTCAATTCCTTTATTAATCTTCTCTTTCCATTTAGGTGCTTCTTCTTTAATCTTTTCTTTCAATTTCTCTGTTTGATCTTTCAGAGGTTGTTTTTTTTCTTCTTCTGCCCTTTT
>C688J18823_10002572_pt1 | contig 11342 bp, 11 predicted proteins | sample HopSoiMetagenom1_FD_18823 | JGI IMG/M metagenome (IMG submission 18823) | reverse complement strand
CGCAGTTCTGCATCCGTTAGTATGTGCCTGCGCCACGGTGTGGAAGTCATCTATCACGCCACGTTACTGGACGACGTCGCCCGCGGTCAGCTTGAAGCGCAACGCGAACACGTATTCGTCGCACCGGTTCTGGGCAATCTTTACACCACATTGTATGAAGCTGCTCCATGGGGGATCAGCCGGGAAAGCGCCGAACAACGCGGGATCGCATACGAGCTTGAACAGGGCATACGCAATATGAAACTCTTGCATGCGGAGGGCGTGCGCGTGTTGATCGGCGGGGATTATGGTTTTGCATGGAATCCCATTGGAACTGATGCCCGGGATCTCAGTCATTTCGTTGACATGCTGGATTTTTCGCCCATGGACGCAATCGTCGCCGCCACCCGCCTGGGCGGTCAGATCATGGGCATGGGTGACCGGCTTGGCCAGATCAGTCCCGGTTATCTTGCGGATCTGCTGCTGGTGAACGGAGATCCCACCAAAAATGTCGCCATCCTGCAGCAGCAGGAATGCATCGACGCCATCATGCTTGATGGGGCTTTCTGGAAACACGCATATCGGGATCACATACCGGCATAAAACGTAACCGGTTCCCGGAGGTGTTCGTTGCTGAAGTTATTGCATATTCTTGTCGCCGTAATCGCGTTATGCGCGTACGTTTCGCCCGCTCAAGCGCAATCCCAGTCAGGCAACGCTAACCCAGGCGTCATCAACTGGTGGTACTCCGCGACCTTTGGCACTGGCGTTTACGCCTCGGGCAGTCGTTCAGTAACCGTCCTGCAGCTGCCGTTTTCACATTCGATCAACAGCGTGGACGAAAACGGTTATGGACTTAAGTTCAAGGTCGCGACTACTTTTGGTTTCTATGATTACAACGTTGGTAGCGCCTTTAACGGCAATATTCCGGACCGGATCAGCACCTTTAGCGTGTTGCCGGGTTTCGAATGGGAATTGCCAATGAGCAAGCGTTGGGTCTTGCGGCCATTCGCCGATGCCGGCTTCGGACAGGAATTGACTGGTCGTCAATCGGCCTGGATCTTCGACTTTGGCGTGAAAAGCCGCTTCCTGTTGGCGAACAATAACGGGGTGGAGTTCGTATTGGTAAATTCCTTAACGTCGGCTGGTTATCGCCAACGCAGTGAACCAACCAATACCTTCGGCTATTTCGCAACAGGCGTGGACATTACCATCCCGACCGAGCGCAGCGCCTTTGGACGGCCGCTGTATTTCGGGTTCACACCGGTTTATTTTTATTACTTCAACAAATTCAGCCTGGCGGAGTTCAACGATCGGCAAAACCGCATAGGGGAAGAGTTTGAGCTTGCGCTGAGCGTTGTGACACGCAAGCCCTGGTCGCTGTCGTTTCTGGATTTCGATCGGATCGGGCTGGCCATACGCAGCAGCGGTGATGTCATCGGTGTGAGCTTGTTTACTTCGCTGCCGTTCTAGTCGCGGTAGATGACAAGCACATCTTCCGAAGGGTTCGCGCCCTTTTTCAGCTAGTGAAGCTTGACCAACTGCTTGCCGAGATTCTGTCCCTTCAGCAGTCCCATAAAAGCCTTCGGGGCATTCTGCAGCCCTTCAGCGATGCTTTCGTGATACTTAATTTGGCCGCGCGAGACCCAGCTCACGAGTTGCGCCACCGCCCTGGCGTAGAGATCCTGCCGGTCGAACACGATGAATCCCTGCAGCCTGACCCGGTTAACCAGCAGCGCACGCATCATTTTCGTGCCGTACGCTTCCGTTGCGTTGTAGTCGGAGATCATGCCGCATAGCGCCACCCGGGAAAATGGATTCAGCACCCGGAATGCGGCGTCCATGACTTCCCCGCCGACGTTCTCGAAGTAATTGTCCACACCTTTCGGGCAGGCAGCTTTCAGATCGTCGATAAGTTTGCCTGCCCTGTAATCCACACACGCGTCGAAACCTAGCTCCTTCACTGCGTATTCACATTTTTTTGCACCGCCGGCAATGCCGACCGCGCGGCAACCTTGCAGTTTCGCGAGCTGGCCGACAACACTGCCGACCGCTCCAGTGGCCGCGGACACCAGTACGGTTTCCCCGGCTTTGGGCGCGCAATATTCCAGCAAGCCAATCCATGCAGTCGCGCCAGGCATACCGCATACGCCAAGGTATGCGGACAACGGCACCAACTTTGGATCTACCACGGTCAGGCCTTCGCCATTGGTGACCGCATATAACTGCCAGCCGAGCGAGCCTACGACGGAATCGCCGGGCTTGAATTTGGGATGGTTCGATGCCACGATTTGTCCTACCGTTCCGCCGGTCATGACTTCGCCAATTTCAACGTACTTCGTATAAGACTTCACGGCATTCATGCGCCCGCGCATGTACGGATCAAGTGACAGCCAGAGATTCTTAACCAGTACTTCGCCTGGTCCTGGCGTCGGCACATCGGTCTCGACAATCCTGAAGTTGGATTCCTCTACCAGACCGCTCGGGCGACTTGCGAGCAGCACTTGCATGTTCTTGGCCATAATCCCCCCTGAATCAATAGGTCGGCCATTCTACCGGAGCATCGCGACCATCTGTGCGCGGTGTGCATGCTAGCGCCATTGATCGACCCAGGCGATTTCGACTGGGCTGGCGCCTTCGAGCAGTACTTTTGGCAGCAAGGCTTCGAAGTATTCCGGTTTGCGCTCGACCACACCGATCGCAACTTCTGCCAGACGGCAATCCAGCCGTGCGCGAATGCCCTCCGGCCTGCTTTGTCCGCAAGTGAATGTTGCGGCAGACGAGCGTGCACTGAGCCCCTCCAGTGCGGAAAAATGGTGCAGTCGAACGCGAAAGATTGCAGGCCAGCCGCTTTGTGGTCGATGAACCTGCGCGCTACCAATTCCGTTTGCGTGGTAGATGTCCAATACGATGGCACTAGCTTCTTGTCGCAGACAAACACGATCCCTTGATGCCGCGTTTTGCCCCGCTGGCGTATCCTGGCATTCGCCTGACGGTTCGCGGTATACGCGGAGATCCGTGAACAAGGAAGATGTGACCGAATGCGTCTGCGCACGCACCGGCGACGCGACGCCGAGCAGACTCAACACGAGGACGACATGCGAAGCGCGGATCTTCGGCGCGTAGTCATGCGTGCTCAGATGCGTTCGAGTTTTGAGTGGCGCGATAATCATGAAGCGCGCGTCTGCTTACCAAAGCACGTCTCGATGCAACATTTTTGCGGCAGAATGCTTCTTTGCATGCCTGCACTATGGGCTCAGGCTTAAAGAAGGTCGCCCCCGTCATGGAGACGGGGGCGAGTCGATCAGAACTTGTAAAAAAGACTGACGGATACCATTTGCGCGTCGTCGAGTTCCTTGATATCGATTTTCTCATACTCGGCGCGGACTCCGATGCCGGCCACCGTAAACCACAGGCCGATACCGTATACAGGCGCATTGCCGTCGTAGTCGTTGTGGATTCCGCCGACGTTCTTCTCCAGCTTGTAGCTCATGCCGCCGAGGCGGGCCATTAGGTCGACAGGGCCCAATCCGATACCTGCCAGCACGGCGTAATCCCAACCATGTGCCTTGTACGAAACCGGAATCCCGCCGGTTGAACCATCCGGGCTGCCCAGGTCGCGATAACCGACTTCTCCTGCCAGCTTGAGCAGCGGAATGGCGTCCAAGTTGTAGCCGATGAAGCCCTTCCATGCGGTGTCCCGTTCCTGAAAATCAACTCCACCGGCGTTGCCGGTACTGTCCTTGAGTTCCGCCGTGCCGACGCCGCCTCCGATATAGACTCCGCTGTCCGCAAGGGCACAGACAGAAGCAAGCCCGGCGGCTAAAGTTACGAGTATGGAACAGACGATTTTGCCAAGATTCATGGTGAACTCCTTGTTTGTGCATATTCGTGAGTTTATGTCATGCGAGTTGCCATCCGAGCCACTGATGGTAGACGGCGGGATCGCGGCTGTTGCAACTGCCGCAAACGGCACCATACGCTATTTCTGTTTCGTGTATCTACCGTATGCAACCATGCGATTCTTTAACAACATTACGGTCGTGCACACCAATAGACCTGGTCCCCATACTATGCGCTGGTGTGCAATAACCCGCGCGTAGCCGCGCGTCAAGGGACAGGTACCCGGCAGTACTGGCGCGCTTTATGGCGGCATGCGTGTGGTCTCCACAGTAAGACGCCAACGTCTTTAGGGCAACGGACCCTTCCTGTTCGTTCACCGCTCAAGCAATGCCAGCCTTACTTTTTTACCGGATATATCACTACACCGGTTCACTGATGCTTTACCAACCGGGGAAGTATCGGGATACTGGCTGAAGCGTGCGAGCCGCTCGCCAGCGATGCGGGCCGATGCAGCGGAAAAAATACCAGCACTTACCGTATAACCGGGTCATGAATCAGACAGGAAGAAGAATACCCCGCAGACCATCAGCGAAGTCCACTTTTCTGTGGCCAACGATCGGCTTTTTTGCATTCCTCTTTGCGTTTGCAGTGCTGCTTGCCGTGCTGAGTCCAGCGCCTCCGCGGACAGTTTTCATGGCAACCGGCACCCAGGGCAGCGCCTATGCCGAGTTCGGAGAGCGCTACCGCGAGTTACTCGCCCGTCATGGTGTCAAACTAGAACTGGTTGCTACCAATGGAGCAGTAGACAACCTTGCCAAGCTTAATGATGCGAATTCGGGTGTGAGCGTTGCGTTCGTCCAAGGGGGGATTGCCAATGCGGCCAAGATGCCAGAACTGGTCTCCCTCGGCACGGTATTTTATGAACCGGTATGGTTTTTCGTGCGCGGCGATATGCCGCGTGCATCCGCGCATTTGCTTAAGGGAAGGCGCGTATCTATCGGCCCCGAAGGCAGTGGGACCCGCAAGCTCGCGTCCGAATTGATTGCTGCGGTGGGTCTGGACCTTACCGGTGCTGAAGTCCTCGACATGACCGCGCAACAATCCGGCGCTGCATTGTTGCACGGGGATATCGACATGGCGGTAATGGTGGCGCCTTGGGAATACCCGGTCATACGCCAGCTTCTTGCTTCCGGGAACATCAATACTTTTCCCTTCGCGCGTGCAGATGCGCACATTGCGCTGCGCCCTTACTTGAACAAACTGGTCTTGCCACAGGGAGTCGCAGACCTTGTCAATAATCGGCCGCCCCAAGACCTCGTGCTGGTCGCTCCCAAATGCAGCCTGGTGGTACGCAGCGATCTTCATCCCGCAATCCAGTACCTGCTGATGGATGCCGCTTTGCAGCTGCATTCCAAGCCCGGAATCTTCCAGAAGGCTGGGCAATTCCCTGCCGCCGAGCCGATTGACTTGCCATTGAGCGACCAGGCGCAGCGGTTCTACCACACGGGCCCGCCCTTTTTGCAGCGCTACCTGCCGTTCTGGATGGCAGTCTTCGTTGCGCGTTTGCTGGTGCTCCTCCTTCCCCTGCTTGGGGTGGCATATCCAGCAGTGCGGCTTCTTCAGGCGCTGTACGGTTGGGGCATGCGCCAGCGCATCTTCAGGCTCTATGGCGAACTAAAATTCCTCGAAGCCGATCTCGAGTCTCGCGGGCCGCAAGCGCCGGCCGACGATGTCCGGTTATCTCTCGACAAGCTCGAATCCAAAGCGAATCACATGCGGGTGCCAGTGACGTTCGCGCATCTGCTCTACACTCTGCGAGTCCATATTAGTTTGGTTCGCAATGAACTATCGCAGCGGGCCCGTTCAGCTGCAAGCAAAGAATGACCGCGAGGCTAATTCGCTGTTCAGCACGGTCCAGGCCATGGCCTAGACGGACGGCCGGCTGCATTGACGCAGGGCGCTCAAATGACGCTGTCTTTTTTCATTGCGTCGATCATCACTTCAGCAAAGTCCTCGGTTGCCTTGCGCACGTCGCCCATTCTCTTTGAACGCGTGGTGCCAGACCAGACCGGCTGTTGCACTTCCGGACGAAACAATGCTGTTTCGGCGATGACATATTCAATGGTTTGCGTCATCGCCGGTTCATAGTGACCGCTCCACGCTGCGTCGTAATAACCGTAGTAGCGCGTGCGCATGCCGTACGCTGCTGGAGCCATCCCCATCGACTCAGTCGCCTGTATGGTTTCAGTTTCCCTGCGGACCAGGCGCGTGATCAGCACTCCATTGGCGCCCGTGCGTTCTACTGCCTTGACCAATTCCTCTTCCGAAATCTTGCCGCGCGTGGGAATCATGCTGTAACTTGCAACGGCCTGCACGCCGCGTTTTGTAAGGGCTTGCGCAAGGGTATCTTCGAAGACGCGGCGCACGCCCGCGTGATCGGCAATGCCGACGACCAGCACTTTGCTCGCCGGCTCCCCGGAGTATTCAGGATTTTTCCAATTGTTGGTCAAGTCCGTTGTCGCGCAACTTGAGAGAAGTGACAGCAGAGTAGACAAGCAGATCAGGCACCATTTCACGAGCGGTCTCCTCCGAAAAGCTAATGGAATAGCCAATGGTATGTTAACTGCGCTAGAAGGCGACGTTGGTCGCTACAGCCAGTCCATCAGCAGAATGCCCACGCCGATTGTGGTTTGGTTCCAGTTATAGTCAATCAATGTTTCGCCATAACCGTTGAAGACTTTGATGTAACCCATCAAGCGTCCTTGTATCGGAAAACTCCAGGTGCCCTGCAGCGCACCGTTACCATCGTTGTACCGTGCGAGCAGTGAGAACTGCTGCCGTCCCCGCTGGTAAATCGCTGTGACATCGCCGTGGCCCATGTAATGCACGATGTCTGGATTATTATCGAACGAGGCGTCCTCCTTCAAACGGTACCAGGGCCGCACCAGCAGGGCGAAGCCGTCTCGCTCGAATCCGAATTGCGCATAGACGCGATTCCAGCTGCGCGACAACGGTTCCGCCCGGCCGTTGGACTGGTGTACCAGCCCTAAATTGATGAAGCGACCGGTGAGCCCAAGGAAATCATAGCGTGTGGGAAGCGAGAAAAATACTTCAGGCTGGTAGTCGGTTTCGCGAAATGGGCGGGAGATGTCGCCATTGTAAACTTGCCATTGGCTCTGCTGGGTGTAGCCAAGCCACACATCCACGTCGCTGCCAAACAAATTCTCGCCGGCTTTCAATTTCAGGCTGAATTGAAATTCGGCCTCAGTGTTGTCGAGGGGAACGCTGGTGGAGACAGGCTGCGACGGCGATTGCGGTGAGTCGTTGGGCCGGTTGCTGTAGCGGACGGGCAAGAAGAATGTCGGTTGGTGAGGGCGCAACGCCCACAATCCCTGCTTTGTTTCTGGCTCAAGTTCCCAGCGCACGGAGAGTGCTGTCGGCGGATTCGTACCGGATGCCGGCTTGAGCGAAACAAGCGGAGGCTCGTGCAGATGCTCGATCGCATCAGTGGCGCTTTTGCCGCCCGCCGCGTCATAGCATTGCAGTCGCTCCTGGTCATCCTTGATCGATGCACATCGCGACTGGTCTGCCGCATCGGCCGCGAGTCCAGTGCAATGGATTCCGATGAGGCAAGTCGCGAGCGCGACACATGCAAACAATGCACCGGTGAGATGCCGACTCGGTTTAGTCATGGATGTACCTTCTGGTGATTATCAGAAGAGATACAAATCGATTCAGAATTACTTACACCTTGTGCATGCGCGGCATCAGCACCATTCGGCTGAATATCAACAAGCGCACCGGTCGGCTACCAGCGGATACCGACCCCGAGGATGGCGCCCTGCGTTGTGGCGTCATTCCAATGAAAGTTGCCACTATCGTAATTCTGGCGCAGGTAGCGATAGCCAAGCGAGGTCGAAACCATGTGCGAGATCTGCCATTTAACACCAGCGATGCCCTGGTAAGTCGTGTTCTCGCCAATGCCCGTGTCGGCATACCCGAAGATCGACCATTTTTCCGCCAGCGGGACGTCTGCGCGTACGCCGACGATGGGATCCCACCAGCTCTTGGTGGTGTTGACGTTACGCTCTCCGCCAGGCAGTAAGGGTGCTGTTGTCGAGGCGGTAAGGCCAAGATCGATGTTTACGTTGGTGTAGCGCGCCCCGCCGATGACGTCAAATCTAACCTTGCCATCGGATAACCGGTAGCCGAGAAAAGGCTGGTAGATCTGCTGCGTCAATTGAAGATTGAGATCAGCGTTCGCACCTACAAGGCCCACAGGGCCGCTGCGATAAGCTGCTTTTTCATCTTTCATGCGGACGTAAAAGCTATCGAGGCCAAACGTCCAGCGCCCGTGGCGCGCCTCGAACAAAGCTGCTCCATAAAAATCCAGGTGGTTCACGATATCGTTGAAACTCAAATCGACATCGGCCGTTATCCCACCCACTCCGGTGGTGGCCTTCACTCCAGCGGCGAACACATAGGGGGTGATTTCGAATTGCCATTGGTCGGCCGCTGAAACGCTGTCCTGCGCGCAGATCTCGGATGAAGTCAAAAGACCCGCGGCCATACAACAGGTAAGGCACCCAAACCGACGGCGCGCTTTCTTGGTCATTTTTGTCTCCTTGATCAGTCGTGATGTCCCGCCCAGCCATGAACATAACATATGCGACAGGCCGTTGATTGGAGCAATGAACTCGGACCCAAGAAAGCGAATACTTGTCACCCAACGCCAGCAGTGTTGTTCTAGAACCTGAAGCCGATGCTTAAAATGGTGTAGTAATCACTTTTTTGTGGAATGACGCCGTCAGATCTCGCCTTGGGGTTCTGCAGATAATCCCAGACAAAAGAAGTGTCCAGAGTGAAATGCCGCTTGATCTCGTATTCCAGCGTGGTGACCGCGTGATGAGTGTACTTGCCCGAATCTGGATTGGTAAAGGTCATGTCCAGCGTCTGGATGAACGTAAGCCGCTTGGTTATATCAGCGCTGAAACGTGACTGGATTCCTGCTGACGGCGTGGAATCGGAATCACTTTCTCCGGCCGGTACCTGATCAAATTTCGTGGACTGGTACCCCGGCCCGGCGGAAACAGTCCATTCAAGATCGTCGCGGTCAAAAATGTAGTAGCCCACTCCAACCCCGGCAGTGAACCGATAGGAAATGTTGGACAACGGATCCCGATATGCCTCGAATTGAATTGCGCGGACAAACCATTTATGGTCCAGTCGTATGTCATCGCTGATGTTGAGCCGTTGATTGCTGACAGTTTTCACGCCAGTGGTCTGCGTGAAATTGCCCAGGAAGTCGATGAGCAACACGGTATTGGGCGTTCGCCGCTCCAATCTTGCGCTGGAGTTCAGTGTAACTTGCTCGGTGTTGCCGGACTGCGTGTTCAATCCCAAATTAAATCGGCCCCTCCAGTTGCTTATGCCTGCTTTGCCTCCACTAGGCGTGATGCCGGTAAGCTCAGTGCGGTGCAGGCTTAAATATTCAGGCCCCAGCACATTGACGTTCTCATGATCGATCTCGACTCTGCCGTAAACCGGTTCATGGTTCTCAAACTGGACGAACATCGGATCCGCAGAATAAAGTCTCGCTATTTTTTTCAAGTCCAGCGTGAGTTCTTCCAGTTCGTCACTGTCGAATTCAATTTCCTTGTTCTGAATGTACGTGATGTGCCCTTTGAGCCACTCGCCCGACTCAAGCTGAATCCAATCGAAATGGTCGTGGCCCACCCCGGGTGGCCTCCATTCAGCGTTGCCTGATTTCTGCTCCGCTGTCGCGACAGCCGGCGGCTTTGTTGCTTCCTCCACTGGCGATAGCTGAAGTTCAAGAATCTGCGCGCGAGGGAAAGTGAATCGACCATTTTCTTGTGACTCGAACACGACACCATCACTGGTTTCTTCGATAGCTTTCCCCACGAAACGCTGGCCATTGGTGCTGACCAATACGTCGGCGAGTGAGTTAACCGGCAACGAGGAAGTTATGACTGCCAGGCATACCAGCACAGTATTCCAGCGCCCGTTGCAGAACCGTCCGCGTCCGTTGCGAGGCTGAGCCGGCTCTCGTTGCGAAAACAAATGAAATTGGAGGATGGTCCGCAACTGCTGTACTTCAGGTCTTGCGGCCCAAACGGCGGTTCAGGATTTCGAACGCCTTGCCAAAGGTGTCGTCTGCTACGGCCCTCACCACGCCCGCTTCATCTCCGTCAGTCACTTCAAATTCCGCGGTCCAGATTCCCACTGTCTTGTCGCCGACGGTAACCGGATACAGCGTCAGCTGCGCCACGTAGTCTTCGACTGGAAGCGGGGAGGTCAGAATGCAGTAGCGAAAACTATAGTCCATGTCGGACAATTCGAGCAGGCGTTCGCGAATCGTTCCGCCATCACCCGCAATGTCGAAGTTGCGCACGCAACCAACGCGATCACTCGGCAGACCGTTTTCGATGTGGCTGCGCGAAAATTTCGGATGCCACTCAGGCAGGTTGTTGAAGTCGCGCACTTGCGACCAGACGTTCTGCACCGGCGCATCGATCACAGCGCTCACGAATATTTTTGTCATCGCGCATCCTTTCGGCCCGCAAGCAGTTTATCGATAGCCGAGAATCCCGCCACGAAAACGTTGTCGCCGATATCGTCCGCCGTGGCCTGCTGCGCAAAGGTCGTCACATTAAAGACGGCCCACCATTCGGCGAACGTAGCATTTTGCAACGTGATGGGCGTGAAGCGCATTGACGCAACATAGTTTGCTACCGGCATGGGCGAAACCAGAATGCTGTAGGTGAAAGTCCGCGTATCGTCCGCCAGCGAAAGCAGTTGTTCCCGCAGCAGCCCCTTATCACTGCGGCGGGTAAAGCGGCGTACACAGCCAATCTGGTCCGCCGGCAGGCCGCCTTCAATTTCACTGGTCGCAATCGCGGGATGCCATTTCGGCAGCGCATTGAAGTCGCGCACCAGCTTCCATACCGTGTCAACGGGTGAATGGATGATGGCACTGCGATACACCTTTATCATCGGTATCTCCTGTTTTCAGAACTGGATTGCCTTGAACTTGCGGGTCTGTTCAGTCAGCGCAATTTCGGTCGGTAGACGTTCCATGCTGCTGGCCCCGTAAAAGCCGTGGCAGGTGTTCGCATGCTTCAAAATGAAATCGGCGTCCGCGGGCAGTGCGATCGGACCGCCGTGACANAGCACTATCACNTCCTTNCGCACNTTCATGGCGGCNTCCGCAATTGCNTCGATTTCCNTCACGCACNCATCCAGGTTCTTGGCGGAGGAAGCNCCGATGCTGCCGCCGACCGTGACACCCATATGCGCAACGATAATNTCGGCGCCGGCNTGCGCCATNGCCTGCGCTTCACCAGGATTGAAAACATAAGGCGTAGTCAGCANATCCTGNCTGTGNGCTTCACGGATCATATCNACTTCNAGCCCAAAACCCATTCCGGTNTCTTCGAAGCTCGCCCGCATAATGCCATCGAACAGTCCGATGGTCGGAAAGTTTTGCACACCGGAAAAAC
>C688J18823_10002570_pt1 | contig 11346 bp, 13 predicted proteins | sample HopSoiMetagenom1_FD_18823 | JGI IMG/M metagenome (IMG submission 18823) | reverse complement strand
CTACGACGAAATCGCCGGAGGGGTGGGCAAATCCGCGGGAGCGGTGCGGCAGGTGGCACACCGCGCCCGCGCGCATGTGCACGCGCGACGTAAGCGGTTCGAGCCGGTCGATCCCGAGGAGAGCGCGCGCATCACCGAGCAGTTCCTGACCGCGGCTGCGACCGGCGACATGGACGGGCTCATGGCGCTGCTGGCGGTGGATGTCACCTCGATCGCCGATGGCGGCGGTCGGGCCGGCGCGGCACGCCGGCCGGTGGTCGGGGCCGCCAAGGTGGCCGCCGCGATTATCAGAGGGATGCAAACGGGCCTGCCCGACATGCGCTTCGAGATCATGACGGCGAACAGCGCACCAGCCGTTGCGGTGTACTCCGGCGATCACTGTTGGAGGCGATCTTCACCCTCGAGATCAGCGGCGGCAGGATCACCCACTTCTACGCCATCGCCAATCCGGACAAGCTGGCCGCCATCGCGGTCCCGCGGAGCATCAGCCGATAGCTGTCTGCCACGCTTAGTCGGTGCGGATCGAGCGGCTTGGCGACCTGGGCAGCGCGCCTGCGGTGCTGCGCGCCATCGCTTCCGGCGCGGAGCGGCACGACTTGCCGCCGCCCGCCGCCCTGATCGGCGAGTGGTTCGGCTCCGCGGCGGTCATCGCGCCGTCGCTGGAGGCCGTCGCCGTTGACGACGTCTTCGCCGTGCCCACAGGTGATTCCGGTGGTGCGATCGGCGGCGGCTGGTTCGGCTATCTCTCCTACCCCGACGCGGGAGTCGACGGTCTTGGGCCCCGGATTCCCGAGGCGGCCGGCGGCTGGTCGGATTGCGTGCTGAGACAGGACCGCGACGGGCACTGGTGGTATGAAAGCCTTTCCGGTGCACCGCTTTCGGAGTGGGTAACCGAGGCGTTGCGGTCACGAGTGCCGGCGCGCGAGTACAGCATCGCGTGGGGCGAGGCTGACCGCGAGGCGCACCGCCTCGGCGTACTCGATTGTTTGGAAGCGATCGCGGCGGGCGAGATCTACCAGGCCTGCGTATGCACGCAGTTCGCCGGCCGTCTCGAGGGCGCGCCGGTCGACTTCTTCGTCGACGTGGTGGAGCGTACGTCGCCTGCGCGGGCCGCCTACGTGGCCGGCGATTGGGGAGCGGTGGCGTCGTTATCGCCGGAGCTCTTTCTCCGTCGCTGCGGTGAAACGCTGGCGTCGAGCCCGATCAAGGGCACACTGCCGCGGCATGCGGATCCGTCGGAGCTGCGGGCGTCGGTGAAGGACGTGGCGGAGAACATCATGATCGTCGATCTGGTCCGCAACGACCTCAGCCGCGTCGCGATCACAGGCACGGTCACCGTGCCCGAGCTGTTGGAGGTGCGACCGGCGCCGGGCGTGTGGCATCTGGTTTCGACGGTGGCGGCGCGCGTGGGCGTGGATGTGCCGATGGCTGCAGTTCTGGATGCGACGTTTCCGCCTGCATCGGTGACCGGCACGCCGAAGATGCGGGCCCGTCAGCTGTTGGCCGGTTGGGAACCGCGACGCCGCGGAGTATATTGCGGCACAGTCGGTTTGGCATCGCCGATTGCTGGGTGTGAACTCAATGTGGCGATCCGGACGGTGGAGTTCGACGCCTCCGGCAACGCGATTCTCGGTGTCGGCGGCGGTATCACCGCTGACTCCGATCCGGACCGGGAATGGGACGAGTGCCTACACAAGGCCGCACCGATCATCGGCGCCGCGGTTCAGCGTCGAATCTCCGCACACAGCCGATCCCAGTTGCCCGAGGCGATCTTGTCCCGATCGCCGTCGTCAAGCTCCTCGAGGAAGCGGCGGGCGACGCCGCCGCCCGTCGGGACGAACGGATAGTCCGCGGCGAACATGATGCGATCGGCGCCGAGGACTTCCAGCGCCCAGCGCAGGTAACGCGTACTGAAAACGCCTCCCGGAGTGACGAACACGTTGGAGCGCACGTACTCCGACACGGGCCGCTCGAGGTGGGCAATCCCCGTCATTCTGTCGATGCGGTCCAGGAAGAACAACACGACCTCGCCCCAGTGGCCCATGATCACCTGCAGATCGGGAAAGCGGTCGAACACCCCGGCGAGTATGAGCCGAAGCAGTTGAGTGCCTGCGTCGTAATGCCAGCCGACACCGTGGGTCGCGAAGGCGGCGTCGATGACGTCGTCGAACCCCGAGTAGTACGCCTCGCGCACCGCCGCCGGCGGTGCCTGCGGGTGCAGATACAGCGGCGCGCGCAATGCCTCGGCAGCCTCGAACACCGGCCAGAAATCCCGGTGGTCGATGGGCTTGTCGCGGACCCGGCTGAACACGAGCGCACCATTGAAGCCCAAAGTGGTTACGGCCCGGCCTAGTTCGGCCGCCGCCGCGTCAGGATCAGGGGCGGCGAGAGTGGCGAATCCCTGCAGGCGGTCGGGGTGTGCTCGCACGGCATCGGCGAGTTGGTCGTTGCATTCCGTCTGCAGCGCCACCGCGTCGGCCGGGGCGAGGTCCCACAGCCCTGGCGTTGTCAACGAGGCCACCTGCACGTCGACACCGGCGTCGGCCATCGCATCGAAGCGCTGCTCACCGATCTCCAGCAGGCGTCGCTCGACCTCGGCCGGCGTACCAGCCGCCGCAGGGTCGCGCCATCTCGGATCGAGTTTCGACCAGGCATCGAGGACCTCGGCGGTGACGTAATGCTCTTCCAACCCAACGACTCTCACAGCTCCTCCTCAGGTATTCGACAAGACGTGGACGAACACCTCTTCCGTCATACGCCTCATTCCCGTGAGCGCAGAACTGCTTCGTAGAGCTCACGGCGCGTCGGCGAGCCTGGATTCGCGGCGATCACCTCGGCACACGCGTCTTTGACCCGAATGCCGTCGTCGACGAGTTCGTTCACGTCTGCCACCAGCGTCGCCAGGTCGGCCTTCGGCGTCGCACCCGCAAGCACGACGGTGACCTCGCCGAGCACGCCGTCGGTCGCCCACTCGGCGAGCTTCCCGATCGAGCCGCGAATGATCTCCTCGTGCGTCTTGGTCAGCTCGCGGCAGACAACGGCACGCCGCTCGGACCCCAGCGCGTCGACCGCGTCCTTGAGCGTCGCCGCCAGCCGCCGCGGTGACTCGAAGAACACGCACGTGCGCGGCTCGGCGGCCAGCGTCTTGAGCCAGGACATGCGCGCCGAGTGCTTGCGCGGCGCGAAGCCCTCGAAGCAGAACCTCTCCGACGGCAACCCGGACACCGCCAGCGCCGTCGTGACCGCCGACGGGCCCGGCAGGCAGTGCACGGCCAGCCCGGCCTCGATACACGCGGCCACCAGCCGGTAGCCCGGATCGCTGATCAGCGGCATGCCGGCGTCACTGACCAGCAGGACCGTCGCCCCTGCCTCGATCTCTTCGACCAGCGCAGGAACCCGCGACGCCTCGTTTGCGTCGTACAGGCTGACCACCTTGCCTGCGGGCTTGACCTCGAGCGACTGGGCGAGGGTGCGGATCCGGCGGGTGTCCTCGGCGGCGATCACGTCCGCGCTCGCCAGGGCCCTGACCAGCCGGCCGGAAGCGTCCGACGGCTGGCCCAGCGGCGTGGCGCCGATGAGCAGTCGGCCGGTGGTCATCAGCACAGCCTACGATCGCTGTCGTGACCGCCCCGGCCGATGAACTCGTTGCCAAGGGGCGCGCGGTCCCCGTCATCAGTCCCGCGCCCCTGGTGCCCGTCGCCGACTTCGGGCCGGTCGACCGGCTGCAGGGCTGGGCGATGACGGCCGTCGTCACCGCGCTGGCCGCCTTGACCCGTTTCCTGAACCTGGGCTCGCCGACCGATGCAGGCACGCCGATCTTCGACGAGAAGCACTACGCGCCACAGGCGTGGCAGCTCCTGCACAACCACGGCGTGGAGGACAACCCTGGCTACGGGCTGGTGGTCCACCCGCCGGTCGGCAAGCAGTTGATCGCGCTCGGTGAGGCGCTGTTCGGCTACAACGGGCTGGGCTGGCGGTTCTCCGGCGCGGTGTGCGGCGTCATTCTGGTGCTGTTGGTTGTGCGGATCGGGCGGCGGATCAGCCGGTCGACGTTGGTCGGGGGGATCGCCGGGCTGCTGCTGATCTGCGACGGGGTCAGCTTCGTCGCGTCGCGCACCGCGCTGCTTGACGGATTTCTGACCGTGTTCGTGGTCGCGGCGTTCGGTGCTTTGATGGTCGACCGCGACCAGGTGCGGGAGCGCATGCACGTCGCTCTGCTGGAGGGCCGCATCGGCGAGACGCCGTGGGGTCCGCGGCTGGGCGTGCGGTGGTGGCGGTTCGGCGCCGGCGTGATCCTCGGATTGGCTTGTGCCACAAAGTGGTCCGGGCTGTACTTCATCGTGTTCTTCGGAGTTATGACGCTGGCGTTCGACATCGCCGCGCGCAGGCAGTATCGAGTGCCGCGGCCGTGGGTCGGCGCGTTCCGGCGCGACCTCGGCCCGTCGTTGTACGCGCTGGTGTTGATTCCGTTCGGCGTGTACCTGGCGTCGTATGCGCCGTGGTTCGCCTCGGAGACCGCGGTGAACCGGCACGAGGTCGGAAATTCGATAGGGCCGGACAGCGTGCTGCCCCTTCCCGATGCCGTGCGGTCGCTGTGGCACTACACGCATGCGGCCTACCGGTTCCACGCCGGGCTGACCAACGCCGACGGCAACCACCACCCGTGGGAGTCGAAGCCGTGGACGTGGCCGATGTCGTTGCGGCCGGTGCTGTACGCGATCGACAACCAGAACGTGCCTGGCTGCGGCGCGCAGTCGTGCGTGAAGGCCGTGATGCTGGTCGGCACGCCGGCGATGTGGTTCATCGCGGTGCCGGTGCTGGTGTGGGCGCTGTGGCGGGCGTTCGTCAAGCGGGACTGGCGCTACGGCGCGATCCTGGTGGGCTACGGCGCGGGATTCCTGCCGTGGTTCGCCGACATCGACCGGCAGATGTACTTCTTCTACGCGGCGACGATGGCACCGTTCCTGGTGCTGGCCATCGCGATGATATGCGGCGATATTCTGCACAAGCCGAACCAGAACTCCGAGCGACGAACCTTGGGGCTGATCGTCGTCAGTTGCTATATCGCCCTTGTCATTACGAACTTCGCCTGGATGTATCCGATCCTGACGGGTCTGCCGATCTCGCAGTCGACGTGGAACATGCAGATCTGGCTGCCCAGCTGGCGCTAGTCCTCGTGTCACTTGCGCCGAAATAGCATTCCAGGCTGCTGGAAGGCGTTATCCACAGCCCTAGCTGCTATCTCGGCGAGTCGCACTTCTCGTGCAGCACGATCACAGCGTGGGGAGGATCATTTTGGGGAGCGAAGCGATAGCCCGCGGCGAAATAACCCGGGGACAATTGCGATCGAGGTACCGGGCCATCTATCGAGATGTTTATCTGCCGCGTGAAGCTAAGCAATCGCTACGTGCGAACACCGTCGGAGCATGGTTATGGACGCGCCGACAAGGCGTGATCACTGGTCGCGCTGCGTCTGCTCTTCACGGCGCACGGTGGGTCGATGATGACACGCCGGTCGAACTGGTCGCGGCGAACAATCGCCCGCCTCGGGGCATCATCACCCGCCGCGACCGAATTGCCGCCGATGAGATCGTCCAGGTCGACGGATTGCCGGTTGCCACGCCTCAGCGCACAGCGTTCGACCTTGGGCGGTATCTGCCTCGCGGCAAGGCGGTCGCTCACCTCGATGCGTTGGCGCATGCCACGGGTCTTACCACCGGCGAGGCTCTCCCTCTCTGCGACCGTTACAAAGGTGCGCGCGGTGTGCGCCATTTCCGAGAAGCGATTCAACTAATGGACGCTGGCGGCGAGTCCCCGAAAGAGACATGGGTGCGACTCCTGCTCATCAACGCCGGATTCCCGCGTCCACAGACGCAGATCCCGGTGTACGACACGGAGTACGGGTGGGCGTACATCGACATGGGCTGGGAGGAGCTGCTGATCGGCGTCGAATACGACGGCGACCAGCACCGCACCGATCCACGACGGTACGCCAAGGACATCGCCAAACACCGAATGCTGCAGCGCCACAACTGGATCATCATCCGCGTAATCAACGAACACCGCCCCAACCAAATCATCGACTGGGTCCATGACGCGTGGGCTCGACGCGAACGTGAAGCCAGGGCTGCGAATAACGCCGCGTAGCGACCGGAATGCTATTTCGGCGCAAATGCTAGAGCGGGTCGCGAGCCGCCGGGCAGGACATGCAGCGTGGGCCGCCGCGGCCCGTGCCCAACTCCGAGGCCTCGATCGGCAACACCTCGATGCCCGCATCGGCAAGCCGCGCATTGGTTTCCGTGTTGCGCTCGTACGCGACGACGACACCCGGCGCCAGGGCCAACGTGTTGTTGCCGTCGTCCCATTGCTCGCGCTCGGCCGTGACGGGGTCCAACCCCGTCGCGATCACGCGCAGCTTCTCGATCTGCATCGCCGCCGCGGCGGCCTCCACAAACGGCACCGCGTCGTCGATTCGAACTCCGCCCTGCCCGTCGCGGTGAATCGTGAACGCCGACAACGAGTCGACGATGTTCGGGTACATCACTGCCGCGTCGACATCGACCATCGTGCACACCGTGTCCAGGTGCATCTGCGCGCGCTCCTGGGCGATCGGCACGGCCAGCACGGTATGCGCCAGATCGTCGTCGAACAGGCTGCGCGCCAAGGCTTCCGCGCCCGCCGGCGTCGTCCGCTCCCCCACACCGACCGCAACCACCCCCGGCGCCAGCAGCAGCACGTCGCCGCCCTCCACGGGCGCCGACCGCGACTCGTATGCCCGCCGCACGCCGAGGAACCGCGGGTGATGCGCGTAAATCAGGTCGGTCAGCGAGGTCTCGCGCACCCGTGCCGGCAGCGCCAGAGACGTGATTGCCACCCGCGGTCCGATCCAGAACGACGAGTCGCGCGTGAACAACAGATTCGGCAGCGGTTCGATGACGAAATCTCCGCCATGGTGCATCAGCCGGACCAGCGACAGCTCACCACCGCTCAACGGCAACTCGTTGAACGTCATACCCGCCATCAGCACCCGCGCCAAGGGCCCGGGCTCTAGCGTCCGCAGATACGCCGAAAGCTCTTGCGCCAGCGGCAGTCCGAGCCGTCGCGGGTCGACCGCTGCGGCGATCCCATGCATGCGCGCCGCCCCACTGTGGGACAGCGCCTCGGTCAACAGATCCGCGAGCAGCAACACCTCCACGGCGCGCGATTCCAAGACCGCGGTGAATGCGTCGTGCTCCTCCTGCGCCTTGGACACCCACGGCAGCCCGTCGAAGAGCAGCGCGTCGTTGTTGCGCGGCGTGAGCCGCTGCAATTCCGCCCCGGGGCGGTGCAGGATGACTGCCTGCAGCCTGCCGACCTCGGAGTCGCAGCCCAGCGCAACGTCTGTCACATCTAGCACCGTAGTGGTCCGAGCGTCGACGGCCACCTCAACTATGGTTTAGGTCATGGAGCTGATTCACGAACTCACTCCGGGCGAGATGTCCCATCGCAGCGGTGTGGCGGTTTCGGCGTTGCACTTCTACGAACGCGAGGGCCTGATTCACAGCCGCCGCACCGGCGGCAACCAACGCAGGTACGCACGAGAGACACTCAGACGGGTGGCGTTCATCCGGATGTCGCAGCGCCTCGGCATCCCGCTGGCCCGCATCCGCGAGGCCCTGGCCACCCTGCCCACCGATCGCGTGCCCACCAGCAAGGACTGGGCCCGGCTTTCGGCCGGCTGGCGCCAGGATCTGGACGACCGCATCGTGCACCTGGAGCGGCTGCGCGACAACCTCGCAGGCTGCATCGGCTGCGGCTGCCTGAGCCTGAAGACCTGCGCACTCTCCAACCCTGGCGACGTGCTCGCCGATCACGGACCCGGGGCCGTCCGCCTCTAAACTTCGAACGCCTGTGCGATAGACTCCCGGTCATGGAGCTGGCTCTACAAAGCTCTCTTTTCGAACACGCCGAACGGCGCGACCTCGGCAGCGGCGCGTGGGTCGAAGTGCGCTCGGGCTGGCTGACCGACGCCGACGGCCTGTTCAGCGAGCTGATGGAACAGATCCCGTGGCGCGCGGAGCGCAGGCATATGTACGACCGTGTGCTCGACGTGCCGCGGCTCGTCAGTTTCCACAATCTCGTCGAAGAACCCGCCCCGCACCCGCGCCTGAAACAGATGCGCCGGCGGCTCAACGACACCTACGCCGGCGAGCTCGGTGAACCGTTCACCACCGCCGGTCTGTGCCTCTATCGCGACGGCAACGACAGCGTCGCCTGGCACGGCGACAAGATCGGCCGCAGCAGCACCGAAGACACCATGGTGGCCATCGTCAGCCTCGGCGCCACAAGGGTTTTCGCGCTGCGCCCGCACGGTGGCGGCAAGTCGCTGCGGCTCGCGCACCGGCACGGCGATCTGTTGGTGATGGGCGGGTCATGCCAGCGCACATGGGAGCACTCGATCCCGAAGACGACGCGACCGGTCGGCCCTCGGATCAGCATCCAGTTCCGCCCCCACGACGTCCGCTAGACGCCGGCTCAGCCCTTTACCGCCGCGACAGCCGCGGACAGCAGGTCCCGCGCCCGCTGCGTGTTGACCGGCGCGACGGGCTTATCCGGCAGCACCAGCGGGTTGGCGGTGACGATCACCAGGAAGGTGCCGAAGCTGGCGATGTAGTTGTAGAGCTCGCCCGTGCGAGGCTTGCCGTCGGCCGTCGTCTGCAGCACCCGATGGGTGGCGACGGTATGGACACCAGAGATCTGCGGCGCCTCGGCGACCTCGACGAGACCGCGCACCCCCGGCCCGGTGAACCCGACCTTCTGGCAGTTCTGCGCTGGATCGCTGACCGGCACCCGATCAGACGTCTCGACGGCGATCGCGATGAACCGGTTGCCCTCGCCCTCGGCGGTCGTGGCGGCCATGTTGCCCTTCACGCCCGCGGGCACGAGCTGCTGGCTGGCGGCCTTCGCGCAGTCGGCCGGGTCGAACGTCATCCCGGGCGGCACTGTCTGCGATCCGAGCACTCGCGGATCGATGCCCGTCGGCCCCACGCTGGTGACCTTGTATTCCGGCCCGAAGCTGGACTTGACGTTTGCGACGTGGGCGATGTCGGCGTGCGACAAGTCCTGCTCTGCGGATTGCCCTGTCGCGCATGCGGCCAGCAGGACTGAGCACGCAACGACGACCATCGCCCTCGGGTTCGACATCGCCGCCAATCTACCCGCAGGGCAACGCTCAGCCGCGTAATGCCGACACCGTTTTCACCAGCAGATCCGCGGCGAAATCCTGTCCGAGTGCAGGATTCGGCGAACCAGGATCGCTGACGACGGTGACAAACGTGACGTAGTCGCCCAGATAAGCGGTGAAGGTGTCTGCATGCGAATGGGTTTCAGTGCCACCCTCGACGACGGTGGTGTTCGTGGTCGCCAGTCCGACGGTTGCCGCGCCGTCGATGGTCGGCGCCGCGAGCAATGCGACCGCTGCGCTGGTGTGACCGGCCGACACCGTCCACTGCCCGCATTCGTCGATCAGCGACGGATGGAGCGTCGTCTCCGAGGCGGCCACCATCGCGTAGACAATCCCCCCGGCACCTGAGGCCGACCACCCCCTGGTCGCCGTCACGTCACTAGCCGGATCGGCGAGCGCTCCGCACCGCGGTGGGTCCGCGGTCCACTCGGGACCCAAACCCCAGAACGCAACAGGCGCCGCGCGACCGGACAGAGGCGCGACCTCGTAGCCACTCGGCAGTTCCGTGCGCACGCGCTCGATTCGGGCCGGATTCACCTGAGTCGACGAAACAGACGTCGCCGTCGATGGCACGGACGAGGGCGACGGTCCGCACGCCACCGCGCAGACACCCAGCCCTGCAAGCAAGGCAAACAGCCGCACGCCCGTTGATACCACAGAGATTGCTGAAAAAGCCCTGCAACATCCCGTGTCCGGCGAGCGATGTAACAGCTACCAGGCAAATAACAGAACGGAGACTGTCATGCGCACAGGCTGGGGTGTGGCAGCAACACTAGCCGCGGCGGGCATATTGCTCGCGCCGGCCGGGCCGGCAATGGCGGAGCCCACTCAAGCCGGGAACGCATACGCGACGATCGGAACGCTCGAGGGTGAGGGCTACGACGTCATCATCGACCGGGTCGGAAATGCGCCGACCAACCAGTGCATCGTCACCAGCGTCCGCAATCCGCAGGAGCAGACCAGGACGTTCTGGGTCGGTGAGGGCAAGAAGCGGCGGCTCATCACCGTCGTGGTCAGTAGGTCGATCAACGTGTCGCTGAACTGCGACGTCTGATATGCGCTTGCGGCCGGGGAGATACTGAAAAGGGCCAACGGAACGGGGGGTTTCATGCGAGCGGCATTTGGTGCGGCGGCGCTCGCGTTGGTGCTGATGCCGTCCGCGNTCGCGACCGCCGAGCCGACCACGTCAGGCGACGCCGAACAGACGATCGCACGGTTGGAATCAGAGGGTTATGACGTGATCNTCGACCGGATCGGCGACGGCGATCTCGCGCAGTGCGAGGTGACCGGCGTCCGGCATCCGCAGACCCTGACGCAGACGATTGTCACAGGACACGACCATAATCGTGACGTCGTCACCGTCGTCGTCAGCAAAACGATCCACGTGACGCTCAACTGCGACGCCTGAGGATCGGGCTACGGCTCCACAGGCCGGCGCTCGTGGAATCAAATTGCGCTACTGCGAGTTTGATTAATCAGACCGCGGTGACCGGAGGGGACACTGTCGGTCCGAAGGAGCGGGCGTGAAGGCACCACAAATAAATAGATTGACACTTTCCACCATTGCGGCTGGAGCATTCGTCGCGCTGGCAATGGCACTTCCGGCCGGCGCGCAAGCGGCGCCGTCGGGCATCGGATCGGCGCAAGACACCGTCAACGAGCTGGAGGACAACGGCTTCAAGGTGGTGCTGAACAAGATGGGCGCAGGGCCCCTCGACCATTGCACGGTCGACTCGGTCCGCCCCGGCGAGACGGTCACCCGCCCCATTCAAACCGGTGGCGAGCTGGTGAACCAAACCGTCTATCAAACCGTGTATTTGACGGCCAAGTGCTGACGACCCGGTGAGCCGTTAAGCGGCGTCCTCGTTCTCCGATGCCGCGGAACTCGCCGCATCAGACGTCGAGGTCGCGGCCGGCTCCGGCTAGTGTCCGGCCTGACGGGCTCGAGCTCCCGCTCGGGAGCAGACTTCGGTGCGGTATCCGGTTGGGGCGACGCAGTTTTCGCTTCGTTGTCGTTGCGATCGACCGGCTCGACATCCGAATCGGCTTGGGATGCATCGCGTTCAGGGGCTGCCAATGCCGACACGGTGGGTGGCGGAGCGGGCAACGGCGGGCCACCGACG
>C688J18823_10002569_pt1 | contig 11349 bp, 17 predicted proteins | sample HopSoiMetagenom1_FD_18823 | JGI IMG/M metagenome (IMG submission 18823) | reverse complement strand
TGCGGATCAGCTCGGTGAGCCAGGCGATGTCGGACTCGGTGCCCGCGCGGGCGTGATCGAACAGGGCGCGCTGATAGTCGTCGGTGGTCGACGTGTCCCGCAGGTGCGCCTTCACGTCGACCAGCCGGGCCTCGAGCGCTTGGCGGCGCCGCTCGAGCAGCCGGACGCGCGTCTCGGGCGGGAGGTATCGGAAGAATGCGAGCCGGACCCGGAACCGTGCGTCCTCCGTCTGGCCCTCCTGCGGGGTCTCCTCCAGCAGCTCCAGGAAGAGCCGCTCCCCCTCCGGCGTGATGGCGTACACCGTCTTGCGCCGGGCGCCGGTCGTGCCGGGCTGGCTCGTGATCGCGCCCTGCCGTTCGAGCCGGCGGAGCGACGGATACAGGGATCCGTAGGACACACGCCAGAGCCCCCCGACCTGCTCAGACAGCTCCCGGTTGAGCTGATATCCGTGCATCGGCCGTTCCTTCAGCAGCCCCAGGATGGCCAGTTCGATCATGTCGGTTCCCGTTCGTCCGCCGACTGTGTACCGGTTCGATATATCGAACCGATATAGCGGCGTGAGATATATAGCACACCTCCGAACGCGGTGTGCACTACCCTGGCCGCATGGACGCGGCCGAGGCGGTCTGGACGGCCTTCCTAGAGCTCGATAAGGCCTTCGCCGCAGGGGATATCGACGGAGTCTCCCAGCGGTTCACCGACGACCCAGATCTCACCCTGTGGCGCTCCGCCGAGGCCGAGCGCGCCGTTGGACCCGGCGAGCTTCGGTCGTTCGTGACGTGGATGGCCGGCTTGCCGGGTTCGTTCACGATCGACTACACGGAGCACCGCGTGACGGTGGATGGGCCGGTGGCCTGGGTGAACGCCGCCGGAAGGGCGACCTGGGACGACGGCGCGGGCGAGGTGAAGCACATGCCGCACCGGGTGACCGCGGTGTTCCGCCTGGTCGAGGGCGCCTGGCGATGCCACACCCGCAACGGCTCGCAGCCGCGGGTCGTGAAGCTCGCCTAGGCCCGGTCCGCCCGGAGGAACCAGATCGCCGGGCCGCCGCCCGGCGCGTCGGCGTGTTCGTGCACCCGGAACCCGAGGTGCTGATACATCGGGACGTTCGCCGGGTTGGCCGTCTCGAGGAACGCGGGCAGTCCGGCGGCGTGAGCGCGTTCGAGGCCATGTCGAACGAGCGCCGCCGCCAGACCGTGTCCGCGCGCGGCCTCGCGCACGCCCAGGATGTCCAGGAACCAGCATGGCTCGGTCGGCAGGTGCCCGTCGAGCCAGTCCCAGAAGGCGGCGTAGCGGGCACCGCCGTCGTCGGTGAGCGCCTCGATCGATGGCCGGGTCGCGGCTTCGACCTCGTCGAATCGTGCGACCTCCTCGGGGGGCAACCACACGGCTGCGCCGTCCACGCGCTCGTCGCCGACGACCCACGTGACGCCGAGCGGTCCATACGCTTCGCGGATCAAGATCGTGAACAGCGACACGACGCGTTCGGTCGGCGCGTTCGGCGGGAGCGGCCAGGTGATCATCGGGTCGAGCGCGAACGCCTCGGCGAACACGTCGATGACGCCGGCGAGATCGCCTGGTGCCGCGAGCTTCGGTGCGAGCGTCACGGCCGCCGGAACTCGGCGAGATACCCGGGTGGGTCGATCCCCGGCCGAAGGTCCGGGGCCGGGTTCGGCGAGCCGGCCACAGTGCGCAACGGGAGCGTGCCGGCCCACACGTCGAGCGCGAGCTGGTCCGCGTCGTCGACCGGCGGGCCGGTCCGGACCTTGGCGCTTGCCTCGTCGATCGGCATCGCGAGCAGCAGGGTCTCTCGCCAGTCCTGCTCGCCCGGCTCGACGGCATCGTCCTCGCGCCCCGGCAGCACATGGCGTGTGATGGCCCGGGCTACCGCGTACAGCTCATCGCGTTCGGTCACCTCCCGGGCGTGTCCGAACACCACGGCGCTCCGGTAGTTCATCGAGTGGTGCGGTGAGGTGCGGGCGAGCACGAGCTCGTCGACGACCGTCGCGACGACACAGAGCTCCGCGCCACCGGCGGCCGTCTTCCAGGCGCGGGCGGCACGCGATCCATGGAGGTACAGGGTGTCGTCGATACGCGCGTGGATGGTGGGTAAGGCCCGGGGACGGCCGTCGGGGTCCACCCAGGCGACCGTGCACGTCAGCGCGTCGTCCAGGATGCGCCGCAGGACCGCCGGATCGTCCGCGGCGCGCTCCGGATGACGGTGGACCCGCGTTCGGTCTGTTGGCCGTGGCATCCGCGAAGCGTACCGGGCTACCCTTCCTTCAGGAGGTCGAATGGGGGACACCGAGAGCCGGCCCGCGACCGAGGTGGGCAGCGTGGTCGTGAGCACGTTCGGCCCCGACGGGGCGTGGGTCGACACCGCGCACTACCTGGCGGAGTTCGAGCAGTCGGAGCACGGCGCCGTATTCGGCCGGCTCGTGGTTCCGTGGCCGCGGGTCGAGCGGATCACCTGGTCGCTGCCACCCCGCGAGGCGGAGATCGATCAGCCGCACTCGGTCGTGCGGGTCGTGATCGAGGACGGCTCGATCGAGGGCGAGGAGCTCGTGGTGGCCTCCGAGCGGTTCGACGTCACGCCATGGGCCGCCGGGTTGCTCATCGACGACCTCGTCGACGCGAACCGGGGCCTCGTCAGCCAACGACGGATCCTCGTCCCGTGGCACGCCGTGCGCGAGTACGAGCGCACCACCGCGTCCGTGCTGCAGGGCGGCCCGCTGACTCCGTCTCGCCCCGACGCTCAGCTCTGATCGCGCAGGAACCGTTCGATCTCGGCGGCGAGGTCGTCCCCGCTCGGGAGTTCTTCGTCGTCGCTCTGCTCCATGCGCTCGAGCAGCTCGCGCACGTCNTCNTCGGCCGCGACAGCCGCGTCGAGCCGGGCGCGCTGGGNCTCGGCCTCGCCCTCGAGCTCGGCCAGCGGGATCTCGATNCCAAGGTGGCGTGCGAGGTGNCGGAGCANCGAGACGCTCGCNGCGGTGTANGGGCCNCCGACGTAGTGCGGCACCTGNGCGTAGAAGCCGACGGCGGGCACNCCGGCCTCGCTCACCGGGAGCTCGACCGCGGACANTGCGGCGCTCGGNACCCGGAGCAATCCGGGCGGTCCTTTCGTGTCGAGCTCGTGGAGCAGNCCGTCGCGTGAGGCNGTCGCGAGCACGGGCACCGGNCGCGTGTGCGGNACNGCNGCGGGGATCGCGCCGAGGCTGATCCACTGCATCACCCCNGCGCTGAGACAGAACGCGCTCAACTCACCCCCGAGCTCCTTCCACTTGAAGTCTGGCTCNGGACCGTGGAGGACGAGNACGTCGCGNCCGCCGAGCGACCGCCGGTGGATCTCGACCGCCGGCCAGATCAGCTTCTCGAGCGTGCCGTCGATGATGTCGAGCGTCGGCCGGCGCGAGCGGTAATCGAACAGCGTGTCGTCGTCGAACGTCGCGACGCGCGTGCCGCCGTTCGCGAGGTGCTCCGTGGCGGCGCTGGACGCGCCGGCGGCGTCGACCCATCCGTCGAACGCGACGACGAGGACGGGCGCGACGAGGTCGTCGGGGAGTGCGTCGATCCGCAGCAGGGGCATGCTCGCAGCATATCGGGGGTCCCCGGTAGGCTCTGCGGCGATGTCGTCGCCAGTCGGCGCCGCGCCCACGATCGAGGCGAGCCAGGTGTCGCTCGAGCGAGCCCGCGACGTCTAGGGGAGTGCGCGTTCGCAGGAAGCGCGCGTGATCCCGCTGATCTTCGGCGGGCCGATCTCGAATTGCAGGGTCTGCGTCGTCGCGACCCCGTACGTCGATAGCCGAACGGCGAACGGAGGGAACGGTGTCGGCCCGCTCGGCTCCTTGCCGAACGACGAGCAGTCGAGGTTCGGGTTGACGGCGTACGTCACGACGACGCCGATGCCGGTGTCCGGGTCGAGCGAGGGCGGGACGAACGCGCCGTTCGAAGGCTTGGCGGTCTTGCCGTCGCCGAGCTCGATCGAGATCGGGACGTACGGATCGCCGGACGCGTCCGCGGGAGGCGCGAGTCCCTCCAGTGTCACGGGCAGCCGGCCGTCGTTGTGTACGACCGTCGCGACGGACACGGCGAGGTTCGGCGCGAGACCGATCGTGGCGGGCTCGCGTCCGCCGTCGCTCGTCGCGATGTGCGCGATGTCGACGGACAGCGGCTGCTGGCCCTTGCCGTATGCGTACAGCGCGGCGCTCGCGCACACCGCGAGCACCACCAGGATGCCGAGGAGCTTGGCGACGGCGCCGCCGTCTTCGCCGGCGAGGCGCGTCATCCCGGCGGTTCCTCGGCGTCACGAGCCCGCTCCGCCAGGACGCTCTTCAGCGTCGCCGTGGCGTTCATCGCCGGCGGGAACCCGGCGATCGACGCGGTGAGCATGATCGCCTCGCGGAGCTCGGCTTCGGACAGACCGGCCTTGATGGCGGCGCGCACGTGTTGGGGAAGCTGGGAGGAGCGTCCGAGCGCCGTCAGCGCGACCACCGCGCCGAGCTCTCGGTCACGATCGGATAACGCCGGCTGCGTGTACAGGTCGCCGTACACGAACGCGACGATCTGATGCCCGAGCTCGCCGAGCCCTTCGACGGTCCGAAGGGCCTTCTCGTCGTGGATCTCGAGGAACCGTGCGCGGCCGCGCTCGTAACGCTCGTCCATGTGGGCACGGTAGCCGAGCGCCTGAGCGTGGTCGGGACCTTCGCCCGAGGGCGAGCCGAACGGTCCCGGTCCATACTGGTCGGACCGGCCGCACCGTCGCCGGCGGGAGGTTCGATGGAGACCGAGATCACGTTCCTTGGTGGACGGGTCGAGATGTTCCCGCAGACCGCCGAGATCAAGCTGACCCAGTTCGGGATCGAGGTGATGGAGCGCGACGGCGACGACGCCGTTCGCGTCCTGTTCCCCTGGGGCCAGATTGAGAAGCTCACGCAGCGCGGGTCGGCGGTCGCCGCGGTCTACACCTGGTGACCCGCGACCTCGTCGCGATCGTCCCCTAAGAGGTATCGCGGCCCGGCGCCGTTCGCGGCCGCCTCGTCGTCCGGGTTGAACAGCCGGCACGTCTGCAGCGACAGGCAGCCGCACCCGATGCACGTCGTCAGGTCGTCGCGCAGCCGCTCGAGCTCGGCGATCCGGTCGTCGAGTCGCGTGCGCCAACCGCGCGAGAGCTTCGCCCATTGCGCCTTCGTCGGCGCGCGGTCCGGCGGCAGGAGCGCGAGCGCGTCGGCGATCTCCTTCAGGCTGAGGCCGACGCGTTGCGCCGACGAGATGAACGCGAGCCGCCGCAGGACATGCCGCGGGAACGCGCGCCGGCCGCTCGTGGTGCGCTCTGCGCGGATCAAGCCCTCCGCCTCGTAGAAGCGGATCGCCGACGGTGCGAGGCCGCTGCGCGCCGCCACGTCCCCGATCGACAGCAGATCGTCGCGCGTGGCACCGGGGCTTGACATCAAGTTCACTTTAACTTGTACGGTCGCGCGACATGGACCCCCGAACGGCGACGTTGGACGACGTACGCACCCTGATGGCGCGCGCGACGGGCGACGAGAAGCACGAGGAGAGCACCACCTCGACGATGGACGCGTTGTGGGTGCTCTACGACCGCGTGCTGCGGATCGATCCAGCGGCTCCCGACGCCGAGGATCGCGACCGGTTCATCCTGAGCAAGGGGCACGGGCCGGCGGCGCTCTACGCGATCCTCGCCGCGAAGGGGTTCTTTCCTGCCGGTTGGCTCGATCGGTTCATCGAACACGACGGGCACCTCGGCGGGCACCCGGACCGTACGCAGGTGCCCGGTATCGAGGCGTCGACGGGCTCCCTCGGACACGGTCTGCCGATGGCGGTCGGCGTCGCGCTCTCGCTGCGCGCCAAGGGTCTCGGGGAGCAACGGGCCTTCGTGCTATGCGGCGATGCCGAGCTCAACGAGGGATCGAACTGGGAGGCGATCCTGCTGGCGCCCCAGCTCCGGCTGGGTGGGCTCGCGTTGCTCGTGATCGACAACCACAGTTCGATCCTCACGATGCAGCCGTGGCCCGACCGCCTTGGATCGTTCGGGTGGGACGTGCGCGTGGTCGACGGTCACGACCACGACGCGCTCGAGCACGCGTTCGGCGTCCGCCACGAGGACGTGCCGACGGCCGTCGTCGCCGACGTACCGGAGGGCGAGTGGTGACGCGCGACATGCGGCAGGCGTTCGGCGCGACGGTGAGCGATCTCGTCGAGCGCGACGAACGCGTCGCGGTGGTCCTGGCCGAGATCAGCACGTCGTACTTCGACCGAGCGATGGAGGCGCATCCCGATCGAGTGATCGACGTCGGCATCATGGAGCAGACCATGGTCGGCGTCGCCGCCGGCTTCGCGATGGAAGGGTTTCATCCGATCGCGCACTCGCTGTCGCCCTTCATGGCGGAACGCCCATACGAACAGCTCAAGCTGGACTTCGGCTACCAACGCCTCGGCGGCACGTTCGTCGGCGTCGGCGGTTCGTACGACTACGCGTCCTCAGGCGGGACGCATCATTCTCCGGCCGACGCAGGCGTGATGCTCGGCATCCCGACCATGGAGGTGCTGATCCCGGGTCACGGCGATGAGATGCACGCGTTGCTCCGGTCGACCTACGCGAACGGCTCGCCGACCTACATCCGCGCGAGCGTCGCGACCAACGCCGAGCCTCATCCGGCGGAGCCCGGCCGGATCGAGGTGGTTCGGTCGGGCGGCGAGGCCGCCACCCTCCTTGTGTTCGGCCCGATGCTGGATCGGACCATCGCGGCATGCGAGGGCCTGGACGTAACGGTGGTGTACACCACCAGCCTTCGTCCGTTCGACGCACAGGGGTTGGCCGCGATCGTGGGCGAGTCGCCGGTGCTAGTGACGGTCGAGCCCTTCTATGAGGGCACCGCCGCGCCGGTGGTGACCGCGGCGCTCGCCAACCGGCAGATGCGCTTCGTCTCGATCGGTGTGCCCCGGGCGTTCATCCACGCCTACGGTGAGCCCGAAGACCTGGACGCGGACCTCGGCCTGGACGAGGTGGGCATCAGCCGACAGCTCGACGCCGCACTCGCGATGCGCTAGCCGTATCTAAGTCATACGTCAGACGTATGATAGGGATACGCTCCGAGTATAGTCTGCGCGTGGACGCGGGCCAGATCCTGAGGGAGAGTCGTCTTCGGTCCGGGCTCAGCCAGCGACGGCTCGCCGAACTCGCAGGCGTGACCCAGCCGACCGTGGCGCGCATCGAGAGCGGACAGATCCAGCCGACGTTCGAGCGGCTGCTCGAACTCGTCCGGGCATGTGGGCTCGATCTCGACGTCCGTGTCGTTCCCCTGGACGAAGATGCGTGGACGGTCGCGCGTCGCGGGCTCGCGTTGACGCCCGACGAGCGGCTCGATCGAGCGGTCGCCGCGGTCGACCTCATGCACGAGGGCCGCGAACTCCGGGAGGGCGACGATGGCTGACTTCGATCCGCGGGCGATCTTCGACGCGCTCGATCGGCACGGGGTTCGCTACGTCTTGATCGGCGGGATGGCGGCGATCCTTCACGGCGCGTCGCACGTCACGACCGACGTCGACGTGGTCCCGCAGGACGCTCGCGAGAACCTCGAACGCCTTTCGGCGGTGTTGCGGCAGCTCCATGCGAAGATTCGCGTCGCGGGCGAGCCCGAGGGCGTTCCCTTCGATCCGTCCGTCGCGTCGCTCGCCCGCGTGCGCGTGTGGAACCTCCAGACGGATGCCGGCGACATCGACCTCACGTTCGAACCCGCGGGCACGCATGGATTCGAGGATCTTCGTCGAGACGCGATCGTGATGCACCTTCGATCCGGCGACGTAACAGTCGCGTCCCTGGCAGACGTGGTTCGCTCGAAGGAGGCGGCCGATCGGCCGCGCGACCGCGCGGCACTGCCGGGCCTTCGCGCGCTCCTGACCACCGAACGTGCAGCGGAACGACCTTGAACCGGGATGATGGTGGCGTGACCGAGCGCCTCGAGCTACGCGACGTGGCCGACCGCGCGGGCGTGAGCNTCGAGCTCGCTCAGGCGATGGCGGACCAGGGCGTCTTCCAACGCGACCTCGACGAGCTCGACGCGGGGTCGGTGCGCCGCGCCATGCTCCTGTCCGTCTGCGTTGACGCGGGCATCCCGCTCGAGACGATCGGCCAGGCGATACGCGATGGCTTCGTCAGCCTGGCGGTCCTGGACCGGCAGTACTACGCGCGATGGGGCCAACGGCTCGACACGACGTGGGCCGAGCTCGCGGCAGACAACGGCGTCCCGTTCGACGTGCTGCAGCAGATGTACGCCTCGGTCGGCTTCGCGCCGCCGCAGCCGGACGACCATCCCCGCACCGACGAGCCCGACCTGATCGCCGCCGGCGGCGTGATCCTCCGGACCGGGGTGGACCCACAGATCCTGCTGCGGATGCTGCGGGTCTACGGGGAGAACTTCCGCCGGATCGCTCGGTCGGAGACGGGTCTGTGGCACGACCTGATCGACGTCCCGGCGCAGCGCGCGGGCGCGTCGCAGCGGGAGCTGCTCGACCAGGGTGCGGAGTTCGGCGACGCGATCATGTCGGTCGTCGACGGCTCGACGATGGCGATCTACCGCCGGATGCAGGAGCACGCGTGGATGAGCGATCTGGTCGAGCATCTCGAGCTCGCGCTGGTCGAAGCCGGTCTGTACGAGAAGCCCGACCGGCCGACGACGATGGCGTTCATGGATCTGTCGGGCTACACGGCGCTCACCGAAGAACGCGGCGATCAAACGGCCGCGGAGCTCGCGACCTCCCTTGCACAGCTCGTCCAGCGGACCGCGACGCATCACGATGGTGAGGCGATGAAGTTCCTCGGCGACGGCGTGATGTTCCGGTTCCGTGACGCCGCCGCCGGCGTTCGGGGTGCGCTCGAGGTCGTCGGTGCGACCGAGCCGCTCGGTCTGCCGCCCGCGCACGTCGGCATGCACATCGGGGCGGTGATCGAGCGCGACGGCGACGTGTTCGGGCGCACGGTGAACCTGGCATCGCGGCTGTCGGGCGCCGCCGGGCCCGGCGAGGTCCTCGTGAGCGGGGAGGTCGTCGACGCATGCGAGGGCGCGATGGGCTTCACGCCGCTCGGCGCCGTCGAGCTCAAAGGCGTCGCCGATCCTGTGCCGCTGTTCCGCGCAGATCCGGTCTGAGCGATGGCGGTGGAGCTGCGGGAGATCCGCGAGAGCGACATCCCGATCTTGTTCGCGTATCAGAACGATCCGGAAGCCAACGCGATGGCGGCGTTCCCCGCTCGCGACGAGCCGGCGTTCCGCGAGCACCTCGGGCGTGTGCTAGCGAACCCCGAAGTGCTCACCCGCGCGATCATCAACGGTGATGTCGTCGTCGGTCAGATCGGGAGCTGGACCGAGGACGGTGCACGCAACGTCGGGTACTGGATCGGCCGGGAGCACTGGGGCAACGGGTACGCGACCGCGGCGCTCCGTGCGCTCGTGGCGATCGACCACGCGAGGCCGCTGTGGGCGCACATCGCCGAGCACAACGTCGGCTCCCAGCGGGTCGTCGAGCGGTCCGGTTTCGTCCTCGATCGGAAGGTACAGGAGGACGTGCTGGAGTTCGTCTATCGCCTTGACGCGGCCGCTGGACATATGTGAGTATCGGCTCACATATGACGGATCAGGACACGGTCTTTAAGGCACTGGCCGACGCGACGCGACGCTCGCTGCTCGACGCGTTGCGGGACGGCCCCGCCACGACTGGCGACCTGTGCGCGTCGCACACCGAGATGTCGCGCTTCGGCGTGATGGACCACCTCCGCGTGCTGCACGAGGCGGGACTGATCGTGGTCGAACCGATCGGCAGGACCCGCGTGAACCACCTCAACCCGGTGCCGATCCGTGAGGTCTACCAACGGTGGATCCGGCCGATCGCCGAGGCGCCCGCCGATGAGTTGCTCGCGTTGAAACGGGCGGCCGAGGTCCGCGCACAGGCGCCCGATGTGCGCGACGCGCGTTCGAAGCGCGCCGCGACGGCCGCGAAGCCGAAGCCGAAGTCGCGAGCCGCGACAGGAAGGAGCGCGTGATGGCACTGATGCCCGATACCGAGGTCGCACCCGTCTCGGTCGAGCTGTACGCCGAGGTCTCGGTCGACGCGCCCGTCGACGTCGTTTGGCGTTCGCTCGTCGAAGACATCGGCGCGTGGTGGCCGCACAGCTTCAGCGACGAGCCGCGGATCAGCATGGAGCCGTGGGTCGGCGGCCGTTTCATGGAGGAATGGGACGGCGGCTCGGCGCTGTACGCGTTCGTCACGCACATGGTCACGAACGCACGGCTCACGATCAGCGGTCCGATGGGGATGCGCGGCGCTCGGCAATACGTGAAGACGTACGAGCTTTCGGCTGACGGTGCCAAGACCACGGTGCGTACCAGTGCCTCGATGCTCGGGGACATCGACGACGAGCTGCGAACCGGCTACCGCGACGGCGGGCAAGAGTTGCTGCAAGCGTTCAAGACGTACGTGGAGCGGCGCCGAACCGCCTGACCTCGACGGTTCCGCCGACGCCGTCGGTCAGGAAGGCGACCAGGTGTATCGCCTCCCGCTCGACGTCGTCGCGTTCCTGAATCGTCAGTTCCCGGAACGGCTCGATCCGCAGACGCGCCGCGTCGCCGTCGGGGAACGCACGCCAGCGAGCAGCGGTGAAGCCATCCACCAGCGCGAGCCCCCAGCCGAACTCGGTCCACGCCTTCGTCTCTGCGGTGAGGATCCTGCTTCGATCGGCATGGCTGAGAACCGCGTTGTCGTATTCCGGCAAGAACCGCACCGGCGCCGGAAGGTCTGCACGTGGCAGCGGTGCGCGGGGGACGTCGAACAGTTCGCGACCGGCGTCATCCTGGAGCGTTCGAAGGCGCGGACCGAGCCGCTCGAGGATTTCGGCGATGCCCGGTAAGCCCGACCATGTGCGGACGTCGGCTGGCATCGCCGGCCCGAACGCCGCGAGATACCGGAGCACCATCTCGTCGGGGGCGGCGCTGCGGGCGGGTCGTTCCCCGAGCCAAGACTCCAGCGTCGTGAACGCCGAGGCGCCGCTTCGCCTCCAGAGCCCGCGCGGCGTGACCTGGACGAGGTGCAACAGATAGGTGCACGCGTACGCGAGCGACGGACCATCGTGGTCGGGCCAACGCGCTTCGAGCAACGGCCCCAGTTGGGCGCGCGTCCGCGGCTGCTCGGCGAGCAACGCAGACGCGAACGCGGTCAGCGCGTCGACGTCCACACCGGCGATCGCCTTGCCGAACGGACTCTGGCTGTGCAGCGCGCGGTCGAGCACGGCATCGACGACCGGCCGGAGGGCGAGCGCGTCGCGCCGGGTCACGAGGTGCA
>C688J18823_10002567_pt1 | contig 11356 bp, 8 predicted proteins | sample HopSoiMetagenom1_FD_18823 | JGI IMG/M metagenome (IMG submission 18823) | reverse complement strand
TGTTCACGAGTGCGGTGGTGTTTCCAAGCAACTTCACTGTCGGGCGGTGCCCGGCACCGCCGGTCACGCTTCGATATTTAACGGGTGTCGTCAGTTCGAACGAGTGGCCGACAGCGATCTCAGAAACTGAGATAGAGCTGAGCGCCGTTGATCCTTCCGAACACCGGCTGAACAGACACTTCCGCGTACTTCGAGTTCATCCGGAAAAGCGTGTACGCCACCGTCGGTCGGGAACTGCGACGCTCCGATCGAGCGTCCGAGACAAACTGACTGTCGAGCGCAGGTTGAGGTGCCGGTTTTCTTAACATAACGACCGGATCAGGAGTCGAGGAATAGTTAGTCGTGAAGGTTGTGCCACTTTCAGTACCCGCGAATGACGCCACTGAAGAGATGAGGATTCCGGCCATCGTGAGCACAATCGCTTTCATGCACTCTCCGAGTGTGATTCGTGTGATACCGAACGGTTGCGCGTATCGCCAAGTTCAACCGGCTGAGACCGGGGTTCTTAAATCCGGCGTTCTAGAAGTGCTTGCCGGTTTTTTTCTTCTTTTTCTTTTTCGGGGTGGCCGTTGGCGCTGGTCCTTGGCCGGCCGGACCGGGCCGTACTCTCGGTTGGGATAACTGACCGATGTGTTCCTGCTTCGCTTGGGCTACGGCAGTCTTAAGGCCGGAGTTTGAAGCTTTGGCCGACATCAGGCTGTACTTTAGCTCGTAGTATTCGCGAAGCCTGTCGCGCTTATCCAAATCCGTGCGCGCCGATGCAGCCGCCTCCCTGGCAGCGATCACGTCCGGATTTCGTTCCACCTGGTTCTGAAGATCACGTAGCGCAATTCGCGTCCGCAGTTCGTCCGATTCTTTGCCCAGACTGGTTTGGTTAAACGCCTGGTCCAACGCCGATAATTCCGGCAGCTGAGGAGTGGCAGATGGAAGCTCCGGCGGCGGCGGCGGCGTTTGCTCCATCGCACCCGCGGGCACATCGACCGTCGGTTGCGCGGCGTCCTGTGCGCGCAGCCGGAACGCGCCGAATGGCACCGTTAGGGTAAGGAACACAAGAAGCCGACGCTGCATCAGATTCACCAAAGGTTTATTGGAGAAGGGAAAAGTCGGGGCGACAGGATTCGAACCTGCGACCTCGTGGTCCCAAACCACGCGCTCTACCAAGCTAAGCTACGCCCCGGAACGGGTATATGCCTATCACGCCCCACGCGGTCGTGCATCCGGTAGTTTTGGCCGGCACTGGAAGAACACGGGTCGCGGGTGCCGCCAGCCGTCCGGCCGGCCAAAGCGGACAGTGTGGCCAGCTTGGTTAGGCGAGATATAAATAACACGGTTAGCCCGTATTTTCCTTGTAATTCCAATCTCGGCCTGTCTCAATCGGAGCGCTTAGCAGCCCTCCGTTTCCTATGATCGCTCCCCGCTTTCTATTCACAAAGCTTTTCTGTCTCGCCCTAGCGAGCTGCAGCGCGACCGTATTTGCCGCGACCGGTGCCGGGCCGGACGCCTTCGGGTATACGGCCGCGGCGACGACGTTTGCATTCGAGGATCTGACGAATCCGAGCGTCCCGTCGACCGGCATCCTGGAGGTCACTGACGATGCCACGGTAAGTATTCCCATCGGCTTTCCATTCACGTATTACGGCGTGACCTACACCACGGTAACCGTGAGCACGAACGGGATTCTCACGTTTGGCGGTGCAGACGCCAGTCACACCGCGATTAATATCAACACCAATACCACCTTGGCCGATCTTCCGACGATCTGCGTGTTCTGGCACGACTGGACTTTTGCCTACACCGGAACCGACGAGGCCCTGTATGCGACGCTTGGCACCCCCGGTAACCGCCGGCTGATTGTACAATGGGATTTCGTGGTCGCGGCACTGCCTTCGCCCTCGGTCGATACGGTGACTTTCCAGGTGAAGCTTTTTGAAGGAACGAATAACATCGAATTTCACTACGACGACGCGACCGTCAGCGACGACGTGTCCGTTAGTAACGGCAAAGCGACAACCGTCGGAATTCGCGACACGCACGGGCAAGGTGCCACCAACCGCGCGCTGCAGTGGTCGTTCAATCAGGCAGTGATTCAGGATGGGGCGGCAATCAAATATATTGCGCCTCAATTCCGGGTGAACGCGATCAGCCGGATTTCGACGACCCAAGTTCTACTGGATTGCACCGGCGCGCCAAGCCGCATTAACCATGTTCAGGCCACTACGTCGTTAGGCACGGCGTTCACGAATCTGGCGAACGTTACCGCGACTGCGAACGGTCACTTCACCTATACCGACTCCAACGCGGGAGCCGCGGTTCCGAAGCGTTTCTACCGAGTTACCAGTCCGTAGGGCCGTAGCATCGGCATCTTGCCGATGATCGTGGGTGTGTAGCGGTGGTTGTGCCAACCACCGAATCTAACAAACGGGCGGTTGAGACAACCGCCTCTACAACGGGATGGACGATGCCTGCGTTGCTCGGTGACGCCTACACGTTACTTCGGATCGTAGGCCAGATTTTGGCCGAGTCGCCTTTCGATATCGCTCGCGGATTCGCCGCGCCGCCTGGCGTAATCAGCCACCTGGTCGCGATCAATCTTGCCGACACCAAAATATTTGGATTCCGGATGCGAGAAGTACAGGCCGCTGACGCTCGAGCCGGGATGCATGGCGTAAGATTCGGTGAGACGAATGGCGGTGTTGTCCTCCACATCGAGCAAACGAAACAACGTGCGTTTCTCCACGTGATCGGGACAGGCGGGATAGCCGGCTGCCGGACGAATGCCGCGGTATTTCTCGGCGATCAGTTCTGCACTGGAAAGNCCTTCGTCATTGCCATACCCCCACGCCATGCGCGCTTGTTTGTGAAGATACTCCGCGAAAGCCTCAGCCAGCCGATCGGCCAGTGCCTTCACCAGGATGGCGTTGTAATCGTCGTGGTCGGCCGAAAATTTCTTCGCCAATTCGTCGGCGCCATGAATGGAAACGGCGAAGCCTCCGAGGAAGTCGGAGGAAGGTTGATGTTTGAGGGGTGAGGGTTGATTGGCTGAGCCGGCGAATGGCGCGATGAAGTCCGCCAGGCAATAGTTAGGCTGACCGGCTGGCTTCTGCATCTGTTGTCGCAGAAAATAGAAGGTGGCCAGATTCTCGGTCCGCGACGCATCCGTGAACAGCGTTACGTCGTCGCCGCTGCTATGGGCCGGCCAGAACCCATGAACGCCACGCGCAATCAGCGATTGATCGGTGAAAATCTGTTTCAACAGCGCCTGAGCATCATCGAACAACTCTCTGGCCTGCTGTCCGATCACCGGGTCGTCGAAGATAGCCGGATAACGGCCGCGCAATTCCCAGGTATGGAAGAACGGGGACCAATCGACGAACTCTGTGAGTGTCTCGAGCGTCACGCGATGCGCGGAGTTGCCGCCGGACACTCCGGAACTCGGCGTGCTCCCCGGATCAGAGGAGTAAACGCGCGGCCCAACGAAGTCCGGCTGGGGAGGAGTGTAGCTTTTCCAGTCTATTTCGATCCGGTTAGCGCGGGCTTGATCGATCGTTAGGAATTTCTTGTCGCGTATTTTGGCGGCATGTTGTTCCCGAAGTGTTGCGTACTCAGCTCGGGTGCGAATGTCGAACGCCTTTCGTTGCTGATCATTCAGCAGCGAGCTCACCACGCCAACCGCACGCGACGCGTCGAGCACGTGCACGGTGCTCGATTCGTAATGCGGCGCGATCTTCACTGCCGTGTGCGCCCGGCTGGTGGTGGCGCCGCCAATCAACAATGGCAAAGTGAACCCTTCCCGCTGCATCTCCTGGGCAACGTGCACCATTTCGTCTAACGAAGGAGTAATCAGCCCGCTTAATCCGATGGCGTCGGCGTTTTTCTGGCGCGCCGTTTCCAAAATTTTGGCGGTCGGAACCATCACCCCGAGATCGATCACCTCGTAGTTGTTACATTGCAGGACCACTCCCACGATGTTCTTTCCAATGTCATGCACGTCTCCTTTTACGGTGGCCATGACGATGCGGCCCTGAGGTTTAGAGCCCTCAGTCTTTTCGGCTTCCATGAAGGGCATCAGGTAAGCGACCGCTTTCTTCATGACGCGCGCGCTTTTCACCACCTGCGGCAAAAACATTTTTCCGGCGCCGAACAAATCGCCGACCACACTCATGCCGGCCATCAGCGGACCCTCGATCACATCCAGCGGCCGTTTGCACTGTTGGCGGGCCTCTTCCGTATCGGTGTCGATAAAATCGGTGATGCCATGAACCAGCGCGTGCTTGAGCCGCTCTCCCACCGACTGTCCGCGCCACACGTCATCTTTGACTTTGATTTTGCCCTTCGCCTGAACTCGCTCGGCCAGCTCAATCAGCCGCTCGGTCGCGTCCGCTCGTCTATTCAGCAGGACATCTTCTACCCGCTCCCGAAGTTCGGGATTGATGTCTTCGTAAACGGCCAGCTGCCCGGCATTCACAATCGCCATGTCCAACCCGGCCCGAATCGCGTGGAACAGGAAAGCGGCATGCATCGCTTCGCGCACGGTATTGTTGCCGCGGAAGGAAAAAGAAATGTTGCTCACTCCGCCGCTGACTCGCGCGCCGGCCAGGTTTGATTTGATCCAGCGAGTCGCTTCGATGAAATCCACGGCATAATTTCGGTGTTCATCGAGTCCGGTGGCAACGGTCAGGATGTTTGGATCGAAAATGATGTCGTTAGGTGGAAAATTGATTCGCTTCGTTAATAAATCGTAAGCGCGGGTGCAGATCTCAGTTTTGCGCTGCAAATTATCCGCCTGACCGGACTCATCGAACGCCATTACGATCACGGCGGCACCGTACTGGCGAATCTTCCTCGCCTGATTCAGGAATTCTTCCTCGCCGTTCTTCAGGCTGATTGAATTCACCACCGCTTTTCCCTGCAGACATTTCAGACCGGCCTCGATCACGCTCCATTTCGAGCTATCCAGCATCAGCGGCACCCGCGCGATTTCCGGCTCGCTTCCGATCAGATGAAGAAACCGCGTCATAGTCGCTTCGGAATCGATCATTCCTTCGTCCATGTTGACGTCGAGAATGTTGGCGCCGCCGGCCACCTGCTGTCGTGCGACCGCCAGCGCTGCTTCGAAGTCGCCGGCGAGGATGAGCTTTGAGAACTTCGGCGAACCAGTGATGTTGGTTCGTTCGCCCACAATCACGAATCCCATTTCGGGCGTGATGTTGAGCGGCTCGAGTCCGGATAATTGCAACGTGGGAGAGACTTCAACGTCCCGATTTGGGGTGGTATTGCTGTCATCGCGGCGCTGAGGCCGCTCCGACATTGCTCGAGGCGCTAATTCGCGCACGCCGGCGGCGATTCGCCGGATATGCTCAGGCGTCGTCCCGCAACAGCCACCCACCATGTTAAGCCAGCCGTTCTCGGCCCATTTCCGTAATTTCGGCGCCAGACTTTCCGGCGTTTCCGGGAAACCAGTCTCAGACAGCGGATCGGGTAAACCAGCGTTCGGATAGGCGCTCGCGTAATACGGAGAGATCCGCGACAGCTCCTCAATGTATGGCTCCATCTCGTCCGGCCCGAGCGCGCAGTTCAATCCGACAATCAGCGGATCAGCGTGGCGGATGGAGGTGAGAAACGCCTCGACGGTTTGGCCGCTTAAGGTTCGTCCGGACCGATCGGTGACCGTTCCCGAAATGACCAGCGGCAACTTGCGGCCGGTCTCCTCGAACACGTCGGTAATCGCGAACAACGCGGCTTTCGCGTTCAACGTGTCGAACACCGTCTCGACGACGAGGAGATCGACGCCGCCTTCGATTAAACCGCTGACCTGATCATAATAGGTTTGTCGAAGTTGATCGAAGTTTACCGCCCGAAACCCGGGATCGTTAACATCGGGTGAAATCGAGCCGGCGACCGGCAGCGGGCCTAACGCTCCGGCGACGAAACGGGCAGTGTTCGTGTCGTTAGCCGCGCGATCCGCGCAGCCTCTCGCGATCTTCGCTGCGGTGACGTTAATTTCACGGATGAGCGCGCGGTAATCGGGATCGTCGACCAGCGCTTGGAAGAACGACTGGTCTTTGCGCTGGCCGTTCGTGTCAATGGGATACAAGAAATCATGCAATCCGATGGTGGTGGCGCTAAATGTATTCGTCTCGATGATGTCAGCGCCGGCGGCCAGATATTCGGCGTGAATCTGCTCGATCACATGCGGCTGGGTCAGAAGTAGTAGTTCGAGACATCCCTTAAGGTCTTTGCCTTTCCAATCCTGGAACCGTTTCCCGCGATAGTCCTGCTCGGCCAGCTTGAACCGCTGGATCATAGTGCCCATGGCGCCGTCGAGAATGACGATGCGTTGCTGGAGCAGGCTCTCGAGCGGGTGGCGACCGGACGTCATGTGGAGGGGAATAAAGGGAGAACCGCTGGGGAGATCAAGCAACAAATTGACGTATCATGATACGTCAATACGTCACTTTTGGCAATGGAGGCTCGCCAGCTCACAGGTTCCGCGGGTTCGCGGATGGGAACTGTAGCCGTTTCGCTGTGCGAAACGCACCCTCCGGATATTATTAGGCCGCGTCGAGTGTCCCTGCGCGCGCGCCAGCCAGTCGCGATCCCTTCGAAGGAGCGGCGGTTTCTAACCGCCGAACCAAACATGCGCCGAATCCGCGAACATCCAACCCGCCGGTCTAAAACACCCCTACTCGGAATTTCCTAACGAGTCCCTGAAGGCGCATTCGACGCCGGGGCGGCCGCGACCATCGCAGTCGCATAATAATTGCGGGACGAATTGTCAGATTGAATTGTGATAACGGCGGTGTTCTTCTTCGCCGTCGCCGGCGGCGGTTGAATTTCGATCTGAAATTTGCCTTCTCCAACTTTCTCGACGTTCGCTTGAAACGCCAAATTTGAAGAAATGACTTTGATCGACTTCACCGGAAAGTCTTTCGTTAACATCACGGTGATTATTCTCGGCGTCGGAGCCTCGCCGCTTTCCCAATGAACGAAGGTCGGCTGAACCTCGAGCAACCGCGGGATAGTCGCTTTCAAGGTGAGGACTGTCGTGGCACGGGCGGAGTCGGAATCATCGGTTTGCACCTTCACCGTTTTTATCTGGACGCCGGTTCGATCACCGATGTGAAACGACGCGGTGATCTCCCCGGTTTCTCCCGGAGCCACGTGGTCTGCGTGCGTCTGCACGCTCGTACAACCACATGAAGGCTTAACCGATTTTAGCCGAACCGGCGTTGCGCCGATGTTCTGGTATTTGAAATGGGCGACCGCTCGTTTGTCACCGAGAGCCGGATGAAGATCAATGGCAGTCTGTTCCCATTTCAATTCCCCGTACGCGGCGCCACACAACGAAACCGAGAGCGCGCAAATGAACAGTCGCGTTTTCATTCTTCGAATAGCCTACGCACGAAGCAACAAATCCCAAGTTTCAATGACGTGCGGCCGAAGCGGTGCGAGTAGCCAATCTGATCGGAGGGACGAGCGTGTCTCGTCCCACTGTCCGGTAAACGGGAAGCTAGCGCTTCCCCTACAGTTAAGCTGTGCGGCGCAGTTCTTCGAGGAAGGGCGCGCCCTGACTCGCCAGCTTTTGCTCCAACTTTGCCGTGCAATCGCAATCGGAGCACGCCCACCGCTCGGTGCCATTTTCGTGACGGCAATCCCGTCTCGAATGGGCATCGGTCACTTTCAGCAGGTCGAAATATTCCTCCCAATACGGCCGTTCCTCCTCCAACGGCTGATCGCAGAAGCAGCACTCCACCCAGGTAGCGACACCTTTCTCGTCGAGTCGCGCCTGTCGCATGTTGTGCAAATACTCGTCGCCCGCGACCGATCCTTTGCCGAGCGTCTCATCCTGAATCGCGCGCAAAAGGGAAGCATCGCAGCCGGACTTAACTTTCGCCTTCACCAGATATCGCATCGCTGAAAATATACGGTGGCGGCAATGAAAAACGAATCATGTGTGGCATCGGCGGCTCGCCGATGAAATTAATTTAGATCATCGGCCAGCGGCCGATGCCACATTCCGTCGCCAGCGGGCGACAACGCGCCCGCGAAGACTGTAGCCGCGGCGCTCTGTCGCCGCGCTCATCGCCTCGACGTAGCGAGGCGGCTACAACCAGCAATTCCGAATTCCTTTTTGTTATGGCGTTTCGCTTTCGAACAGCCTCGACCTCCTTTCGAATCGATCCTTAGATGATACAAGATGGAAGCCTTTCGCATGTTCCGCGCGCTGAGTCGCGAGCAACGGAACACCTTCGTCGCCTGCTTCCTGGGATGGGCGCTGGATGCGCTGGATTTTTTCCTTCTGACATTCGTACTGCTCCCGGTCGGCCGTGACTTTGGACGCACCGTACCGCAGGTGGCGTTCGCCATCACTCTGACGCTGATGATGCGCCCGGTCGGCGCATTCCTGTTTGGGATGCTCGGCGACCGGTTTGGCCGCCGGCTGCCGCTGATGATAGACATCGTTTTCTATTCGGTCATCGAACTGCTCAGCGCATTCGCGCCTAACTTCACCGTGTTTCTGATTTTGCGGGCGCTGTTTGGGATTGGAATGGGTGGGGAGTGGGGCCTCGGCGCGTCGCTGGCCATGGAATCGTTGCCAACTGAAGCGCGCGGATTGTTCTCAGGAATCCTGCAACAAGGATATGCTTTCGGCTATCTCCTGGCGGCGCTCGTTTACTGGCTGGTATTCCCGACGTTCGGCTGGCGAGGTTTGTTCGTCGCCGGAGCGTTACCAGCCTTTCTGGTGATGTTCATCCGAGCGCGGGTGCCGGAGTCGCCCGTTTGGGAGCGACAACGTCGCGAGACGAACACCGAGCGACTCAGCTTCGGCCGAATGATTCGCCAGCACGGTTTGCTGTTTTTGTATGCCGCGCTGCTGATGACCGCCTTCAATTATATGTCCCATGGCACCCAGGATCTTTACCCCACCTTTCTCCAGCATCAGCGCGGGTTTGCCGTGGGCGGCACCGCCGGGATGACGATGATCTACTCGTTAGGCGCGATCTGCGGTGGCACAATCGTTGGCCATCTATCCCAAACCTGGGGACGCCGCCGGTCGATTATCAGTTGCGCCGCTTGTGGTATCCTGCTCATCCCGCTGTGGGTGTTTTCGCCTTCAACCGCTTTGTTGATTGTCGGCGGTTTCTTAATGCAATTCATGGTCCAGGGCGCGTGGGGCGTTGTTCCGGTGCACCTGAACGAACTATCACCAGCAACATTTCGCGGAACGTTTCCCGGCTTGGCTTATCAGCTGGGCAATTGCGCGGCCGCATTTGCAGCCCAACAACAGGCCTGGCTGGCCCAGCGGCTCCATGACTCAAAGGGCCAGCCTAACTATGGCCTGACCATGGCAATGGTCGAACTAGTCGTCTTTGTCGCGATCATTATTGTGACCGCGATCGGCCGCGAAGAACGCGGAAAGGAATTCTAGGGGAACCGCGAAAAGCGGCACGATTGTTAACAACCTGTGCTGGACGCTAGATCTCTGTCTCCGCGGGTGCGGCGTGAAGGATATCGCGTCAGCCCCTTCTTTGTCATTTCGACCGAAGTGGAGAAATCTCTTACTCTAGATTCCTCGCTCCGCTCGCCAGAGTGAAAGATGTCTCGACTGCGCTCGACATGACACAATGCGGCCTTACTAGCGGCGTTTTTTCCGCGTTATTTCGCGTATTTCGCGATCGCTCCGCTCAGTCGCTTCGCCCTACTGAGGACGCAAACTCGTCGGAGCCAGCCCCGGTCCTTCACTCTCCAACTGCGCCGAAGCCTGAGCTTTCGGACGGTAAACGCCCGAGCCATAGCGTTGCTCCACAATCGCTTCGGCAATTCTATCGGCCAGTAGCTCGCGATATTCCGTGTCGCGGGCCTGTCCGCCTTCGAGCCGATTACTGAGGAATCCGCATTCAACTAACACCGCTGGATACTGCGCGTTCCGCAACACCCGGAAATTCGCGGTATGGACGCCACGATTGGCCGAGTGGGGGATCGTCATCAGCTTCGATTGAATCCGCTCCGCCAGGTCCCGCGAGTTTGCCGAGTGGTAGTACGTTTCGTAACCGTGAATGCCGCGACGGCGCGAATCATTGAAGTGCACGCTAACGAAAATCGAATTTTTCTGGCGGTTCTCGATGGCGACGCGCTCATCGAGCGGAATAAACACGTCGGTCGAACGCGTCATCACTGTTTTTAACTGCGATTCGCGAAGTTTTTGTTCGAGGCGTTTCGCCACATCCAAGGTGACGACCTTTTCTGGCGGACCATATCGGCGGTAGGCGCCGCTGTCCTTTCCGCCATGACCGGCATCCACTACCACCGTGCTGAACGTTTTGCTGGTGTTGCGGGCGCTGATCAGCCGCAGCGAACTGCAGGCCGACAGCATGCCGACCAACGAAAGAAGCAAAACGAGGCGGATCAGGGAAAACATTGTGAAGATATTAATCAAAAGCGTGATTTCGCAAAAGTTTGGCAGGCGAGTTTACTTAACTCCGAGCCTTCTGGTCGCAGCCACGCGGCCCATCACAGCAGGAAATCTTCCACCGAGACAGCCGATGCATTCCGTATCACTCCCGTATATCGAAATGCTTCGCTGCGCCAGTCGCGAAAAACCAGACGATGCGGTCCGCGGTTTGAATAAAAACGCTTGTTTTTTGTCCTACCACACTTAAAGGCCAATACCTCGAGTTATGCTCATCCGATTCGCAATTTTGCCCATCATTTTTCTTCTCAGTCTGTCCACCTGTAAGCGGCATTCGGCCGTTATTTCCAACGCCCAGGCGGCCAGTTCACCGAGTGCAACTGCTGCGGCATCACGCCCTCCCAGCGATACTAGCGCGGGAACGACCGCGAGTCCCGCGGCCACAACTGGATCTGGAACGCAAAAGGTCGCCGGCAAGGCCGTAGTCGACCAAACCGCGCAAGTGATCATCTTCGGGTGGCATCGGTTTGTCGATAAGGTGCGTCGGCCCGACACCGAGATCACTCCACAGGATTTCGAGAAACAGATGCAGGAATTGAAGCAGCACGGCATTTCCGTGATCGGTATGCAAGATTTCCTGGCATGGAAACGAAGTGAGAAAAACATTCCTCCGCGGTCGGCAATCCTCACTTTCGACGACGGCTGGAAATCACAATACGAAGTCGCGTGGCCAATCCTGAAGAAGTTTGGCTACCCCGTGACGCTGTTCATTTATACGGAAGGCGTTCGTGGTGGTCATTTTGGTGGCGGCGAAGCGATGACGTGGGAAATGCTGGCTGAAATGCGGGACGCCGGTGCGGACATTCAGGCGCACTCAGCCACCCACCAGGATCTGCGCAAGCCGTACGACAAGGTAGCTAAGAAAAAACTCAGCCCGCCGGAATA